>OOBO01000702.1_pt1 | contig 27239 bp, 23 predicted proteins | sample 1671031 | NCBI WGS metagenome assembly OOBO01 (sample SAMN06348115, study PRJEB24527) | human gut metagenome | biome: human gut; feature: ankylosing spondylitis patient; material: feces | host: Homo sapiens | place: China | collected 2015-10 | reverse complement strand
TTTGTATGTCAGTATTTTAGAATCTTTAATTACCGGTTTTAACCGGACAGTAGTGTTTGTTCTCGCAAAATTCCGTATCTTTGTATCCAGATATTATGAAGCATTTCTGCAGGGCATTAGCCTAAGAACTTTTCCCAGTTGTGAAGTCCTGTAGATAGCAGAATAATACCAGGCTTACAGCATACGGCGCTTGGGTCAGGTGCCAGCTGAGTTCCGAGGTTGAAGATTGTACGGACAAGCTTGAAGTGTCTCATGCAGCGGAACAACCGCACGGCATGGGGGAGTATAGATTGTATTCTTGCGAATCAAAATCCAAAAATGAACGATAACGGTAGTGCAACTTTGCGTTGGTATGCCCTCAAGGTGTATTTCAACAAGGTCTCTGATATGGAGGAGATGCTTGGTGAGGAGAATGTGGAGTGCTATGTTCCCTATCTCGACCAGGTATGTGCCAAGGAGGAAGACAGCAAGAAACGTCAGGTCGCAATCCCGTCGCTCATGTTTTTCCACTCGTCTCCCCTTGAGGCCAGGCGTGTGCAGCAGGTGGTTCGCGGCAAGGCGATGGTCTATACACATCAGACTCTGGAGGGGTGGATACCCGCACCCATCTCGGAGCGGGAGATGAATGTGTTCCGGCTGGTGGTGTCTTCGGGTGCCGATGGCCTGGAATATTTCGACAGTGATCCACGTGTCTTCAAGCGCGGAGAGCGGGTGAGGGTGACCGGCGGACTGTTTGCCGGTGCCGAGGGACATATCGTCCGCATCAAGGGAGACCGCCGTCTCATAGTCTCCCTGACGGGTATCTGTGCCATCGCAACCTCCTACATTCCCCAGTGCTTCCTCGAGAAAATCGAGTCGGAATGAGACAAGATGGGACCTGCAGGCGTTTCTATCCCTGAAAGGAGACGTTTCATAGGCCTCAGATATATAAATGAAACTATAAAATCATTGAGAAATCAATAAGTTATATACCCACTGTTTCTTTTCCCAAGACATGGAATGAAACACTGTTCAATTGATACAATGACACGTAAAATAGCTATTTTGACACAGCCCCTGCACTCCAATTATGGAGGCATCCTGCAATGCTACGCTCTGCAGACTGTGCTTGAGCGCATGGGGTGCGAGGTGACGGTGCTGAACAGAAGATGGGTGGCTCCCAAGTTGACCTTCCTGCTGTTCATACTTCGCTGCGTGAGCATGCTCAAATGTGTGTTCCGCCGTCATGTGCTTGGACAGAAGGAATGGCATGTGCAGAAGCCTTGGACGGAATATTACGTCCCTTATTGTGCACAGGAAGGGCTATGGGGAAATCCCCGCTTCCTGCAAGCCTTTGTGCGCGAGCATATCCATCAGACGAAGCCCTTGTATTCCTCTCAGGAATTAGGGCAGGCAGCGGAGGAAGGACAGTTTGACTCCTTTGTGGTAGGCAGTGACCAGGTATGGCGTGAGCAGTATGCTCCCGAGATAACCGATTACTTTCTGGGTTTCCTGCCCGACTCAGACCGCCGTCCGAAGGTGGCGTATGCAGCATCCTTCGGACTGGAGCGTGTGGGCATTTCTGATGAGAAGCTGGAGCGTTGCCGACAGTTGGCACAGCGGTTTACGGCTGTTTCCGTACGTGAACAGTCGGCAGTCCGTCTGGCCAAGGAAGCGCTTGCTGTAGATGCCCGATGGGCGCTCGACCCCACGTTGCTGCTCACAGCAGAGGATTACCAGTTCGCAGGCCGCTCAAAGGGAAAGAATTGGGCAGGAGTGGCTACCTATATCCTGGATGGCAATGAAGCCAAGTCGCAGGTGGTAAGCGACGTGTCAAAAACCTTTTCTCTTCCTGTCAGGTCGATAAGCGTCAGCCCGCTGGCTGAGGAAGGACAATCAGATGACATGCTCCCCGTGGAGGAGTGGCTGCGTGCTTTTGCTCAGACAGATTTTGTGGTTACAGACTCCTTCCACGGCTGTGTCTTCAGCATCATCCACCGCAAACCGTTTATTGCTATTGCCAACGAAGGACGCGGCATCGACCGCTTCACCTCCCTCCTGGGTTACTTCGGCCTGCAAGACCGCCTCGTCTTCTCCATGGAGGACTATCGTCAGAAGCGTTCTTCCCTTCTCGCCCCCATCGACTTCGCTCCCGTAGCAGAGAAACTTGCACAAGCCCAGAAAACCAGCCTCGCCTTCCTCAAGGAAGCGCTCTCGCTTTGATGCAACCAAACAAGAAAACAATGCCCACCCCCAAGATTTCCGTCATAGTACCCGTCTATAACGCAGAGAAAAGCCTCCTATTCGCGATGCTGAATTTGTGGTGACAGACTCATTTCATGGCTGTGTGTTTTCTATCATTTTTCGGAAACCATTTGTAGCCATAGCCAATACTGAAAGAGGAAGTGACCGATTTTCAACCCTGCTAAATGATTTAGCTTTGACCAATCGCTTAATATTTTCATTCAACGAATTTGTAAAGAATGAGTCGGATTTATTCAGCCCCATTGATTACGATTGTGTGTATCGGAAATATGATATGCAGAAAGAGCAGAGTTTGCAATGGCTGAGAGAAAAACTAATGTAGCTTATAAGTGCATAAAATAAGTTGTATTTGTGCGAAAACATTTTGGGGAGTGGTTAGTGAAAATTATAGTAAAAATAAAAACTCTTTTCAATAAGTAAGATGCGTATATTGTGGTTTACCAATACGCCTTCGTGTTATAGCAATAAAAATGCTGGCTACAACGGAGGAGGATGGATCTCTTCATTGGAAAAAGAAATTAAGGAAAGAGGCGGTATCGATTTGGGCGTTTGTTTCTTTTCCTCTGATACGGAAAGTAAAGTGATGCAAAATGGCACTACTTACTATCCCATCACTCGTTTGAAAAAAACAACCGGTTATCTTATTAACCAGTTACTTTCAACGACAGAATCTGCTTCACTCTATCAAGAGCGAATGTTGATACCTAAGTTGCTTGAAGTCGTGAAAGACTTTGCACCGGATATAATCCATGTCTTTGGCTCAGAAAATATATACGGTTTAATAGCCAAGTATGTTTCCGTTCCAGTAATATTACACATACAAGGTGTATTAAGTCCTTGCTATAATGCCTTTCTACCACCTTTCATATCTTGGTATAATTATATTTTTCAAAGCAAGAATCCCAAACATATACTTCAAAATTACTTAGAAAAAAGGGTTTGGAAACGCAATGCTACTACGGAAATGAGGATGTTGAAATCCATTCCGCATTTTATGGGACGCACAGAATGGGATTATCGCTTAATAAAAATAATGAACCCTAATGCGGAATATCATTATTGTAGTGAGATACTTCGTGATACATTTTACAGTCAGTCCTCGGAGCGTGAACTTCCATCCAAGCCACTATTCATATCCATTATATCTTCGCAAATGTATAAGGGGTTCGATATGGTATTGAAAACGGCAAAGCTATTGAAAAATATGGGGCTTGATTTTGAATGGCGTATCTACGGATGGACTAATTCTGATTTAGCCGAGCATATCGTTGAAGAAAAAGCAGAGAATCTTAATATACGACAAATGGGAATTGGTTCGGCAGAAGATTTAAAAAAGGCTTTGCTACATTGTACCGCTTATGTACATCCTTCTTATATAGACAATAGTCCTAATAGTTTGTGCGAAGCTCAGATTTTAGGTTGTGCTTGTGTTGCTACAAATGTTGGGGGGGTCTCTTCTTTGATTAAGGAAGGAGTAACAGGGTATTTAGTGCCAGCCAACGACCCATATCAAATGGCTTTTGTACTGAATGAATTGTCTTCTAATAGTGAGAAAAACTTGCTTATAGGTACAGCAGCACGTGAAGTGGCATTAAAACGGCATGATAAAAAGGATATCGTAGATAGGGTATTTGAAATTTATAATGAAGTATTAACTACTTCACGCAAAAAGAAACAGTAGAGCAATGCTTTGTGGAAGGAGTATAATAAAATTTTGCCGTAGAGTACGCAATCGTCTTAGTTCCTATTGTAATCTGATTCGCTTGCATATTTATCACGTAGATCATGGCGTTCATTGCTGTATTCATGGGAAAATATATATTAATCTTTTCCAATCTGCAAGAATGAAAATTGGCGATCACTTTTATTGCAGTTCGGGTGTATGTGTAAATGCTTTGAGTACAAATAAACGTGGTGCGTTTTATGCGACTGATGAAGCTGTGATAGAAATAGGGAATTATGTGGGCATGAGCAGTCCGGTACTATGGTGTCACAAGCGCATTACGATAGGAAATCATGTAAAGCTTGGAGCAGGATGCGTTTTAATCGATACCGATGCACACAATATGGATTATTTGAGTCGTCGTGAACAATGCACCGATTGGGGGGCGACAGCTCCTATTGTCATTGAAGATGACGCTTTTATAGGTATGAATTGTATAATACTGAAAGGAGTCACAATCGGTTCCCGTAGTATTATAGCCGCCGGTTCTGTAGTGACACGGAGTATTCCTGCTGATTGCATTGCAGGAGGAAATCCGGCAAGGGTGATAAGGAAGTTGAATACAGATGATAAAGAATAATCCTAAAATTTCTGTCATTGTTCCTGTCTATAATGTTAAGGAATACTTATCCCGATGTGTTGACAGCATACTGGCGCAAACTTTTTCGGATTTCGAGTTATTGCTGATAGATGACGGCAGCAAGGACCGTTCTGCCCAAATCTGTGATGATTATGCAATTCGCGACACTCGTATTCGGGTGTTTCATAAAGAAAATGGCGGCGTGAGTTCAGCTCGGAACTTAGGGCTGGATAATGCTCATGGAGAATATGTGATATTTTCGGATTCAGATGATTACTATTGCATGGACGATTGTTTAGAACAACTCTATAACGTAGCACTAAATAATCATTTAGACATAGTAAGAGGAGAATATATTGCAGTAGATAAAGATGGTAATGAATTGCCACAACGTAGATTCGTTAAGGAAAGGTTGGCTTGGGCTGAAAAGACATTGTACTCTGATGAGTTTGTCAAAAATGTTCTGCGAGGTGAATTCTTTATGGTACTTATGTTGATGAAACGTAGCAAGGTTGCCGAACTACGTTTCCCCATCAATCAGGTATTCCTTGAAGATATGAATTTCTTGATGCATCTTTTTCAGAAGGGAATGAAGTGCCGATATATTCCTCTGACATTCTATGCATATCGTAAAAATCAAATGGGGGCATCATGCAGCTACAGCATAAAGAATATGCTTGATTCTTTTGCCATGTGTGATGTCTTTGCCCAGTTGTCCGAGAATACTGATAGAGTGGAAATGCGGGATTATTGTAGATATAATAGCGTTATGATGTATTATTGGGCCTTGGATTCAATGTCTCAATGGTATAATACGGTACAGCGTGAACAGATAATAAAAGAAGCTAATCTTCTTGTTCTTCAGAAAAAGACTCAAAAAAGAAAACATGAATGGCATATAAGGAATAAATCATTGATTGTATTGTTTGCGGATTTAAGGTTTGCTATTCACCTCCTTAGGATAAAGGCGTGGATGGCGCATTTCAGAGCTATTATAAAAAAGAATTTATAATGGAATATACTGCTGTAATCCGGACATTGGGACGTGCTGGAGAGAAATATCAGTCATTGCTTGACTCGCTGATAAAACAGGATATATTAAAAATCAAATGGAACTCTATCCGTAAGGCAATTATGTTTATTCAAAGCAAAGAGTATCAATCAATTCCTTTGGTAAAATGAAAACTATACCCATTGTTTTTGCATTTGATAATAATTTGACAATGCCGGCTTGTATTTGTTTGTCTTCACTGATGGTAAATGCCAATCCGGATACATTTTATGATATATTCATCTTACATTCGGATAAGGAATGTTTGGATAAGGAGATGCCGAACAAGGTGGAGTCAGTTTATTCAAATTGCCGCATCCGATACCGTAGGGTAGGCCATTGTTTTGACGGAGCTTTTGAGATACGAGGCATTACGAATGTCACTTACTATCGTCTGTTGATTCCGGAGTTGATACCGGAATATGACAAAATCATATATTCAGATGTAGATGTCATATTTCGCTCGGATTTATCTAAAATCTATGAAGAAACAGAATTGACCGATTGTTATATTGCTGGAGTTAATTCATTGTCACATCTGCATCCTGATAGAAAAGTATATTATAAAAGAAAGATAGGAATCGACCCACAAGGGGTTGTGTATGCTGGCAATATCATTATTAACTCAAAAAAAATAAGGGAAGATAATTTGATAGTCCGTTTTAAGGATTTGTCAAAACAAAATTATCAGTTTCAAGATTTGGATATATTGAATATCGCCTGTTCCGGACATATTAAGCAATTGCCACCTTCATTTTGTATAACCACAGATATATCAGAGTTGTCTTGTTATCAAAAAGAGGAATTGCTGAAGCTTTGGAGTAAAGAAGAACTTGAAGAAGCCATGCAAGAAGGTATAGTACATTACAATGGACAAAAGCCTTGGAAAGGTGTCTGCATTAATTTCGATGTATGGTGGCAGTATTATCGCAATTCACCATTTTATGATGAACGTTTCTATTTCGATTTCTTTAATAGGCAATTGTATCTTTTAGATACACTGACATTATGGAAACGCGTCAAAACAATTATTCGCTTTTTTACAGTAGGAAGAACACGATGAGCATTATTGTCAATATAGCTTGTGGGTTAGCCAACCGAATGTTTCAATATAGCTATTACTTGTATCTTCAATCAAAAGGATATGAAGTAGAAGCTGATTATTACACTTCAGGGGTGTTGGCGCATGAAGATGTAGCTTGGAATAAGATATTTCCTAAAGCTATATATAGAAATGCTTCTAAAACTAAAATTTGGTGGGTAGGTGGTGGCGAAAGTATGATAGCTAAAATACGCCGCCGCTATTTCCCTCGTATAGCAAAGGTGCAGTACATGCCTACCGCTTTTTCTGTGGAGCTACCCAAACAAGATAAGCAATATATGATAGGTGTTTTCCAAAACGCAGAGATGGTTGAAGCAGTCCGTAACGAGGTATTGGACAAGTTTTCATTCAAGCCATTTGAAGATGATTATAACAGAGAAGTTGCCAAAGAAATGGCAGCATGCGAATCGGTTGCGATTCATGTAAGAAAGGGTGCCGATTATCAATCACGCATTTGGTATCAAAATACATGCAGCATGGATTATTACCGGAATGCGATTGCTTACATGAAGAATCATTTAGTGAATCCTCGTTTTTTTGTTTTTGCCGACAACAAGGAATGGGTCAAGGAATATTTCACGGGATTTGAATACACTTTAGTGGACGGTAATCCGGGAGATGGATGGGGAAGCCATTTCGATATGCAGCTGATGAGTCTTTGCAAGCACAATATTATTTCTAACAGTACATATAGTTGGTGGGGGGCTTTCTTGAACGCTTCGTCAAAGAAGGTGGTTATTATTCCCAAGGTTTGGTTTAATCCTGACAGTTGTGATGATTTCACTTCTGAAAAATTACTGTGTAAAGGATGGATACAATTATAGTGGACAAACAAATACAGCCTAAAGTATCTGTAATAGTACCCATTTACGGAGTAGAGAAATTCATAAAACGTTGTGCGGAGTCATTGATGAAGCAAACGTTGAAAGAAGTGGAATACATCTTTGTAGATGATGCTACAAAAGATAACAGTATAGGAATTCTTGAACAAGTGTTTCATCAATATCCTGAACGGAAAGAAACAATCAGAATAGTACGGCATGAGAAGAATCAAGGTTTGCCAGCCGCTCGAAATACCGGTCTCAAAATAGCAACCGGAGAATATGTTTTCCATTGTGATAGTGATGATTTTTTGGAAGTAAATGCTTTGGAAAGAATGTACACCACTGCACAACAAGAGAATGCTGATATTGTTTGGACAGATTGGTTCTTGACCTTTGAACAATCGGAACGTTACATGAAACAACCGGCATATGATACTCCGATGGATGCATTGAAAGCCATGTTAGGTGGTGCTATGAAATATAATGTATGGAACAAATTAGTAAAGCATTCTTTATATACGGATAATGATATCGAATTTCCAGCCGGTTATGGTATGGGAGAAGATATGACTATAATGTTACTCTTTGCATACGCACGTAAAATAGCTTATTTACCTCAAGCGTTTTATCATTATGTAAAGCTAAATACGAATGCTTTTAGTAATACATATTCTGAAAAGCATCTTTTTGAGTTGCAGCATAACGTAACTGTGATAGAAAACAGGTTAAGAGCAATATTTGGAAGTCTGTTGGAAAAAGAAATTGCATTTTTAAAGTTAGAAGCAAAATTCCCTTTTTTGCTGTCATCCGACAATCAAAAACAAAAGTTATGGAAAGAATGGTATCCTGAAGCAAACCGATACATTTTAAATAACAATAATATATCTGTTCGAAGCAAGTTGATTCAATGGTGTGCTTGGAAGCGGCTGAATTTCATAGTCTGGTTTTATCGTTGGTTGATGAATAAAATAGTCTATGGCATAATTTACAAATAAGATGATAAAGTTTATTGGGATATTATTCACTTTAATAGTGACTGATTTTTATTTATTTCCATTTGAACCAATAATGCTCCCCGGAATAAATGTGAAGATGATTCTGGCAGGATTGTCATTGCCTTATATTGCCTTTCTGTTAGCAAGCAGAAAGGGCGCACTTGTAGGCAATGATTTTATAAGTATCATCTTATATGTCATCCCTATTTCATTGTTTAGTTTCCTATCCAATGTATGTAATGACACTTATGATTATTCTTTCAATTTCTATTTCGTTTCAGTCTTTGTATGGATGGGAGCCGCGTTTATGGTAGTAAGTTTGATAAAGGCTGTTCACCAGGAATTGAGTGTCCAATTGCTTGTAAATTATCTTATAGGTGTATGTTGCTGCCAATGTATTTTAGCATTGAGTATGGAATATAATCCTTCATTAAAAGAATTTATAGACAGTATGATGGGAGGAAGTGAAGCCTTTATGGGTGATGCGGGAGATCGTATGCATGGATTAGGTTGTGCTTTGGATGTGGCTGGTGGACGTTTTGCTGCAGTACTGGTTATGACGGCTTTTTTATTGACTAAAACAAACAGCAAAATAGAAATGAGGTATTACATACTTTCATTCTTTGTTATAGCTGTAATAGGAAACATGATAGGACGTACAACTACTGTAGGTGTTTTATTATCGATAGTTTATTGGGGGTATGATTTATCAAGAGGTAATAAATCCAGTAATGGATTTGGCAGAAATCTGTTAAGTGTTGCATGTTTCATCTTGCCTTTACTCATGTTTTTATATTCCACAAATACTGTTTTCCAGGAACAAATCCGTTTTGGATTTGAAGGATTCTTTTCATTGGTGGAAACCGGACGTTGGCAGACTTCTTCGAATGATATTTTATTAAATCACATGCTTGTACTTCCCGATAATTTCAAAACATGGATTATAGGAGATGGATACGGCGCTAATCCAACCGACTATGACCCTTATTATATAGGAAAGGACTATCATGGTTTTTATATGGGAACAGATATTGGCTATCTTCGCTTCATATTCTTTTTTGGCCTTTTAGGAATGGCAAGCATGATTGCTCTATTTTTTTGTTTCTGGCGGATAGGTTATAATCGCTTTTATAATTTAAGGGATTTAGTAACGTTGCTTCTATTCCTTAATTTAATCATTTGGTTTAAAGCAACTTCGGATTTGTTGCCCATATTTGCTATACTTCTCTGTATAAATAAGGAAGACCAAGAATCTTTCGATTCAAAAGCTGCGCTTGTAATCGAATAAGTTAGTATCATGAATATCATCTACCTCACTCATTCCACGTATAACCCTGGTGGTATGGAGCGTGTGCTCCTCAACAAGGTGGCTTGGCTGGTGCGCGAGAAGCATTGGCAAGTAACTGTGGTGACTACTGACCAGAAGGAGCGTGCACCGTTCTATCCTTTTCCCAAGGAGGTGAAGATGATTGACCTTGGCATCAACTATTCTGATGATAATAGCTTGGGTACGATGCGCAAGGTGAAGGGATATTTGAGGCGTCGCAGGATACATCGCCGTAGGCTGACAGAACTGTTGATGCGCGAGAAGGCTGACATAGTGGTATCTTTGTTCCCTTCTGAATCCTCGTTCTTGCCAGACATCAATGACGGAAGCCGCAAGGTGCTGGAACTTCACTTCTGCAAGTTCTTTCGCCTTCAGTATGGACGTCACGGACTGATGGGAATGATAGACCGTTGGCGTTCAAAGATGGACGAGCGTCTGGTACGGCGCTTCGACCGTTTCGTAGTGCTCAGTTCTGAGGATGCCGGTTACTGGGGAGCATTGCCAAATATACAGGTTATCCCCAATGCAGCCCGCCATCTTGGTGCTGGTTATTCCGACGGAACGTGCAAGCGTGTAATAGCCGTAGGCCGACTTGATTACCAGAAGGGGTTCGACCGTCTCTTGGAAGCATGGGATATCGTGCAGAAAGACGGAAAACATCAGGATTGGCATCTGGATATCTATGGCCAGGGAGAGTGGAAGGAGATGCTGCAGCAGATGATTGACAGCCGTGGTCTGAGTGAAACTGCTACCCTGCATGAGCCTACTACCCAGATAGGTGACGAATATGTGCGCAGTGGCATGCTGGTGATGAGTTCCCACTACGAGGGATTTCCCATGGTGATGATAGAAGCAATGGCTTGCGGGTTGCCTGTTGTCTCTTTTGACTTCAAGTGTGGTCCGCGAGATATCATAGGCGAGAATGTCAACGGGATTCTGGTGCATGAGGGAGATATCAGCGGGCTGGCCCGTGCTATGATGAAGCTGATGGATAATGACTCTCTGCGCCTGCGCTTGGCTTCCAATGCACGCAGAATAACAGAAATCTATTCTGAGGAGAATGTAATGGGACAGTGGGTGAGCCTCTTTGAGGAACTTGCCGAGAGTAGATAAAGTGAGAGAGAAGGAATGAAACGGTTGTTGCAAATCAATCCCGTACTGCGTACGAGCACCTCCACTGGGCGTATCATGCAGGAAATAGGCGATTTGGCTATGGCCAATGGCTGGGAAAGCTATGTGGCTTACAGCCGTGGGCGGGATGGGATTCGTCCCTGCACCTCCCATCTGTTGCCCGTTGGCAATAAGGCCAGTGTGGCTTGGCACGGACTGATGACTCGTCTCTTTGACCGTCACGGATTGTCTTCTGCGCATGCTACCCAGGCATTCCTGCGTCAGGTGGATGCTCTGCAGCCCGATGTGATACACATCCACAATCTGCATGGCTACTTCCTGCATTACCCTCTTCTGTTCCGCTATCTGAGCAGTCACAACATTCCTGTCATCTGGACGGTGCATGACTGCTGGCTCTACACGGGACATTGCTATTATTACTCTGCGGTAGGATGCCAGCGCTGGCAGTCGGGCTGTGGAGATTGCCCGCAGAAGCGTGAGTTTCCTGCCAGTTGGTTGATTGACCGCTCACGGAGGAACTATATAGATAAGGAGAATGCTTTTACTTCTTTGCCCAAGGGACTTCTCACATTGGTGCCTGTATCTGAGTGGATGGCTGGTGAGATGAGCAGTTCCTTCCTTGCTGGTTCTGACATACGCATCATTCATAATGGTATAGATACCGACACTTTCTCGCCCCAGGACGGCAGTGCGCTCTTGGCACGCTACGGACTTGAGGGCAAACACATCCTGCTGGGAGTGGCCAGCATCTGGAGCCGCGAGAAGGGACTCGATGATTTCCTTCGTCTCTCCACCATGCTCACTCCCGATGAGTGCATTGTGCTGGTGGGAGTGGATGAACACACAGCCAAGCGCCTGCCTGCCAATATCATTCCTATTCGCCGTACTGAGAATGTTCAGCAGTTGGCCCAACTCTATAGCGTTGCCACTGCCTTTGTGAATCCCACTTGGCAGGACAATTACCCCACAGTCAATCTTGAGTCCATCTCATGTGGTACTCCTGTGGTCACTTACCGCACAGGCGGCAGTCCCGAGTCTGTTACACCTCAAACAGGTATGGTGGTCAGTCAGGGTGATGTGGATGCACTGCTCCGCTCTGTTCGTCAGATAGAACATCTTGGCAAGGAGTCCTTCGTTGGCCCCTGCCGTCAATACGCATTACAGCACTTCCGCAAGGAAGACCGATATAAGGATTATCTGCGCCTCTATGATGAGGTGATGCAGAAAGCACGTTAATCACAGCATATTTCTTTTTCCAGATGAAAGTCCTACAGCTTGGTAAGTTCTTCCCTATACAAGGGGGAGTTGAGCGGGTGATGGTTGACCTGATGGGTGGATTGTCGGAAAGGGGAATTCCTTGCGACATGCTTTGTGCTGCCGTGGGGGATGACTGTGGGGAACTTAAGGTCAATGAGCATGCAAGCATCTTCAGGGTGCCTGCCTGGGGCAAATTGGCCGCCACGATGATCAGCCCTTCGATGGTAAGCACGCTCAAGCGCATCTGCCGGCAGTACGACATCATCCATGTGCATCACCCCGATCCCATGGCTTGTCTCGCACTCTACCTGTCGGGCTACAGCGGACGTGTGGTGCTTCACTGGCATAGCGATATAGCCAAGCAGCGTATCCTGCTCCAGTTCTACCGTCCCCTGCAGCAGTGGCTCTTGCATCGTGCCGATGTCATCGTGGGCACTTCGCCTGTCTATCTGGCCGAGTCGCCCTGTCTCGAGCGCTGGCAGCACAAGGTGGTGGCTCTGCCCATCGGCATCCAGCCATTGCAGCCTGACTCTCAGGCTGTGCAGGCTTTGCGCCGTCAGTATGGCGGGCGGCATGTGGTGTTCTCTTTGGGACGGTTGGTGCACTACAAGGGTTATCGCTATCTGGTAGAGGCTGCCCGCTATCTCACCGACGATTATGTGGTGCTCATAGGCGGTACAGGAAAACTGCATGATGAGTTACAGTCGCTCATACGGCGCTGGCATGTAAGTGACCGTGTGCAGTTGCTGGGCAGGGTGAGTGACCATGATTTGCCTGCCTATTACGGTATGTGTGACCTCTTCTGCCTTAGCAGTGTGCAGAAGACCGAGGCTTTTGGCATCGTGCAGATTGAAGCCATGTCGTGTGGCAAACCAGTGGTAGCCACCCGCATCCCGCAGTCGGGAGTCGCTTGGGTCAATAGCGATGGCGAATCCGGACTCAATGTGGAACCTTGCGATGCACGTGCTCTGGCCCATGCCATCATGACTCTCTGTTCCGACGATGCCCTTTACCAGCGCCTCTCAAACGGCGCACGTGAGCGTTTCGACAAGATATTCACTTACGACAAGATGATTGATAATACACTTACAATATATAACCAACTATGGAAAAAACAGCAATAGCAACCCGACCGAGTGAGGCGGGAACAAAGGTGCAGACCTGTAATCGGGAGATTATCAGCACAAGGACCAGGATGGTGAAGCGTGGGCTTGATGTTCTGGCAAGTCTTTGCGGCATGATTGTCTTTTCGCCTCTTTTCTTTATTGTCTGGCTGGCCGTACGCCTTGAGGACGGTGGGCCTGCCATCTTCTCCCAGCAGCGAGTGGGCTACAGGGGACGTGACTTCACACTCTATAAGTTCCGCTCCATGGTGGTCAGCTCGGAGGCTGACGGGCAGCCTGCCCTTTGCCAGAAGAATGATGCCCGTCTCACCCGCGTGGGCCGCTTCCTGCGTGACCATCATCTCGACGAACTGCCGCAGCTCTGGAATGTGTTGCGCGGTGATATGTCCTTTGTGGGTCCACGTCCGGAACGCCGTTTCTTCGTCGAGCGCATCATGGCTGTCAACCCCGACTACGAGTTGCTCTACCAGCTTCGTCCAGGCCTCTTCTCATCGGCTACGCTCTACAACGGCTACACCGACACACTGGCCAAGATGCTTGAGCGCCTGCGTATGGACCTCGAATACTTGCACAACCACTCCTTGTGGCTCGACACCAAGATCATCTTCATCACCGTGGTCACTATTCTCACGGGCAAGAAGTTCTGATGTCTGCTGGGATTCAACCAATCAGGAATCGATTATGAAGAGACGCACCAACCTGACGCTCCGCCGCATGGGGCGAAGATATATGATGGTCAATGCCGCATCGGCAGCGCAGGATACGGCCGATGTATATACGCTCAACGAGACTGCCGCCCGCCTGTGGGAGCGGTTGGGCGATGATGAAATCTCCCTGCCCTCGCTGGCCAGTTGGCTTGCCGGTGAATATGGGATAGCCTACGACGATGCTCTGGCTGATGTCACCACACAGGTGCAGGAATGGCGGGAGTTCGGACTGATAGAATAGGGTAGCCACCCGATACACATACGTGCGTGCGCACACGTGCATGCATAATATAATAAGGTAATATAGAGTCCAGGAGGAACAAACTTGGATGGAATGACCTGCAAACTATGACCAGCCGTGAGGCTCGTCTTGTAGGGTGTTTCTCCTGGCTCTTTTCAGCACAATGCTCCCCTGTGGAGATGGCTTCATGTAAGCATCTGCACCGGTGAGCAGCAAGAAACACAAGCAACAGGAGGATAGAGTGAAGAGAGACGACAGCCTGGGCACCAGTCCCAATATTCCTTCGGCCGCATGCCGTACAGCGCTGCTGCAGTTGTTGCAGTCGGCTCTGTGGGGACGTGCGCCACAGGAACAGGCTTTCCAAGGGCTTACACGCGCCGACTGGCAGAGCATCTTCCTCACAGCTCAGGCACAGACGGTGATGGCGCTTGCCTTCCAGGCATTCGAGTTTCTGCCTGATGAGCTTCTGCCCGATGATACGCTTCTCACCCGATGGATGGTGCAAACCGAACAGGCCGAGCAGCACAGCCGTCACATGAATGAGGCGCTCGCTTCGCTCTGTGAGTTCTTCACCACACGCGGTCTGCAGCCTGTGGTGCTCAAGGGCCAGTCGATAGCCCGCCTTTATCGGCATCCTCTTGCCCGCGAGTGTGGTGATATCGACCTTCATTTTCCCATCCCCGGGCAGGCTGCACAGGCACTTCGTGCCCTTCGCGATGCAGGTGTGCATCCCCAAGCCAAGCCTGATGGCAGTCATCTCTACAGCTGGCAGGATGTGCCTGTGGAGCATCATCCCCGGCTCACCGACCTTGCCAGCCCCTTTGCCCGCAGGCGTCTGTCAGGGATGCTCTGCCGTTTTCCATCCCAGAGTGTAGCCCTTGGCATGGGCACTCATGCGCAGATTATGGTACCCGAACCCACTGTTTCGCTCTTCATCCAGAGTACCCACATTCTCAAGCATGCTATGGGATGGGGGATAGGTTTGCGTCAGATGGCCGACCTGGCAGTGAGCCTCTCCTGTCAGACTTCGCAGATTGACGGCCGCGCCTATCAGCGGGCTTGCTCGCAGGCACATCTCCTCCAGTGGAACGGCTTGCTGCATGGTTTTCTCACCCAGTGTCTGGGATTGCCCCTCCAGCGGCTTCCCTATGCCGACCGTCTCTTCGACAGCCAACCCTTGCAGGAACGTGTGTGGAGGGACGGAAACTTCGGACTGCTTCACACCACCCGCATCGCTTCGCAGTCTTCCTGGCGCAGCAAGTGCCGCACGGCAGTCTCCATGCTCCGTCATGCACGCTTTGGTTGGACCTACGCTCCTGCCGAGACCTTTTTCACTGCCCTTCAGTTGGCAGCAGGACAGTTCCCTTGCAGGAAAAAAGATACTGAATAGTAAGATGAGTGATACTCAATCCACATACAGTTTCAGGGTGGGAGGTTTCCTCTTCAGCCTGACTCTTCCCCAGTGGCAGGATGTCAGTTTGCTTCTGCCTTCGTTCAGCGCCTTCCGTTGTGAGCCAGAGGCAGGCGAACCTCTGCTTTTCACGTTCACCACCGAAGGCCGGCCTCTCTGCCTCACTGGCAGAGATCAGATGATAGAGCAGAGTGAGAGCGACTTGGGGCTGGTGAGCCTCTGGCGCAGTGCTGACGGTTACATCATGCAGGTGCGTCACACAGCCGATGCTCCCTCTCACACGCTCCTTTGCAACGATGATTTCACCCACATGAGCGCCACTCTGCATTGGGCCGATCCTATGGTCTCGTCGGTGCTCAGTTCTATGTTGCGTATGGCTTTTGCCCAAGCCATTCTGCCTCACGAGGCCATTTCGCTGCATGCAGCAGCAGTGGTGCTTTCCCACAAGGCTTATCTCTTCATGGGACAGAGCGGAACAGGCAAGAGTACCCATGCACGGCTGTGGCAACAGAGCTTCCCCGGCTGCCTGTTGCTCAATGATGACAATCCCATGCTGCGCCTGCATGACGGGCAGGTATGGGCCTATGGTACCCCTTGGAGCGGCAAGACTCCTTGCTACCGTTCCGAACGCTATCGGGTGCAGGGGATAGTGCGACTGGCTCAGGCACCCCACAACAGGTTCCTGCCTACCGCCGAAGTGGAGGCATTCAGCCTGCTGTTGCCAGGCATCTCGGCCATTGGCCAGCATGAGCGCTATTACCAGCTCATGGCCGACACGCTGGCCCAGGTGGCACTCACCGTCAGGGTAGGCGCACTGGAGTGTTTGCCCGATGAGGCTGCCGCCCGTCTCTGTGCCGCTTCGCTGGCATGAGCAGTTGGCCTGCACACATTATATATATAGAATTCTATCCAACAACGAAATAATAGCATAACTACAACAATGATGAAGACAAGAGAAATTCTGATAGGCTGCGTGGCAGTCCTTATGTTGTTTCCATCCTGCGCATCACGCAAGGATATTGCTTACTTCAGCGATATGCAGCAGGGTCAGGGCTATGAGTATGACAGCCGTTATGAAGCCACTGTGCACACCCATGACCGCCTAAGCATCGTGGTGAGCTGCAAGCGTCCCGAATTGGCACTGCCCTTCAACACCCATGCCAACAGCATCCAAGTGGGTGCGGACGGCACTGTGTCCACCTCCTCAGGCAGCTCCCAGGAGAGGGGTGCCAAAGGTTATCGTGTGGATGTGGATGGCAACATCGACTTCCCCATCCTGGGCACTCTGCATGTCGAGGGACTTCGCGTGAGCCAGGTGACCGAAATGATCAAGAACAAGATAATAGAAGGCAACTACATCAAGGACCCTCAGGTATCACTCGAGTTTCTCAACTTCCGCTACACAGTGCTGGGCGCTGTGGGTCATGCCGGCACTTTTTCTGTCGATGACGACCGTGTGACGCTCCTCGATGCCATTGCCAATGCCGGCGACCTCAAGTCGAATGCCAAGTTGGGCTCCGTGGCAGTCATCCGCGAGAGCAATGGCGAGCGCAAGATATATGTGCACGATATCCGCAGCAAGGAAATCTTCCAGTCGCCCTGCTACTATCTGCAGCAGAACGATATCGTGTATGTGGAGCCCAAGCATAAGTCCCGCGAGCGTGAGGGTCGCATCTTCCAGATAGGCGGCATCGTACTCTCACTGGCCAGCGTGGTGGCTTCCATGCTGTGGGTACTCAAGAAGTAACAACGAACACATTCTATCCCTATGACATACGAACAAGAAAAGAACAGCCAGGACATCAACCTGAAGGACCTCTTCTTCTATCTCCTGGCACGCTGGCAATGGTTTCTCGTCAGCATGTTGATCTTCGGTGGACTGGCTTGGCTCAAGTATGCACGCACTCCGTTCACCTATTTCCGTCAGGCTACGGTCATCATCAAGGACCCCTCCAACAAGACCTATACGGCCGGGCTTGACCGCTATGACAACTACATCAACAAGGTCAATGTGGCCAACGAAATCCTGCAGTTCCGTTCCAAGAAACTCATGCAGGAGGTGGTTCGCCGCGTGCATGCCGATGTGAGCTATCAGTACAAGGACGGACTGCGCACGAGCGAACTCTATGCTACGGCTCCTGTGGCTGTCAGCTTCCCCGATGCAACGCCCGAATCTTACATCTCGCTCAATCTGCGCGTCGAGGATGAGAAGCATGTGCGCATCACCGACCTCAGTAGTGCAGGCGAGGGCGATTCGTGGGTGATAGCCATGAAGGATACCGTCAAGCTGGGCGGTATGCGCCTGGCAGTCTCTCCCACCAGCTATTGCACCCGCTCGTGGTTTGGCAAGGAAATCAATGTGAGCAAGCGCCCGCTCTCGGCAGTTGCCGCCTATTATCTGGCCAACTTGGGTATCCGACAGGAGGAGGATGCTTCCAGCATTCTCACCCTCTCGCTCAAGGATGCTTCTCCCTCACGTGCCGAGGATGTGCTCAACATGCTCATCACTGCCTACAACGAGGATGCTATCCGCGACAAGAACCAGGTGGCTGTCAATACCGCCGACTTCATCAATGAGCGTCTCATCATCATCAGCCGCGAACTGGGCGGTGTGGAGAGCGAGCTGGAGACCTACAAGCGCGACAACCGCATTCTCGATATCAACAATACCGCCAGTGCCTATCTCGACGAGAGCCGCAAGTCCAACAGCGAAGCACTGGAGATGGAAACCCAGCTCAGGCTGGCCACCTACATCAAGGATTATCTGGAGGACCACACCAAGGACGGCGACCTCATACCCAGCAACACAGGTATCGACAATGCCAGCGTGGAGAGCCAGATAAGCCAGTACAATGCCATCAAGCTCCGTCGCGACAAACTCATAGAGGACAGCAGCAACAGCAATCCCGTGGTGGAGGAGCTCAACAACTCGCTACATGCCATGAAGCAGAGCATCATACGCGCTGTGGATAACATGATAGTGAGCATCAACGTGAGGAAACGCGATGCACAAAGCCGTGAGGTGAGAGCACAGTCGCGTGTGGCTTCTATCCCCACCCAGGAGCGTGAGATGCTCTCTATCGAGCGTCAGCAGAAGATCAAGGAGGCTCTGTACCTGTTCCTGCTCAACCGCCGCGAGGAGAATGCCATCACACAGGCTATGGCCGACAACAATGCACGCGTCATCGATGGTGCCACTGGTAGCAATGCTCCTATCGCTCCTGTGCGTTCACGCATCATGCTGCTGGGTTTGCTGCTTGGCTTTGCCCTGCCTGCCGTGTGGTTCATGGTCCGCCTCTTCATGGACACCTATGTGCACAGCCGTCGCGACCTCAAGGGCAAGGTGAGTGTGCCTTTCCTGGGCGAGATTCCTCAAGGCCGCGACAACTCACGCTCCAAGGGCAAACGACAGGAGATGGTGGTAACAGCCGATGGCAACGACATGACTTCAGAGGCATTCCGCATCCTGCGTACCAACATGGAGTTTATGGGCCGCAAGGAGCATCCTGCCAAGGTCATCACCTTCACCTCCTTCAATGAGGGAGCCGGCAAGACTTTCATCTCGCGCAACCTTGCACTCACACTGGTATTTGCCAAGAAGCGTGTGCTGCTGCTCGATATGGATATCCGCAAGGGTACGCTCAGCCATCACATGCATGGGCATGGACGCCAGATGGGACTCACCAACTATCTGGCTGACTCCAGCGTGCAGGTAGATGATATCATCCGTCCCGTAGAGGGAGTGGATGGGCTGGACATCATCCCTGCAGGCACAGTGCCTCCCAATCCTGCCGAACTGCTCATGGACGAGCGTCTGGACAAACTGGTGGAGGAGTTGCGCCAGCGTTATGACTATATCGTAGCCGACAGTGTGCCTGTGGGCATCATTGCCGATGCATCCATTGCCAACCGTGTAGCCGACCTCACTATCTTTGTGGTGCGTGCAGGCAAGCTCGACCGACGCCAGTTGCCCGACATCGAGAGCCTCTATCAGGAGAAGCGCCTGCGCAATATGGCTCTGGTGCTCAACGGAGTGGATATCGCACATCGCGGTTATGGCTACGGATATGGCTATGGTTATGGCCGTTACGGATATGGTTACGGCTACGGCTATGGCAAAGGAAAGAAGAACAAAAAATAAAAGAGAATGAATAAGATAGTCAAGTACTAACCTTAAAAAAAAAGAAAGATTATGAAAATGACAAGACAGTATGAGTCACCGCTCACTGTGCGTGCTCAGGTGCAGGTGGAGAAGGGCTTCATGAAAGCTTCGGTGACAGTCAGGAACGCTGACGAGGACAATGGACGTGTGGAAGAGCATCAGGTGAACCAGGATTTCGGCTACACACTGGACGCTGGCAACGAGTGGAGTAAGTAGTAACAGTAACTAAACCTCATACATTATATATATATACCATTATGAGAACGTATGATTATCTTCTCGGTCTCTCCCTGCTGGCTTTGGTTGCCTGCAATCAGGAGAACATGCCCGAACGTCCCACCCCCACACCAGGTGCGGAGGTGAAGTTTGGTGCTTCGCTCAACAAGACTGATGTTACCCGCACCATCTACGGTGAGGAGAACACGGAAAAACACGTCTTCCCCATCTATTGGGTGCAGGACGACAGGGTGCTTGTCACCTCTCCCCAGTGCTTGAACGGCCGCAATACCGCTCAGTACAAGGTTACTGTGAATACTACCACGCAGAACTATGCTACCAGCCTGGACAAGACAGGTGCAGCGGGTATTCAGTGGGGTCAGGCAGACAAAGCCGATTTCTATTCGGTTTATCCTGCTGACAATGCCAGCGTGCTGGGCACTACATTCAGCCTCACGATGCCTAATGTGCAGCGTGAAACTCTGGAGCTTAGAGGCAATGACCAAAAGGCTTATGCCGACATGAACGCATGCTTCATGGGAGCAGTCAGCAAGGAGGTGCCCAATGGCGATGAAGTGAACCTCACCTACACTCCTCTCTCCACCGCCATTCGCTTCACCTTGCGTGGTCCTTCGGCTGGTGTGGGTCAGACAAACAGTGAGGTGACTATCAGCAAGGTGGTGCTCAAGGCCGACAAGCCCATCGCAGGTGACTTCACTGTAGATATGAGCACACCGGAGCCTACTGTGAAACTTGGCTCAAATACCTACAATGAGATTACGCTCTACGCCTATTATGCTTCCACGGGCGGTTATCTGACGCTGAAGGTAGGCGAACAGGTGGAGTTGAATGCCTTTGTTATCCCCCACAAGGAGCTTGTTGTCAATGACAACTGGAAGCTGGAGGTAACTACAGCCGAAGGCGTTGTCTATACCACCTCTTTGAAAGGAACTGGTGACGGTAAACTGATGCCAGGCAAGATTCATCGCTTCAAGGGACAGTTGCCATCTCTTCCTGCTCCCACCACCCAATGGGATCCCTCCAACTGGATGGTCAATATCCCCCGCAACGTATATCTCTCCGAGATTTCCATCCCTGGTTCTTGGAACTCACTGAATGATGATTATCAGGATGTGAATGGTTCAACCGAGGCGATATGTAAGGCGGCAATTGATGCTCAATATACAGCAGGCGTGCGTGCTTTCCATATTGATACAAGATGGACACCAAATAGGGATCCTCTTGTTGGGTATGATTTTGTTACTAAACCAACGATAGTACGTCTGGGAACAGCCGTTGGCGGACGTTCTAATAACTGGGATGATAAGAAATTTACGAGGAAAGATAATCTCTCGTTTGCAAATGCTCTGGAATATATAGCCTCTCATGTGCAGCCAGAGGAGTACATGATGGTATTTTGCACCTTTGCGCAAAAAAGTTATGAAGAGACAGAAGGAGGCTGGATGCAGGCAGTCAGTGATGCATGTGCTGCAGACGATAGGATAATCGATGCACGCACGATTTCTGCCAATACTGTGGTGGGCGATGTGCTGGGCAAAGTGATTGTCATTGTGAACTGTGCGAAGAATCCCAGTAAAATCGATAATCTTCCTAAGGGCAGCAAGTGTCTCTTTACTTACACTCCTTTGGAGTTGGACGAAAACCGATATAAAACCCAACAGTGGTGTACGGGTGCTATTGCAAATTGTGCAGATGCTTCTTTGAATATGTATAGTGCGCAGGCGCAGATAATGGCCAGTCCGATGGATGCAACTTCTGGATATACAGTTTCTGGTCGTGGCTATGCACCCGCTTGGGCAGAACGCAAGCAGAAGACAGAGAATATTCTCAAGTGGTCGCTGGACAATTTCCAGAAGACAAATTATGCACATTGTGACTGGCTGTACAATGGACTGGGAGGCTACCTCTGTGAGAGTGGAGGAAAAGAGGTTAAAGGATCTTATAGGGAAGTTGCCGAGAAACTTAACCTCTGGATAGACGACAAGATAAAGAAAATGTCTGCCCATCCTGATCCTTCTCAGGAACAGACCCGCTACTTCCCTGTAGGCATGGTGCTGATGAACTACGTGACTGATGCCGTCTATGGTAAGCCTGTGTTGCTGGACATCCTTTCGATCAACAACAAGTTCCGAAAGGCTTATGACCCCAACAAGGATCCCCTTGACCCATCCAACAACGGGTCTTCGTCTGATGTGAATTCCGCAGCCCCTGGTTATAACTCGGGCATGAAGGACAAGGGTACAGATGCCATTGGCTGGACACGTTCGCATTAAATAGTTCCCATCCCACTTGGGAGATGTGCTTTCACCCTCTGCCGAGGGGAGGCACTTCTCCCAAGCGGGATTTTCTGATTATAGCAACCTCTCATTTTTTTATCCATCCATGCTGACTTGCAGACAATCGGCTTCCCTCTGGAGGAAAAGCGCACGACTGGCTTTTCCGTGTTTTTGTTGAGGCCGAAACAGAGCAGCATACATATACTTCCATCAGTACACATCACATTATGAAAAAGAAAGTCTTTTACGTTGTATCGGCGATGGCTGCCGTTCTCCTTGCTTCCTGCTCACAGGAAGAGTATAACCGCACTTCGCCCAAAGACAACATCGTGGCCACCATCCATCCCGCAGCCACAACCCGAACAGCCGTTGACCAACCCGTAGAAAGTGCCCAGGCAGTGGGCATTGCTTGGACAGATGGCGACCAGATAGGTGTATTCGACCACGAAGCGGTCACCCAGCGCTGCTACAACAAGGTTGGGGCAGAGCGCGAGGCATTGGCCAGTTTCACTGCTGCAGGTGAGGCTTTTGCCGAACCCACATACGCCTATTATCCCTATGATGCAGCTAACGACAACAAGGAAATCACTTCACTCACAGGCAACCTCCCCGCTGTGCAGAATATGGACAGCGGCATCCTGCACGGCGACTATAAATATGGTCGCGCGAAGGGAAGCGGAGCCAGCGGACATGAGTTCGCCTTCACCCACATGTTCTCACTCGCACGTGTCACTGTGGATGCTTCAGGCACACCGCTCGCAGGTGAAAAGCTGCGCGAGGTGAGCGTAAGCGTCACACGCAATGATGCTCCTGTGGCAGTGGCAGGACAGTTTGAGTTCAATGCCCGCAATGGTGTGTGGATGCAGACCGATGCAGGAAGCGGCACCGTGAGCCTGCAGTGGACCGATGGCCCCCAGCTCAACGGCAGCCTGACAGCCTACATGAGCATGTTCCCCACAGTGAAGAGTGGCGACACCTTCACCATCACCGTGAGCACCCAGCACTATCGCGCCAGCTTCTCTGCACAGAGCCGTGCCGACTTCCAGCGTGAGAACATCTACGGACTGCCCCTCCTGCTCAAGAACTACTCTTCGCTGGTGGTATATGACAACGAGGGCAATCTGGTGTATCCCACCGAAGGCGTTAAGACAGGAACCTTCACCTGTGCTACACTCAATGTGGATGGTTTGCCCTCATCCATCAACAGCGATGGTCCAGGCAAGCAGGGTACTGTAACCCTGGGCAACAAGGCCAACTCGCAGGGATGGGATTTCCTGGCAGTGAGTGAGGACTTTGAGTACCACACACAGCTTGCAACAGCCATGAGCAACTACAATGCAGGAACATATCGCGGTTCGCTTGGTGTACTCAACCTCAGCCAGCGTGCCGATACCGACGGTTTGGGCTTCTTCTGGAAGAAGGGGCTGAACGCCACTGGCGAGACTATGGTTCAATATACAGCCGAGATAGGTGGACTGACCGACGGAGCCAACACATTGATCAAAAAGGGATTCCGTCACTATGTGGTTACAGTGGCCGATGGGGTAGATGTAGATGTGTACATTACTCACATGAATACCTGGAGCGATAAAAACCCGTCCTCCTTCGAACCCGTACAGATAGCCCAGCTGTGCCAGTTGCGCGATTATGTGCTTGCACAACTCAAGCAGAACAAGCGTCCGGCCATCGTGATGGGTGATACCAACATGCGCTACACCCGACACAAGGTACAGGGCAACTTCTTTACTCCCATTGCACAGGCAGGCTACGAGGCCATCGATCCCTGGGTGAAGTTCCACCGCAATGGTGAGTTCCCCACGTGGGGAGGCAAGTCGTTGATGATCCGTAGCAACTTCAAGGGCGATACCAAGAATGACATCTGCTGCTTTGACGACCAGAGAGGCGAGGTGGTGGATAAGGTGTGGTACATCAATCATCCCCTGTCCAGCGTGCAGTTGCAGGCTGTGGATTGCCGGAATGATGTGGAAAACTTCGTGAAGAGCACAGAAGCGGCTGAGTATAAGGGTGTGGACACCGAGGATGCCAACGGCAATATCCTTACCAACCAGACGGTAAGCTACGAGAGAAAGATAGGATTGGCCGACCACTTCCCTGTGGTGGTTGATTTCAAATATACTATAATAAAGAAGTAATATGAAGAAGATGTACCTGCTGGTGGCCATCGTGGGTGTTGTGCTGCCGCTCTTCTGCTCATGTGCAGGAGATGAGACTGTGAGCAGTGGGCAGCTTCGTGTGCAGACCATCACTGCTGCCATGGCCGACCCTTCGGCACCCGAACAGACACGCACATGTATCGACATGAGCGATACCGGCAATGGTTATCTGGGCTTGCTCTGGCAGCCTGCCGACAGCATAGGCGTGTATGGCAAGGCCGGTACTCGCAATGCTCTGTTTCTCAGTGAAGCGCAGGGCAGTGTACCACAGGCGGACTTCAGCGGAATGATGAACGGTGACGACCAGCCCTATCGGGCCTATTATCCCTATAGCGCCGGCAATGACGGTGCTGAGATAACCGCCTTGAAGGGTCATCTGCCGCAAGTGCAACCCTTTGATGGGGTTTCGGGCCGGCTCACAGGTGACTATAAATATGGTGCGCCTGTGGGCCAGAGCCGTCGCTTCAACTTCCGTCACCTGTTCTCCATGCTTCGTGTGACAGTGGATGCCAGCGGCACCTCGCTTGCCGGTGAAGCATTGGATAGGGTGGAGCTGACCGTTACCGACGGGCAGGGAACTCCGCGTGGCATCTGCGGAAGCTTCACTTTCAGTGCCATCGACGGCACTTGGGGCAATGTGACAGATGCTTCCGGCAGCGTGAGCATGGTGTGGACAGCTCGTCCGCAGCTGGCCGAGGGCAGCAGCCATCAGGGGTTCATCACCGTGATGCCCACCGTGAAAAAGGGCGACAGGATAAGCGTGAGTGTGCAGACAGAGGCACATCTGGCCACATTCACCGCCATCTGCCAGGCCGACTTCGAGGCTGAAGTGGTGTACAACATCCCCCTCAGCCTGAAGAACTATGCCGCTCAGGCAGAAACCTTCGGCTATAAGGAGAGCAAACTGCCATCACTCAGCCAGTTTGCTTTCTCTGTGGAGCAGAATGCGGGCAAGTTGCTCAACAACAAACTTGTGTGGAACAGCCGCAACCAACCGCAGTTCAACAGCGTGAGCACCTATCCTGCTACGATAAGCGGTAGCGAGGTGAGCCTCATGATTCCTTATCTCTATGACTTCCATCTGGTGCCCACCTTCACAGCGAGCGAGGGTGCTACCGTGAGTGTGGGAGGAGTAAAGCAGACCAGCGGAGTGACAGAGGTGGATTTCACACAGCCTGTAACCTACACGGTAGAGTCCGACGGCATGAAGCGTGACTATGTGGTGAGCATCACCAACACCGGTTTGCCTGTGGTGGTGGTACAGCAGTCGGCATCGGGTGACTTCAGTCCCGTAACTTCCGGTGGTTTCCTGGGTATTGGCAGCACTACAGTCAACCAGTTTGTGGATTTCATGGTGCGCGACAAGGACACCGAGTGGGTACAGGACGACCAGCTGACCATCTACAATGCCGACGGCACACTGGATGTTCCCACTGCGCTGTGTGGTGTCCGTCTTCGCGGAAACACCTCGAAAGCTTTCCCCAAGAAACCCTTCGCTATCAAACTGGTAGAGAAGCAGAAGGTGCTGGGTATGCCCAAGCACAAGCGCTGGGTGCTGCTGGCCAACTGGCTCGACCACTCCATGATACGCAATGCAGTGGCATTTGACCTGGCACATGCCTTCGAGCGTGCCTGGAAGTCGGGTGCCATCGAGGAGGGTATTCCATGGAACGTGCACGGTCAGCCTGTGGAACTGGTCATCGACGGCCATCATGTGGGCAACTACTATCTGTGTGAGCAGATAAAGATAGGTTCCAATCGACTCAACATCCAGGACAATTATGAAGATGCCTTGGAGAAGACGCTGGAGAAGTGCGGCTATCTGATGGAGTTGGACAACAACTATGACGAGACCTACAAGTTCATCACCCGCCATTACTCCGTACCCTTCATGTTCAAGGACGATGTGCTGAGCGATGATATATTTGCAGCCGTCAAGGCAAAGGTGCAGGGGATAGAGGATAATATCTACAACGGGAACTTCGCTGCTGCCTATGAGGATATGGACATCTACAGCGTCATCGACCAGTGGCTCATATGGGAACTGACCATGAACCATGAGTTCCTTGACCCCCGCTCGGTGTATTACTTCATGAACGGCAACGGCAAGCTGTCGGCTGGTCCGGTGTGGGATTTCGACCGGGCAACCTTCCAGAACGTGGAGAATGCACGCAGCCAGGGCAGTTCGGGCGACCGCCTGAAGCCCTATGACCAGTGGATATGCTGGAGTGCCAGTCCTGTGGCAGGCGGTACAGAGAAAAGTATGCAGAAGAGTACCTCGTGCGTCTTCTACCCCGCATTGGTGAAGGATCCCATCTTCCAGGCTGCTGTGCAGAAGCGTTGGGCTGTGCTCTATCCCTATCTGCTGAGTGTGAAGGACGACATCAGCGCCTACGGACAGAAGTTGGAACGCTCCTATGAGGTGAACAGCCAGATGTGGCCCACCAGCAAAGCTGCCATCCAGAAGTACAAGAACAACTTCAGCGACTGGAGTGGTGACGAGAACATCTCGGCCTACAAGGATGTGATAGACAACTTCCTGACGGTGTATCAGAAGAGGCTCGACGGCATGAACATGCTCATCACCTCGGGACGCTTCGCCAAGTAGGGAAGGCGGATTCAAAAGGGTGAGAAAAAGAAGTAGTACTGCATGGGCGATAGAAGATATACTTC
>OOBO01000690.1_pt1 | contig 27693 bp, 22 predicted proteins | sample 1671031 | NCBI WGS metagenome assembly OOBO01 (sample SAMN06348115, study PRJEB24527) | human gut metagenome | biome: human gut; feature: ankylosing spondylitis patient; material: feces | host: Homo sapiens | place: China | collected 2015-10 | reverse complement strand
TGTCGCCGTAGTACTCAAAGCCCCACACCTCGTCCAGCAGCTGGTCGCGGGTGTAAACACGGTTGGGGTGGGAGGCCAGGCAGTTCAGCAGCTCCAGCTCCTTGGGGGGAGCTTCCACCACCTTGCCCTTGACCCGCAGCTCATAGCTGTTCATGTCCAGCCGCAGGTTGTCGAACTCGATCACGCCCTCAGTGCTCTCAGTCTGGGCGGTGGTGGTGGTGCAGCGGCGCAGCACCGCCTTGATGCGGGCCACGACCTCCTTGGTGTCAAAGGGCTTGACCATGTAATCGTCTGCGCCCAGCTCCAGGCCCAGCACCTTGTCAAAGGTCTCGCCCTTGGCGGTCAGCATCATCACCGGGGTGTTGCCCAGCTTGCGGATGCGGCGGCAGACCTCCAGGCCATCCATCTTGGGCATCATCACATCCAGCAGCACCATATCGGGCTTGACCTGATTGAACTTGTCCAGACCTTCTTCGCCGTCGTTCGCGGTGGTGACCTGATAGCCCTCCTTGGTCAGATAAAGCCGCAGCAGCTCGCAGATGTTGGTATCGTCGTCCACGACGAGGATCTTTTCGTTTGCCATGAGTGTTCCTCCTGTACCTGATACTCCAAAAATCAAATTCTCCGGCTGTCTGCCGGAGCAGTATTTCCGAATCAAACAGGGTAAAGTTCCCCTATCCTTTATTATACGGAATAGTTATGACAAAATAAAGAAGGTTTTGTATGATTTTTGGGACGCAGGCTCCGCCGCTCAGCTCATCATCAGCCGGATGATCTCCTCATTGGTCTGCCGCATCCCGTCCTTGCCCAGACGTCCGATGCCCTTGATGGTGGTCTCGATGTCCTTCATCACGATGCCATCGCCGCCCTTGAACTCCTGCTTGCACTTGTACATGTTGTAGCCCAGCAGCGCCGCATCCACCGAAGATGCGATCTTTGCGGCGCAGGAAGCCTTGGCTCCGTCGCACACGATGCCGGACACGATGGCAAGGGCGTTGACCACCGTGTGGATGGCAGCCTGATAGCCGTCGCCGCACAGGTACACGATGCCTGCGCCTGCACCCGCACCCGCGCTGACCGCGCCGCAGTAGGCAGACAGGGTGCCGATGCCGGTCTTTTCGTGGATGGCCACCAGATTGGAGATGATGAGGGCGCGGTAGAGCTTTTCCTTGCCGCTGTGCAGCTCCTTGGCGTACTCGATGAGGGGCACCGAGCAGGTGATGCCCTGATTGCCGCTGCCGGAGTTGATGATGACCGGCAGCTCGCAGCCGTTCATGCGGGCATCGGAGCCGGCGGCGGCCTTGGCTTTTGCGCGGTTGGAGACATCGTTGCCGTAAGTGGTCAGCAGCACCCGCCCGATGTTGGCACCGTAGTCGCCCAGCAGGCCCTCTTCTGCAATGGCGTTGTTGTAGCGGATCTGCCGTTCCAGCAGGTCTGCCACGTCCCGCAGGTCGGCGGTCTCGGCAAAGTCCCAGATGTCCTGCATGTTCAGCAGGCTGCGGTCGGCGCGGGCATCCTCCTGCACGGTCTCGTCCAGCAGGGGCACCTCGTACAGCACCGTGCCGTTCTTCTCGATGCGGCAGATGTTGGTGTGGTAGTCCGCGATGCGCACCCGGGCGTAGTCCTGCCCGCAGCGCTCGGTGACGACGATGTCAAACACATGCCCCTGCTCGGTGTGCTCGATGGTGATGGGCACCGTCTGCAGATAGTCCCGGATAGCAGACTTCTTTTCCTCGCTGACCTCCGAGATGACCTCCAGCTCCTTCTCAGCGGAACCGGCGATGATGCCTGCCGCCACCGCCGCCTCCATGCCCTTCAGGTGCCCGGTGTTGGGCACGATGACGCTTTTCACGTTCTTGATGATGCTGCCGCTCACCTGCAGCTGCACGCTGTCCGGCAGCACCCCCAGCACCTCGCGGGCTTTTGCCGCCGCATAGGCCAGCGCGATGGGCTCTGTGCAGCCCATCGCCGGGATCAGCTCCTCCTTCAGGATCTCCACATAAGCCTGATAGCGCGGGTCGTTGCGTTCCATAACATCCTCCTGCCTTCCCTTCCGGAAATCGGTTCGTATTTTAAGAACAGTATAATATAGAACTCCCGCCGTGTAAATCCCTTGTTTTGCGCCCATCCCCTTGCGCTCCGGGTTTTCATCGCGTATAATGGTAGTTGTATCGTTATGCCAAAAAACGTGTAAGGAGCGTATTTTATATGAAGTTAGGTATCGTCGGTCTGCCGAACGTCGGCAAGTCCACTCTGTTCAACGCCATCACCTCCACCAAGAACGCGGAAGCCGCCAACTACCCCTTCTGCACCATTGAGCCCAACAGCGGCATCGTGGCCGTGCCGGACAAGCGGCTGGACAAGCTGGCCGAGATCTGGCAGACCAATAAAAAGACACCTGCCATCGTTGAGTTTGTAGACATCGCCGGTCTGGTCAAGGGTGCCAGCCAGGGTGCAGGCCTGGGCAACAAGTTCCTGGGCCACATCCGCGAGTGTGATGCCATCGTGCACGTGGTGCGCTGCTTTGATGACGACAACATCATCCATGTGGTGGAGGACGTGACCAAGGCCGAGGCCGTGGACCCCATCGCTGACATCGATGCCATTGACTACGAGCTGATCCTCTCCGACCTCGAGGTCGTTCAGAACCGCGCAGGCCGGATGGCCAAGGCTGCCAAGAGCGGCAACAACAAGGGTGCTGCCGCTGAAGCCGCCTGGCTGCAGAAGCTGGCCGACCACCTGAGCGCAGGCAAGCCTGCCCGCAGCTTTGACTTTGACGAGGGGGATGCCGAGCAGCAGGCCGTGCTGCACGAGATGGGCCTGCTGAGCTCCAAGCCCGTGCTCTACGCCTGCAACGTGGGCGAGGATGATCTGATGGAGGGCATTGAGAACAACCGCTATGTCCCGCTGGTGGCCGCCCGCGCCGCCGAGGAGGGGGCCCGCTACATTCCCATCTGCGCCAAGACCGAAGAAGACATTGCCGACTACTCCCCCGAGGAGAAGAAGGCTTTCCTGGCCGAGATGGGCATCGAGGCCAGCGGCCTGGACAACCTGATCACGGCCAGCTACGACCTGCTGGGCCTCATCTCCTTCCTGACCGACGGCAAGAAGGAGTGCCGCGCCTGGACCATCCGCAAGGGCACCAAGGCACCTCAGGCCGCCGGTAAGATCCACAGCGATTTCGAGCGCGGCTTCATCCGCGCCAGTGTCATCGGCTATGGCGACCTGGAAGCCAACAACTTCGATTATGCCGCTGTCAAGGCTAAGGGCCTGCAGCGCACCGAGGGCAAGGAGTACATCGTGAAGGACGGCGACGTGATCGAGTTCCTGTTCAACGTCTGATGTATGATAAAAGTGTCTCCCGCGCGCCGCGCGGGAGACACTTTTGCCCAGGAGAAAGGACATCTATATGATTATCGGAATTATGGGCGCAATGCCCGATGAAGTCGATCAGCTGTGTGCAAAGCTGGAAAACGTCACCGTGGAGCCCTACGGCGGCGTGGAGTACCACAGGGGCACGCTGGCAGGCAAGCAGGTCGTGGTCTGCTGTGCAGGCATGGGCAAGGCCAATGCCGCCGCCACCACTCAGGTGCTCATCACCCGATACGGTGCCGAGAAGATCATCTTCTCCGGCATTGCAGGCAACATGACCAGCAAGATCGGCATTGGTGATGTGGTCATTGGCAAGACGGTGCTCTATCACGATGCCCAGCTGGACATGATCTGCCAGAACCCGCCCTACCTGAAGGAGTACGCCGGTGACCCGGCCCTCATCGCCGCCGCTGAAAAAGCCTGCGCCGAGGCCGGGGTCAAAGCCCTGACCGGCAAGATCGCCACTGGCGACCTGTTCGTGGGCGACAGCGAGACCAAGGCCGCCATCGAAGCCAAGTGCGCCCCCGACTGTGTTGAGATGGAGGGTGCTGCCGTGAGCCAGATCGCCGCCAAGAACGATGTGCCCTGTGTGATCCTGCGCGCCATGAGCGACAACGCCGACGAGGACGGCCACGAGGTGCTGGTGGTCAAGAAGTTCAGCATCGCCGAGTACGTGGCTACCGCCACCAGGATCGTGGCAGCCATGGTAGAAGCACTCTGAGCAGCCGGAGCGGCCTTTACAGAAACTGCTCCAGTTTCAGCCGGTTCTCTTCCTCCAGATCCTGCAGTTTCTGCATCAGGCGCTTGGAGCCGGGAGCCGCATCGGGATAATCTTTCTGGCTCTTGATGCAGTCCATCACGCCCTGACTGCTTCCCTCGCTGAGCATTTCGGCCAGATTGCGGGTGGATCTGTCGGTGAGCGTTTTCATGCCGATGCCCATTTTGGTGTTGAGCTTTGCCATGATGCTCTGGCCCTGAGCCGTGCCGCCGCAGGCCTCGATGGCGGTGTGGGCCTCCTGATTCAGTTCCCGGTAGAGGTTCCGCTCCCGCAGGAGCTCGGCCCGGAAGGCAGGGTCCTCGGTCATGGGCACGATCTGTTCCAGCGTGTTCTTGCCCATCTCCGTGTTCTGCACCACCGCTTCCAGCAGATTCAGGTTATCATTTTTCTGGTTTTCCATACAAAAATCCCCCTTTGTGGCACTAGCTTGTACCGCAAAGGGGGATTTTATGCATTCGGTTTATTTGCTGCAGATCTGGTCGCCGCCGGCGGTCTGAGCCGCCTTCAGGCGCTGCTCACACAGCTGATACAGCGCGTCCCAGTTCTTGCCCCGCACCTCGCCGGTGCAGGCGCAGCCGATGGACTGGGTAAAGGGCACCCGGCGCATCAGGCCCACCGATGCCACACACGCGCGGGGCATCTCGGCATAAATGCCGTTCAGCTCCTCGGCCAGCTCTGCGCAGTTCTTATCCGCACAGCCGATGGCGAACAGCGTGTCCGTCAGGCGGCAGACCACCCGCTCTGCAGGGCGGTCGTAGTACTTTTTCCACTGGTTGGCCACAAAACAGACCAGCTGGTTCATCACGGCATCGCCCTGCCGGCTGCGCATCCCGTCCTCATCGTCCAGCGCCACCAGCGCCAGCGAAGCACAGCGGTGGGCATCCGTCCACTCATCCAGCCGGGTGCAGAACTCCGTTTCAAAATAGCGGCGGTTGAACACGCCGGTCAGGAAATCGTGATTCATGTCGTCCCGGCAGAGCTCCCGCTCCCGCGCGGTCATCCGATCCTCCGGCAGGTCGCTGCCCGCCAGCGGAGCCGTCATCTGCAGCTGCCAGAGCTTGCCGTCCGCCTCGATCAGGCGGCGCAGCACGCAGTCCACCTGCCCATTGCGCAGGACATAATCCACCTGCAGGCCATCGTCCTGCCAGGTGTCCGCGGCCTCCTCATCGGCTTCCGTCAGGGTCACATCTTCAAAGGCGGTCTGTGCATTTTCTGCAAAGGCGCGCAGATCCTGTTCCGTCCATTCTTTTTTCATGCGTTTTTCCCCATTATCCGGTGCCGGACTCTCTCCCTTCCGGCACAGCTTTGCCACACGGCCGCTGAAAGCGCAGCCCCCATTACCGGAATTATACCATCTTGTGCCGGGCGTTTCCAGCAAAACGCACAAACTTTAACGTAATTTTTTACATTTTCGTCAAACTGCTAAACACACTCCGGGTTTCCGGCCCGGTTATGTACGGCAGTACACGGCGCACTCTGCCAGAATGCGCTTGGCCAGCGCGGCAGTGTCGAACCCATCGGCGGCGCGCCAGCTCCAGTTTCCGCCCAGCTTGCCGGGGCTGTTCAGGTGGGCTTCCTCGCCCAGGCCCAGCCAGTCGGCCATGGGGATGATGGCACGGTCGGCCACAGAGCCCAGCGCAGCCCGGAGCAGCGCGGTGCGGGCCGCCTCTGTTCTGACAGCGGCCACCTCCTTTGCGGTGGGCTGACAGCCGGTCAGATGCAGGTAGGCGGCAGCCACAGCCTTCTCCTTGGCCGATGCACTCTCGTCCCACCAGGCGGTCAGCGTCGTGTTGTCATGGGTGCCGGGGTAGACCACGCTGTTCTTGACGTGGTTGTGGGGCAGGTACTCGCTGTCCCCGCCGCCGAACGCGAACTGCAGCACCTTCATGCCCGGGAAGGTGCTGTCTGCCAGCAGCTCCCGCACACTGGGGAAGAGCTCACCCAGATCCTCGGCGATGATGGGCAGCTTGCCCAGTGCACCTTCCAGCGCGTTGAACAGCTCCATCCGGGGGCCGGTCTCCCACTTGCCGGTCTTGGCGGTAGTGCTGTCTGCCGGGATGGCCCAGTAGGTGTCAAAACCGCGGAAGTGGTCGATGCGGAGCAGGTCATAGATGCCCAGCGCATGGCGGACACGCTGGATCCACCAGGCATATCCGGTCTGCTTATGGTAGGGCCAGTTATACAGCGGGTTGCCCCAGAGCTGGCCTTCTGCCGAGAAGTAATCCGGCGGGCAGCCTGCCACCCGGGCAAAGCCGCCGTCTGCATCCAGCTCAAACAGCGGGCCGCCCACCCAGGCATCCACGGAATCTGCCGAGACATAGATGGGGATATCGCCCAGGATCTGCACGTTGTTGGCGTTGGCGTAGGCTTTCAGCTTCTTCCACTGGATGCTGAACTCGTACTGCAGAAACTTCCAGAAGCCGATCTCTTCCTCGTTCTCTGCCTTAAAAGCTTCCAGCGCCTGCGGCTCCCGCTTGCGGTACTCCCGGGGCCACTGGGTCCAGCTCTTCATGCCGTTGGCGGTCTTGAGGGCCATGTAGAGGGCATAATCCTCCAGCCAGCCCTCGTTTTCCAGCGTGAAGGCATAGTACGCATCCGGATAGTAATGGGCACAGCCGTGCTGGCCCGCGCACTGCCTGCGCCAGGCGGCATAGGCGGCACGCAGGATCTTGTAGCGGCTGGTGTACAGGGTGCCGTAATCCACGTTCAGCGGGTCCTTGCCCCAAGGCTCGGCCTTGAGCTGGGCGGCTGTCAGCAGCCCCTCGGCTTTCAGAGCATCCAGATCAATGAAATAAGGGTTGCCCGCAAAGGCAGAGCAGCTCTGGTAGGGGCTGTCCCCATAGCCCGTGGGGCTCAGGGGCAGGATCTGCCAGATCTTCTGGCCTGCCGCCGCAAGGAAATCCACAAATTTTTCTGCCTTTTTGCCAAAGCAGCCGATCCCGTAGGGGCCGGGCAGGCTGGACACCGGCATCAGAATACCACTTTCACGCATTGTAAATCCTTCCTCGTCTCAAACTTTTTGCTGGGGCTTGTCTGTTTTCTATCATAACATAACTGCAGACTATTTTCCACAGGCAAAAAACGTGGTATACTTGTTTTTATATTAGGAGGTGCTTATGCAGCCAACCGAAAAATACTATGAACACGATGCCTACCGCCGGGAGGCGGTGGGGCATATTTTAGCCGCAGAGCCGGACAGCCGGGCCGGCGGCGGGCGCATCGCGCTGGACGGCACGGTGTTTTACCCCGAGGGCGGCGGCCAGCCTGCCGACCGGGGCACCCTGACCCTTGCCGACGGCACAGTGCTGACCGTCACCGATGTCCACGAGCAGGCGGGTGTCATCTGGCACATGGTCACTTCCCTGCCCGCCGGGGCGGTGCCCGGGGCCGAAGCGGCACAGGCCATCGACTGGGCATGGCGCTTTGACAAGATGCAGCAGCACACCGGCGAGCACATCCTCTCCGGCATCCTGCACAGCATGTTCGGGGCCGAGAACGTGGGCTTCCACATCGGCTCCGATGCCGTGCGGATGGACACGAACATCCCCATCTCCGCCGATGGGCTGAAAGCAGCCGAGACTGCCGCCAACCGCATCATCTGGGAGAATGTGCCGGTGAACATCACCTACCCCACCCGGGAGGAGCTGGCCGCCCTGACCTACCGCTCCAAAAAGGAGATCGAGGGGCAGATGCGGATCGTGACCATCCCCGGGGCGGATGTCTGTGCCTGCTGCGGCACCCACACCGCCTTTACCGGTGCGGTGGGCCAGATCAAGATCCTGGCCGCCGAAAACTATAAGGGCGGCGTGCGCCTGAGCATCGTCTGCGGCGGGCGCGCGCTGGAAGCCGCACAGGCCATGCGGGCGCGGCAGGCAGAGATCGGTGCCCTGCTCAGCGCCAAGGCCAGCGAGACAGCCAACGCCGTGCACCGGGTGTATGACGAGTACACCGCCCTGAAATTCACCCACTTCGGGCTGTGCAGCCAGCTCTTTGACGCGCTGGCCGCGCAGGCAACGCCCGGTGCGGATGCCATCCGCATCGTGCCGGGGCTGGACCCGGACGGCCTGCACCGGCTGGCTAGCCGCCTGACCGAAGCCACCACCGGCCTGTGCGCGGCCCTGACCCCCAACGAAAAGGGCACCGGCTACTGTATCGCCCAGGCGGGCGGTGATGTCCGCGCCCTGACCAAAGCCCTGAACGCCGCCCTCAATGGCCGCGGCGGCGGCAAACCCGGCATCTGTCAGGGAAGCTGCGCCGCAGAGCCGGAACAGGTGGAAGAATTTTTGCGGAAGCAAGACCGGTAAGCATCCTCGCCCTCTCCGTCTTTGCTTCGCAAAGCCACCTCTCCCAAAGGGAGAGGCTTTGGCAGTGCGGAAAACCATCCGTTTTTGCCAAAGGCTCCCCCTTTGGGGGAGCTGGCGCGTCAGCGCCTGAGAGGGCGAGCCACGTTAATTTTAAGGAGAACAACAAACTATGAGAATGCGTTTCAAACCCTACGCCCACGATGAGCTGATGGCCGCCGATTTCCACGTCCACGAGCCCCTGATCTGGGGCGGCAAGTGGCACGCACAGTATGCCCGCCCGGAGCAGCCCTTTGTGCTGGAGCTGGGCTGCGGCAAGGGCGGCTTCCTCTCCCAGCTGGCCTGCGCCCACCCGGAAAACAACTATCTGGGCATCGACATCACCGATAAGGTACTGATCCTTGCCAAGCGTAAGATCGAGGTCGCTTACACCGAGGCAGGCCGCCCCATCGACAACGTGAAGATCATGAGCACCGACATCGAGCGCATCAAGGGCGTGCTCACCGCCGAGGATACCGTCAGCCGCATCTACATCAACTTCTGCAACCCGTGGAGCAAGAACGCTTCCTCCAACAAGCACCGGCTCACCTATCCCCGCCAGCTCATCCAGTACCGCGAATTTCTGAAGGACGGCGGCGAGATCTACTTCAAGACCGATGACGACGACCTGTTCCGCGACAGCCTGGAGTATTTCCCCGCTTCCGGCTACGAGATCACCTGGAAGACCTTTGACCTGCACGAAAACGAGCCGGAGTGGAACATCCGCACCGAGCACGAGGGGATGTTCACCGAGATGGGCATCAGGATCAAGGCCCTGATCGCCAAAAAGCTGCCCGGCGATGCCGCCGTGACCTGGATTGAGCCCAAGGTCCTGAAAAAAATGAAGGCTGCGGAGGAAGCTGCCGCCGCCGCAAAGGAGGAGTAAGATGTCCTTTTTTGTCAACACCATGGTCTGCGGCTTTTCGCTGTATCAGATCCTGGCGTTTTTCCTGATCTACTCCTGCCTGGGCTGGTGTCTGGAGGTCATCTATGCCGCCGTTTCCACCGGCCAGCTGGTGAACCGCGGCTTTCTGAACGGCCCGGTCTGCCCCATCTACGGCTTTGGCATGATCATCGTGCTGTTCACCCTTTCGCCGCTGGCAGACAACCTGCTGCTGCTCTATATCGGCGGCGTGATCCTGCCCAGCGTGCTGGAGCTGGCGGGCGGCTGGGCGCTCTACAAGCTCTACCACACCCGGTGGTGGGATTACAGCGACTTCCCCTTCAACATCGGCGGATATATCTGCCTGGAGTTCTCCCTTTTGTGGGGCGTGGGCACCGTTGTGGTGATGAAGGTCGTTCACCCCGTGATCGCGGGCTTTGTGGAGATGGTCCCCCAGATGGTGGGCTTCGTCCTCATGTGCATCCTGTACGCCTGCTACGCCGCCGATGTGGTGGTGACCGCCTTTGCGGCCTCTGACCTGGCCCGTGAGCTGGATGCTCTGGAAAAGGTGGCCGACAGTATGCACGCCGTGTCCGATGCCATGACCGAGCTGCTGGGCACCACCGCCATGGATGTGGACCAGAAGATGGACGAGAGCCGCCTGCAGCTCAAGCTGGCAGCCGCCGAGGCCCGGGACAATGCCGCCAAACTGAGCCCCCGGGATGCCGCTGCCGCCCTGCGCGCCAAGGCCGACGAGGCCATGGAGGCCGCCCGCAAGTCCTCGCAGGAGGCCCGGCTCAACGCCTCTGAGGCCGCCACCGCCGTCAAGCTGGCAGCCAAGGGCACCGCAGAGCGCACGGCAGAGCTGCTCCGTCTGGAACAGCTGGCCGAGGAGCTGCAGGCCCGCAGCGAGGAGATGCGCGCCCGCACCCGGAGCTCCAAGTACTTTGGCAAGGGCCGTATGCTCCGCGCTTACCCCAAGCTGCGCCATGGCGAAAAGCACCGCTCTCTGGACGAGCTGCGGGAGCGCCTGAAGTACGAGCGCAGGCACTGACCCTGCCCATTGCAGCAACCCCAAATGCCCCTGACCGGCTTCTTTCGGTCAGGGGCATTTTTCTTGCGCTGCATTCTCCATAAAGTCAGGCAGATCTTGTTCTGCCGCACGATTTTGTTTTCATTCTGTTTTCCACATTGTACGTTCCTTTTTTGTACACTTTTCCAAATCTATTTTCGTCATATTGACAAAAAAAAAAAAGAGTATTTTATCCTGTGCAATATGCTATTTCCGCTAAAAACTGAAGAATCGGCAAACCAGTCGAAAGGCTGCGACGCAAAGCTACAGGGCCTGTAATATGGCAGCCAGCCGCACGTTATCCTCTCCGGGTAAGGTAATACGAAACCTTGCACCTCCTTGTGAAGATGCGTCGGCTTCCCCTTCAGGAGAGCGAGCGCGCAGCGGGTCTACAAGGGTTCAGAGTGTCGTACCAGCCGTTTGGCCGGTGCGGCGCTCTTTTGTTTTGGTTGAAATAGAGAAAGTTTTTGGGAATATCATGGAAAAGGAGTAAAAAATTATGAGACCCAAGCGTTTGATCAGCTTATTGGTTGCGGTCTGCATGATGATCACCATGCTGCCCCTGTCGGCAGTCACGGCATTTGCAGCAGACACGTCAACTGAACAAGAAGCCAGTTATAAGGGTTACAAGTATGCCTATACGGTAAATGGCGGTAATGCAACCATCACAAAATTTCTTGGCCCTGATGATTCAGCAAACCCTGTTGATTCAGCAAGCACTGTCTCCTACGACATCGAAATACCCGAAAAGTTGGGTATCTACACTGTAACCGGTTTGGGAAAAGATTCATTTACCGGCTATCCATTTGCCGGCGATTGGTACAAATTTGGTCGCAACATTCGCTCCGTCACCATTCCACAAAGCGTTACTTCCATCGGCGATTCTGCCTTTTCTTTTTGCATTGCTCTGACGGAGGTCACCATTCCACAAAGCGTCACTTCCATCGGCAAGGATGCCTTTGTAGGTTGCGAAAAATTGGACTCTCTTACCATCGATGACGCTGCCACATCAATAGGAGACTGGGCCTTTGCGCAATGCTATGTTCTTTCAAAGCTTTCATTAGGTAAAAAAATTAAGACGATCGGCGATTATGCCTTTTTTGATTGCCGTATTCTGGATAACGTCACCATTCCACAAAGCGTCACTTCCATCGGTGATTATGCCTTTGCTCGTTGCTATGATCTTACAACGCTTTCGTTAGGTGAGAATATTGAGACGATCGGCGATCGTGCCTTTGAAGATTGCTGGGATCTGACGAACGTCACCATCCCGGAAAAAGTAGAAACCATTAACCCTGATACCTTTGCCTATTGCTCCCGTCTGAAATATATTACGCTCCCTGCTGGATTGACTTCTTTCAAAGACCGTCTGATTAGTTGTCCGGCTGGATATATAAGGCAAGCTTCCAAAAATGGTGCCATCTACTACAACAACTACAAGGCCGCCGCAGATGCTCTGCTTGCAGACAATGATGACAATTCTAACATTGATGACAATCATAAACTGAGAAAACGCAATTTTCTTTACCTCTGCAAGGTGACCTTTGATGCCAAGGGCGGCAACCTGACCGACTCCGCTGAGGTGCCGGTTTATAAGACCGAAAAAATCACTGATACCAAGGCAAACGAACTGACTGCCATCCATGATCCCACCCGTCCGGGTTACAAGTTCACCGGCTGGTACACCAAAGATGACCAGCTCTTTAAGGTGGACGATACCGAAATTATGGAGGACATCACCCTCCATGCCGGTTGGGATTTCGACCCCAATGCTTCGGGCTGCCACCCGCTGACCTTGAAGGACGGCGTTATCACCAGCGTAACAGTGTCCGGCAAGAATGGTGCTGACCCCGAGGATATCACCGAGATCGTTAAAAAGAATGCCAACGAGGACGGTTCCTTTAATGTCCCCGAGGGTGCAACGGTGAGTGTTGCATTTGATAAGGATGCTTTTGCAGATAGCGGTCTGAAATTTGGCCACTGGGATATCACCGGCCTGGATGATCCGAACGCTTATCAGAATAAGGAAAGCTTTGACTTTGAGATGCCTGCAAAGGCCGTGACCCTGAAAGCCATGACACAGGATGCATCCATTGAAGATGACGAGCCCGATATCGTTGGCCCCATCGTGATCGGCACCACTGTTGTTGTCGGCGGTGCAGTGCTGGGCTATCAGGCCTATTCTCTGGGCGCTGAATTTGCAGGCAAGCTGATGGCTCTGCCCTACTTCCCCAGCAACCGCAGCGCCCTTGCCATGATGCTGTGGGAGGATGCAGGCAAACCCATGCCCGAATCCGAACTGCTCTACCCCGATGTAGGGCAGGAAGAGCGGGATATGGATCTGCAGCACGCCGCCCGCTGGGCCATGGAAAACGAGCTTATCCCTGACCTGAATGATGAGGGCACGGCTCCGGAAGAGATGAAATTCTATCCCGACAACACCGTAAGCAAGATCGATGTGCTGAAAGCATGGCAGAAAGCACAGGAGCTCAAGCAGAACGCCTGAGCAGCCCTAAACCAACCCCCACTTGGCCTGTAAACCGCAATGCGGGCTGAGTGTTCCAAAATTCCCAAAGTACAGAAGCGCTTCATCCTCTCCCGGATGAGGCGCTTCTGTGCTTTCCGGAATTTTTTTCCCGGCACCCCTTGCATCCCGCCCGCCGGTGCGGTATGCTTAACCAATAGAGCATTGCAGAGGGAGGGAGACCCCGGATGGACATGGAAGAGATCCGCTACCTGCTGGGCGGCACGATATTCGCGCGGGCCAAGGCCTACACGGACCGGATACAGGATCTGAATTGCGAAGTGGCTGGGAACGGCGTGCGCCACCTGAGCGCCGACGTGCGCGGCGGCGGGCGGAGCCTGTACCAGACCCAGGTCTGGCTGCGGGAAAACGGCAGCTTTGTCAGCGCCAGCTGCTCCTGCCCCTACAACGAAAACGGCGAAGGGCCCTGCTGCAAGCACATCGGCGCGCTGTTGATGCGGGACAGCGAGAGTCAGGGCCTTTCCGGCAGAGCGCCGCAAAGGCCCTCTGCGAGCCCGGAGAGCATCCCGGGCGTGGTGCGGGGCACGGCCAACCTGCAAACGCCCCAGCCTGAGGAGCCGCCCCGCAGGGACAGCTATGCCTCCAGCCTGGAAATGCTGTTCGGCAAGAAATGGCGGGGCGAGGAACCGGAATCCGACTACGAGGCACGGCGGCTGCTCCAGGCCTATCAGGAGGGAGCGCTGGCCGAGGTGGACGGCGTGACCGGCCACGCGGAGCTGCGCCCCCACGCCGCAGAGCTGGAGCCGGAGCTGACCCTGCTGCCCGGGGAGCTGCCCTGGCTGCGGCTGCGCATCTCGGCAGACGGCGGGCGGCAGTATGTGGTAAAGAGCATCCCGGACCTGCTGCGGGCTGTGGAGAAGCACGGCTTTATCAGCTACGGCAAGGCGCTGGAATTCCGGCACAGCTGGGAGGCCTTTGCTCCGGAGGCACAGCAGCTCCTCCGCCTGCTGCGGCGGCAGCTCAGCGCAAAGGAAGGGGCCGAGGCGGCTCTGCGCAGCTATGGCAATGCCCCCCGCAGCGGGCCTGCCGGGGGCATCCCGCTGAACGGCGAGATCTTTGATGGACTGGTGGCCCTCTATGCCCCCACCGGCAATCTGGGCGGCTACACCCTCAAGACCGGCATCCCGGCCCTGACCATGCGGGTGGAAAAGCGCCGGGGCGGCGTGGAGGTGTCCGTGACCCCTGCGTTGGGGTGGAAAACGGGTTTAGACAACGACTATTTATACAGTGAGGATACGATCTGGCAGCTGGACCGGGCCGAAAGCGCCCGGATGCGGCCCGCCCTTGAGGCGCTGTGCGGCAAGAGCCTGTTCTTTACCACCGGGGATGCCACCGCCTTTTGCAGCTATGTCCTGCCAGAGCTGGGCAGCAGGGTGACCATTGAGGACCCCGAACGCCTGCTGCTGAATCAGATCCCGTTGGAGCCGGTGGTGCAGTTTTACCTTGACGCGCCCACGCGGGAAACGGTGCGGGCACACCTTGAATTTTTGTACGGCGAGGACCGCGTCACGCCGGAGGAACCGGGGCCTGCCGGTCTGCTGCGGGATGCCCGCGCCGAACAGCGGGCCGGGCGGCTGCTGGGGCGGTATCTGGAGCCGGGGCCGGATACCATGGGCAACGGCCTTGCCGCCCACTACGATGCCTATGAGGAGGATGAAGTCTACCGCTTCCTCGATGAGGGGGTCCCGGCCCTGCTGGCCGAGGGCGAGGTCTACCTGACCGATGCCTTCCGCAGTATGCAGGCCGCACCGCCGAAGATCTCGGTGGGGGTGTCGGTGCACGGCAGCGTGCTCGACCTTGAGGTGGACACGGGGGAGTTCCCGGTGGGGGAGCTGAAAGCCCTGCTAAAATCGCTCCACCAGAAAAAGCGCTACCACCGCCTGCGCGATGGCCGTCTGCTCCGGCTGGACGATTCCATGGAGGTGCTGGACGAGCTGAACGAGACACTGGAGCTTTCCGGGGCCAAACTGGGCCAGACCCACGCCCGGCTGCCCCTGTACCGGGCCCCCAGTCTGGACTGGGCGCTCTCGGGGCAGAACGGCATCCGCTTCAACCGGGACGATGCCTTCCGCCAGCTCAGCCGGAGCTTCCATGCAGTGAAGGACAGCGAGTATACACCGCCCGCGTCTCTACAAAAAGTTTTGCGAAAATACCAGCGGGACGGCTACCGCTGGCTCCGCACGCTGGATGGCTACGGCATGGGCGGCATCCTTGCGGATGATATGGGTCTGGGCAAGACGGTGCAGGTGCTCAGCTATCTGCTGGCCCTCCGGGAGCAGGGCGGGAACCCTCTGCCCAGCCTCATCGTCTGCCCGGCCTCGCTGGTGCTGAACTGGGCCGAGGAATGCCGGAAGTTCACGCCGGAGCTGAACTGTGTTGTGGTGGACGGGGATGCCGCCCACCGGGCCCAGCTGGCCGAGCAGTGGGACGGGGCCGATGTGGTGGTGACCAGCTACGACCTGCTCCGCCGCGACGAGACCCTCTACGAGAGCCAGAAATTCTACGCCTGTATCCTGGACGAGGCCCAGGCCATCAAGAACCACACCACCCAGAAATACAAGGCAGTGTGCGGGGTGAACAGCCGTGTCCGCTTTGCGCTGACCGGCACCCCCGTGGAGAACCGCCTGGGCGAGCTGTGGAGCATCTTCTCCTTCCTGATGCCGGGCTACCTGCCGCCCTACAAGAGCTTCTGCAGCCGGTTTGAAAAGCCCATCACGCAGGAAAACGACCCGGCGGCGGTGCGGCGGCTGAACCAGCTCACCGGGCCGTTCATCCTGCGCCGGATGAAGTCCGAGGTGCTGAAGGAGCTGCCCCCCAAGACAGAGAACGTCTACCGCATCGAGCTGGAAGAGGAACAGCGCAAGCTCTACCTTGCCGCCGTGGTGGATGCCCGGGAGAAGCTGCGGGCTGCCAAGCCCGAGGACAAGATGGCGGTGTTCGCCGTCCTCATGCGGCTGCGGGAAATCTGCTGCGACCCCCGGCTCATTGCCGACAACTGGACAGGCGGCAGCGCCAAGCTGGATGCCTGCATCGAGCTGGTCACCAGTGCCGTGGAGGGCGGGCACCGCATCCTGCTGTTCAGCCAGTTTACCTCCATGCTGGAACTGCTGGCCAAGCGGCTGGACGCGGAGGGCGTGAGCCACTTCACCCTGCAGGGCTCCACCCCCAAGCCGGTGCGTGCCGAGCTGGTGCGCCGCTTCAACGGCGGCGAGGCCAGCGTGTTCCTGATCTCCCTGCGGGCAGGCGGCACCGGCCTGAACCTGACCGCCGCCGATATCGTCATCCACTACGACCCGTGGTGGAACGTGGCAGCCCAGAATCAGGCCACCGACCGTGCCTACCGCATCGGCCAGCAGAACCCGGTGCAGGTGTACAAGCTCATCGCCCAGGACACCATTGAGGAAAAGATCGTGGAGCTGCAGCAGGCCAAGCAGGATCTGGCCGAGACCGTCACCGGCAGCGCGGATGGTGCCATCCTGCGCATGAAGCCGGAGGAGCTGCTGAATTTGTTGGAGGGAACCGAATGATGCAATACGCCATCTTTGCCCGGCCTGTCGTGACCATTTACGACCTGCCTCAGACCACCAAACAGAGCGAGGCGGGCCTTGTTTCCACCATCGGGGACGAGGGACTGTACGGTCAGGCCTGTCAGGTGCGCACCGCCCCCGGCGGCGTGACTGCCGAGGGAGTGCCCCTCTCCCCGGAGGTGGCCGAGGTGGTCACCTTTTACGGCTACCACGGCTTTGTCCGGCGGGATGCGCTGAAATTTGTCCATGAGGATACACTGCGGGACTACCTGTCCCAGCCGCTGGTGCTGGTGGGCCGTGCCACCGATGTGCTCAGCCTGCCCAAGGTGCAGGGGGTGCGGATGCTGGAGCTGGAGCGGGGCTGCCTGCTCTGCCGCCTGCCCGAGCCGCCCGAGGAGGCCGAGGCCCACACCGGCTGGGCCAGGGTGGCCCTGCTGGATGGCCGCACCGGCTATGTCCGGGACGTGGCGCTGGAGCCGGTGCGGTTTGAGATGACCGCCGTGTTCTCCCAGCGGGAGGGGCTGGCCTTTGATGACGCGCTGGCCGAGGCCCGGAATGTCACCGCCGGGGAGCTGGTGCCGCAGGCACTGCAGGCGTGGTACGACGGCAGCGAGGAAGCGTTCCGGGATGCCGTCTGCGCGCAGGCGAAAAAATATCTGGGCACCGAGTACCGCTGGGGCGGCAAATCGGGCCGGGGCATTGATTGTTCCGGCCTTGTCAGCAGCGCCTATATGCAGTGCGGCGTGCTCATCTACCGGGATGCCAGGATCGTGGAGGGCTGGCCCATGCACCAGATCCCCTTTGCGGACAAAAAGCGGGGCGATGCCCTCTATTTCCCCGGCCATATCGCCCTTTACCTTGGCGAGGGCCGCTACATCCACTCCACCGGCGCGTCCGCCAGCGGCGGCGTGGTCATCAACAGCCTTGACCCCGCCGACCCGCTGTACCGGGAAGATCTGGTCAAGAGTCTGTATGCGGTGGGGAGTGTTTTCTGATAAAGTAACTCACCCTCTCCGTCATCCCTGCGGGATGCCACCTCTCCCAAAGGGAGAGGCACTGGCAATTCCCCCGCAAGGTTTCGGGAAACCGCCAGAGGCTCCCCCTTTGGGGGAGCTGGCAAAGCCGTCAGGCTTTGACTGAGAGGGCGAGGATGTTATAGGAGGAAGAACGATCCATGAAAGTCTTTGATCTACACTGTGACACCCTGAGCGAGCTGCGGCGCGCGGAGATGCGGGGCGACGGGCAGACCTTTGCCCACAACAACGGCCACATCGATCTGGAAAAGCTGGAGAAGGGCGACTACATGCTCCAGTGCTTTGCCGCCTTTGTGAATCTGGCTGACCCCACCCCGGGCGCGGACCCGCTGGTGACGGCGCTGGAAGAGATCGACGTGTTCAAGCGGGTGATGGAGCGGTATTCCGACAGGATCGCCCCTGTCTACCGCCCCGAGGATATCCGCAAAAACGCCGAGGCGGGCAAGATCAGCGGAATGCTGACCATTGAGGAGGCCGGCTGCTGCAAGGGCAGTCTGGGTGTGCTGCGCCGGATGTACGAGCTGGGCGTGCGGATGATGACCCTGACCTGGAACCACGAGAACGAGCTGGCCAGCCCCAACGTGGTGCCCGGCAACGGCCCCATCTGGCCCTGTATGCCCAACACCGAGACCGGCCTGAAGGAGAAGGGCTTCGAGTTCCTGGCCGAGATGGAGCGCCTGCACATCATTGCCGATGTGAGCCACCTGTCCGATAAAGGCTTCTGGGACATTGCGGAGCACAGCACCCGCCCCTTTGCGGCCAGCCACTCCAACTGCCGCGCCCTGGCCCCCCACTGCCGCAACCTGACCGATGAGATGATCCGGGTCATGGCGGAAAAAGGCGGCCTGGTGGGCCTGAACTACTGCGCAGGCTTTCTGGATGACCAGCCCAGCCCCGACCTGTGCCGCAGCACCACGGCCCTGATGGCCAAACACGCCGCTCATTTCAAGCAGGTGGGCGGCATTGAGATCATCGGTCTGGGCAGTGACTTTGACGGCATCGGCGGCAAGCTGGAACTGAGCGACTGCTCCAAAATGCCCCTGCTGGCCGATGCCCTGCGGAAAGAGGGCTTCACCGAGGATGAGGTGGAAGCCATCTTCTTCCGCAACGCACAGCGTTTCTTTGAAAACAACCTGTAATCACCGTTAGTATCAAAAGATTCATTGAATTCATTGAAATCATTGCTCATCATTGCACTAGAATCAATGAGAACCAATGAAATCAATGTTTTCAATGATAATTATGTCTTAACGGTAAGGATAAAGTATAACGGAAAGTATAGAAAAGTTGAGGGATTCCAGATGGATCAGAATATGACATTGGAAAAGCGCATTGCCGCAGAGCTCTATTCCTATCAGGGCAGGATGAGCGTTTTTGTGGACGACCTGCGCGGCAGCACGGTGGAGATCGGTGCCGACGAGGAGTTCGAGACGGCCTCCACCATCAAGGCGTTCATTCTGGCGGTGCTGTATCTGCAGGCCAGCCGGGGCAGGGCTGACCTGGAAGAGGAGATCACCTACGAGGCCAGCCAGTTCGTGGACGGCTCCGGGATGCTCCGGGCCCTGGGCGTGGGGGCAAAGCTCAAGGTGAAGGACACCGCCACCATGATGATCATCTGCTCGGACAACATCGCCACCAATATGATCATCGATTACCTGGGGCTGGACACCATCAATGCCTGCATCCGGGAATTGGGCTTTGGGCACACCGTCCTGCACAATCCCCTCCACTTTGACCGCTACGACAAGCTGGGCACCACCACGCCCCGGGACTACGCCGCCCTGTTTGCGCAGGTGGCAAAGGGCACGCTGGTCAGCAGGGAAGCCAGCGCCGCCATGCTGGGCATCTTCCGCCAGCAGCACTACAACACCATGTTGACCCACGATTTCCCCCAGTTCTATCTGGACTGCGAGGAGACCGGCGAGCCGGAGCTTATCTGGGTGGCCAGCAAGAGCGGCAGCATGAACGCCTGCCGCAACGATGGCGGCATCATCCACACCCCCTACGGCGAGTATGTGATCGTTCTGATGAACAAGGAGTTCCATGACATCATCGAGTACAACGACCACCCCGCCATGGTCTATGGTGCCCGGGTGTCCCGGATGATCCTGGATCAGATCCTGGCCTGCGAGGGAAAGCTGTATCTGAAGTAAACGAAAGAGTGGGAAAGTAGAACGAATGGAAATTACATTATCATTGCCAATGCTGCTGTTTCTGATGCTGATGACCGGGTTTGCGGGCTTTGTGGACTCGGCGGCAGGGGGCGGCGGTCTGATCAGCCTGCCCGCCTATCTGTTTGCAGGCCTGCCGGTGCATTACACCTACGGCACCAATAAATTCAGCGCGGCCTGCGGCACCACCTTTGCCACGGCGCAGTTCTTCCAGAAGGGAGCCATGAACATCCGGGTCGGCCTGCTGGCGGCTGTGGGCAGCTTTGTGGGCAGCGCGCTGGGCTCCCACATCGTGCTCCTGCTCAGCGATCAGGTGCTGCGCACCATGATGCTCATCATCCTGCCGGTGGCGGCGGTGCTCATCCTCTGGCGGCGGGACCTGCCCGACGAGAACCGGGACGACGGCACCCTGAACGCCCAAAAGGCGGTGCTGGCCCTTGCCATCGGGCTGGGCATCGGCCTGTACGACGGCATCTTTGGCCCGGGCACCGGCACCTTTGCCATCATCGCCTTTACCACCCTGATGGGTTTTGACCTGCGCACGGCGGGCGGCAACGCCAAGGTGCTCAACCTTGCCAGCAACTACGCCAGCCTTGTAACGTATCTTTCCAGCGGGCTGGTGGTGTTCTCCATCGGCATCCCCTGTGCCATCAGCGGCATTGTGGGCAACCTGCTGGGTTCCCACTTCGCCCTCAAGAACGGCGCAAAGTTCATCCGCCCCATGATGCTTGTGGTTCTGGTGCTCCTGCTGGGCAAGATCGTCTCGGACGCGGTGCTGTAAACCAACAAAAAAGAGGAACTGCCGGGAAAGCAGTTCCTCTTTTTGATTGGGTAAGCTCAGAAGGTGAAGCCCTCATCGAGGAAGGCCAGGCCGAACGCGCCGGGGCCGGCGTGGGTGCCGATGACGCAGCCGATCTGGCGCACAAGGGCCTCGTTCCGGCCCAGATTCTCCTGCAGGTAGGTCTGGATGGGCTGCACCTCGCGGGGGGCGAGGGTGTAACCGGCCAGCGCGTCGGCGCAGGTGCTGATGCCGCCCAGCTCCTCGATCTTCTTGAACAGGGCAACGTAAGCGCCGGGCAGGCCCCGGGCCTTGCCCGCCATAACGACCTTGCCCTCCTTGATGGTGATGAGGGGCTTGATGCCCAGCATCCCACCGGCCACGGCCACGGCGGCGGGCAGGCGGCCGCCCTTGCGCAGATACTTCAGGTCGTCGATGACAGCCACCAGATGCAGATGCTCCTTGGCGTGCTCAAGGGTGGCGGCGATCTGCCCGGCAGTCTTTCCGGCATCCCGCAGCTGAACAGCCAGCCGCACCAGCAGGCTCTCGCCCAGGCAGACGTTCTCGGAATCCACAAAGAGGACATTGTCCACATTGGCCATGTCTGCGGCCAGCCGGGCGCACTGGCAGGTGCCGGACAGCTCATGGGAGAGGAAGATGCCCACCACTTCGTCCCCGGCGGCAGCCGCCTCAAGGAAGAAGCGCTGGAACAGCTCGGGGCTGGGCTGACTGGTGGTGGGCAGCTTGTGGCAGCGGGCCATCACGCCGTAATACACGGTGGGGGTCATGTCCACGCCGTCCCGGAGCACGGTGCCGTCCTCCAGGGTGACGTTCAGGGGGATGACGGTCACGCCCAGCTGCTCGGCTTCAGCAGGCAGAATGTCGGATGCGGAATCGGTAAGAATGCGGATCATAGTAATACCTCCAACGGGGCCAAGAACGGATAACCCGACCAAATCAATCAAAAAGTCGTATAGGAATATACCAGAGACGACGGGAAATGTCAATTGTTTGAATCAATATTTCTTCGTATTTTCGCAATTCCGCTCCGTTTTCTTGCACAAACGGGCCGAAACATGATACAATGGGCATCAGGCATTGCGGGGCGGTGCGCTGTGCGCCAGAAGCAGCGGGACAGCGCGGCCCCAAACGGAGAGGGGACGGAGAAGATGTCAGAACAAAACCGCCGCCTGCGGGCGGCAGGCATCGCGGCACTGGCCTGGGCCGGGCTGGCGGCGGTCTGGTGTGTGCTGGTTCCCGGCGGGGCGGCAGTGCTGCCGCAGGGCGTGCCCGGTACGCTGCGCAGCCTGCTGGTGCTGCCGCTGGCCGAGGAGCTGGTGTTCCGGGGGGCGCTGCTGCGCCTGCTGCGGCCGCTGGGGGAGCACCCGGCAAACCTCTGCCAGGCTGTGCTCTTTGCGGCCCTGCACGGAACGCTGACCGAAAAGTGCTATGCGCTGGGCATGGGGCTCATTTTCGGGTGGGCCGCAGAGCAGACCGACAGTCCTGCACCCGGGGTGGTGCTGCATATCCTGAACAATGGGCTGGTGCTGGCCCGAGCGCTGGCAGAAAGGGGAATGGGATGACCGACTATGAGCTGATGGGCGCTGCGCTGGAGGAGGCCGCACGGGCCGCCGCGCTGGGCGAGGTGCCCGTGGGCGCGGTGGTGGCCCGGAACGGCGAGATCATCGCCGCCGCCCACAACACCCGCGAGACCGAGAAAAACGCCCTCCACCACGCCGAGCTGCTGGCCATTGACGCGGCCTGCAAAAAGCTGGGCGGCTGGCGGCTGTGGCAGTGTGAGCTGTTCGTTACGCTGGAGCCCTGCCCCATGTGCAGCGGCGGCATCATCAACAGCCGGATCAGGCGGGTGGTGTACGGCGCGGCGGATACCAAGGCCGGGTGCTGCGGCAGCGTGACCGACCTGTTCGCCCTGCCCTTCAACCACCATCCGGTGGTGGAACGCGGCCTGCGGGCGGAGGAGGCGCAGGCGCTGCTGCAGGCGTTTTTTCTCCGGCTGCGGGAGCAGCGGGCCGCAAAGCCCCGCTGGAAACCGCCCGTGACCCCCTGAGAACGTGAAAAAAAGTGGGAACTGCGTGAAAAGACGGCGGTTCCCACTTTCTTTTTTCGTCGAATTGTGTTATATTATTTAATGGTATCTTGTCGAAACCACTCGCACAGACCAGCGGGCTCGCCGCAGGACCGGCCTTGACCGGAAAGAGGAGCAGAGCGCAGCCCATGGGTGCGGTGGAGGGCGGGACCTTCCTGCCTGCGGGATTTTTTGCAGGCAGAGAACAAACGGCAGGAGGGCTGACTCTTGTACGATGATGAATTTGAATTGACCTTTGACCTGAGCGATGAGGACGAGGCATCCCGGGCCCCTGCGCCGGAACAGGAGCCGGTGCAGGAAGCTGCGCCGGAACCGGCCGCGGAAACAGAACCGGCCGCGGAAACGGAACCGCCGGTGGAGGCTGTACCGGAACCGGCAGCCCCTGCGGCCAATGGGCGCTGCGTGCTGATCTCGGGCGGCGACCGGGGCATCGGAGCTGCGGCGGCCCGCGCCTTCTGGCAGGCGGGCTACCGGGTGGCGGTGCTCTACCACACCCACGCCGAGGCGGCGGCGGCGCTGGAAAAGGCGCTGCCGGGCCTGCTGGCGGTCCAGTGCGACGTGGCCTCCCGCGCCAGCTGTGAGGTGGCGTTCCACACCGTGGAGCAGGCCGTGGGCCATGTGGATGTGCTGGTGAGCAACGCGGGCATTGCCCAGCAGAAGCTGTTCACCGATATCACCCCGGAGGAGTGGCAGCACATGCTGGACGTGAACCTGAGCGGCGCGTTCCACCTGTGCCAGCTGGCCCTGCCGGGCATGATCCGCCGCAAGGCGGGCCGCATCCTGACCGTGAGCAGCATGTGGGGCCAGACCGGCGGCAGCTGCGAGGTGCATTACTCCGCTGCCAAGGCGGGCCTGATCGGCCTGACCAAGGCCCTTGCCAAAGAGGAGGGGCCCAGCGGCATCACCGTAAACTGCGTGGCTCCGGGTGTCATCGACACCGATATGATGGCTGCCTTTACGGCAGAGGATAAGGCTGCGCTGGCCGAGGAGACCCCCGTGGGCCGCCTGGGCAGCGCGGACGAGGTGGCGCAGCTGCTGGTGTTCCTGGCAGGCGAAAGCGCCGGTTACATCACCGGGCAGGTGTTCGGTGTGAACGGCGGCCTGGTGATTTGAACCATCCCGCAGCGGCAAAACTTATGATACGATATCACTTACGGCGCAGCCAGCGCCGCGGTGAAAAGGAGAGAGCGAAATGGGCATGACTTTGAAGGAACTGTTGACGAAGGGCGAAGGCACCCTGACGGCGGGCGAGGCCAAGACACTGGCTTCCCAGTGCCGGATGGATGTGGAAACGCTTTACACGCTTCTGGAGGAGCGCGGCATCAAAATTCTGGATGACGAGGCCGACGGTGACACCAGCCTGGATGTGGAAGGCATCATGGCAGAGGTGGAAAGTGCCGAGGCAAACAGCGATGAGCTGGGCCTGGGCGATGAAAATGAGGACGACCCGGCAGAGGAGAATCCCGCAGACCTGAAGGCTGCCATGGATGAGCTGCTGGATGACCCTGTGAAGAACTACCTCAAGCAGATCGGCCAGATCCCGCTGCTGAGCGCGGAGCAGGAAGTGGACCTGAGCAAGCGCATCCACGCCGGTGCCGAGGCTGCCCACATCCTTCAGGCCGACCGCCAGAAGTATGGCGCGCCTGAGTACATCAAAAAGAACAGCGCCCGCTTCTCGTTCGAGGAGGATGAGAACAGCCGGAGCTATACCGAGGATCTGGACGAGGACGGCAACACCAAGTCCAGCGAGGACGACGAGGAAAAGGCTGCCGAAGAAGAAGCCATGGAGGCCGTGGAGAACGGCCCCCTGACGGAGGAGCGCCGCCAGGAGCTGCTCAAGATCCGCCGCGATGGCCTGAACGCCCGCCGCAGCCTGAGCGAGGCCAACCTGCGTCTGGTGGTCTCCATCGCCAAGAAGCATGTCGGCCACAACCTGGCGTTCCTGGATCTGATCCAGGAGGGCAACATCGGCCTGATCAAGGCTGCCGAGAAGTTTGACTGTGACCGCGGCTTCCGCTTCTCCACCTACGCCACCTGGTGGATCCGTCAGGCCATCACCCGCGCCATCGCCGACCAGGCCCGCACCATCCGCATCCCCGTGCACATGGTCGAGACGATCAACAAGGTCAAGAAGGTGTCCAGCCAGCTGCTGCATGAGTACGGCCACGACCCCAGCGCCGAGGAGATTGCCGAGCGCCTTGACATGCCCGTGGATAAGGTCCGCGAGATCATGCGCGTCGCACAGGAGCCCGTCAGTCTGGAGACGCCCATCGGTGAGGAGGAGGACAGCCATCTGGGCGACTTCATCCCAGACGATGACGCACCCGTGCCCGCCGAGGCCGCCAGCCAGACCCTGCTGAAGGAGCAGCTGGCCGACGTGCTCAAGACCCTGACCCCGCGTGAGGAAAAGGTCCTGCGCCTGCGCTTCGGCCTGGAGGATGGCCGCCCCCGTACACTGGAGGAAGTCGGCAAGGAGTTCAACGTCACCCGCGAACGCATCCGCCAGATCGAAGCCAAGGCCCTGCGCAAGCTCCGCCACCCCAGCCGCAGCAAGAAACTGCGGGATTTCCTGGATTGATTTGATACGTGAATAAAAGTACCCCGCCCCGCTTTTGAAAATAAGCAGGGCGGGGCTTTGGTTTGTGTGGGTGTTATGGCCGCTCTGTAGGGCGGCTGCAATGTTCCACGGGCGAGCAATGCTCACCCCCTACAAGGCGTCAAACAAAATTTATGCCTTATTCCTCGCAATACACCTCAATCGCTTTCGCTGCAAACTCAGCAGTGCCGGGGCCGCCTGCGGCGTTGATGTTGGCGGTGAACTCTCCGCCTGCGCCGTACATTTGGCCGAGCTGGGCGAAAATCTCCTTTGTGCAGGTGTAGTAGTGCTCGGTGATGAAAGCTTGCAGCTTGGCGGCCTGCGCCTGCACGGCGGGGTTGTCGATGGGCAGGTTTTGCAGTGCGCCGAACCCGGCGGTCAACGCCATCAGCTGATTGTTTATATCACTGCTCTCCTGCACCGTGCGTTCGGCGGCGTTCTGCTCAAACTCGCGGTAGGCGGGGGTATCGCCCCAAGATTCCTTGGCGCGGCGGGGGTACTCGTCAATGCGGGATGTATCAAATTCTTTGAATTGCATAGTGTGTCCTCCTGCGACTTGCAAAGTCCGCGCCAGCCGTATCAAATCTTCCAAGTGCTGCTTTTTCAGCGTGAGAAGCTCAATTTGTTGGCGCAGAGCCTTGCGGCGGTCAAAATTCGGGTTGTCCAAAATGGTGCGGATGTCCCGCAAGGGAAACTCCAGCTCCCGAAACAGCAAAATCTGCTGCAAACGTTCCAGAGCTGCATCGTCATACAGCCTGTAGCCGCTCTCGGTGCGCATGGCGGGCAGCAGACCCAGCTTATCATAGTATTGCAGCGTGCGTATGCTTATGCCTGTCAGTCGGCTGGCTTCTTTTACGGTCATCATGATAAAACCCTCGTTTCCTTTGCGGTACTGCTATCATACACCCTGACGTTGCGTCAGAGTCAAGCTTTTCTTGAAAAAAAGTGTAATTGAAAACTTTCCGCGTCTGTGTTACACTTGCCTTTGTGCGAATTACGAAATTAGGAGGAAACAGGAGAATCATGGAACAAAAACAAAACAGAAGTTCGTTTTCCGGCAAGCTCGGCTTTGTGCTGTCGGCTGCCGGGGCGTCGGTGGGGCTGGGCAATATCTGGCGGTTCCCGTATCTGGCGGCCAAGTACGGCGGCGGTATTTTTCTGCTGATCTATATTGTGCTGGCGCTGACGTTCGGCTACACGATGATCATGGCCGAGACTGCCCTGGGCCGCATGACCCACAAAAGCCCGGTCAGCGCCTACGGTGCGTTTGCAAAGCCGGGACGCAAAAACGGATTCCTCGGCTTTGGCGGCTGGATCAACGCCGTTATCCCGGTACTGATCGTGCCATACTACTCGGTCATCGGCGGCTGGGTCATCAAATATCTGTTTGAATATCTGCGCGGCAACGCCCAGGGTCTTGCGGAGGACGGCTATTTCAGCGCGTTCATTGCAGATGGCGCGTCCGCCGAGGTCTGCTTCCTGCTGTTTGCGTTCTTTACGCTGGGCATCATCTTTGCGGGCGTGCGCAACGGCGTGGAGCGCGTCTCCAGGCTCATGATGCCGGTGCTGGTCGTGCTGTCGGTCATCATTGCGGTCTACTCGGTCACGCGGCCCGGCGCACTGGCGGGTGTTGCCTATTTCCTGGTGCCTAACCCGGCCAACTTCTCGTGGATGACCGTCGTCACGGCCATGGGGCAGATGTTCTACTCGCTGTCCATCGCCATGGGCATTCTTGTCACGTTCGGCTCTTACATGAAGAAGGATGTCTCGATTGAGGAATCCACCGAGCACGTCGAGATTTTCGACACGCTCATCGCCGTCATGGCGGGCCTGATGATCATTCCGGCGGTGTTTGCGTTCTCCGGCGGCGATCCCGACACGCTGCAGGCCGGCCCCGCGCTGATGTTCATTACGATCCCGAAAGTCTTTGCCAGCATGGGGCTGGGCACGGTGGTGGGTGTGCTGTTCTTTGTGCTTGTGCTGTTTGCAGCGGTCACCAGCTCGATTGCCCTGACCGAGAGCGCCGTCTCAACGTTTGAGGATGAGTTGGGCTGGGACCGCAAAAAGGCCACGGTGCTCGTCGGCGTCATCATGGTGGCGCTGGGCACGCTGTCCAGCTTGGGCTATGGCCCGCTGGCGGGGGTCACGATCATCGGGATGCAGTTCCTCGACTTCTTCGACTTCCTGACGAACTCGGTCATGATGCCGATTGCGGCCATTGCGACCTGTCTGCTCGTCTCCCGCGTCATCGGCGTGGACAAGATCGAGCAGGAGGTTGAGCTGGACGGCCAGCCCTTCCGCCGCAAGAGGATTTTCCGCTTTATGATCCGCTGGCTCTGCCCGGTCTTTGCCGCCGTCATTCTGGCAAGCTCGGCGGCCAATGCGTTTGGAATCATTAAAATGTGACAGAAAAGGACCGTTTCCGGGTGTGGAGACGGTCCTTTTTTGTTCTTATTAGAGATGCAGGGCAAGGCTCCGCGGGCGGATATA
>OOBO01000671.1_pt1 | contig 28122 bp, 16 predicted proteins | sample 1671031 | NCBI WGS metagenome assembly OOBO01 (sample SAMN06348115, study PRJEB24527) | human gut metagenome | biome: human gut; feature: ankylosing spondylitis patient; material: feces | host: Homo sapiens | place: China | collected 2015-10 | reverse complement strand
GCATTTTGGCAACGCAGATGCCGTGCCGCAGCCGCCGGAGCGGTGCTTAAGCCGTTAGGCGGGAATTGTGCGGTATTGCCTTAGGACGTCCTTGCCTCCCTCGCAGAGGTGGCCAGGGGAATGTTCCCTACACCATATCCGTCTGCCTGGACACCGACAGCACGATGCCCATCTCCCCCAGCAGCATCAATAAGCTGGTGCCGCCCGACGAGAAAAACGGCAGGCTGATGCCGGTGTTCGGGATCGTGTTCGTCACAACGGCCATGTTCAGAATCGCCTGCAGCGTGACCTGCACGACGAACCCGACGACGAGCAGTGCGCCGAACTTATCCCGCGCGCGCACCGCAATCGACATACCGCGCAAGAGCAGCAGCAAAAACAGCGCCACGACCAGCGCCGCCCCGATAAAACCAAGCTCCTCACACAAAATCGAAAAAATAAAGTCGTTCTGCGGCTCCGGCACGTACAGATATTTCTGTCGGCTGTTGCCCAGCCCCAGCCCGGCCAGCCCGCCCGACGCGATGGCGTAGAGGCTCTGGATCGTCTGGTGACCTTCGCCCAGCGGGTCGGCAAAGGGGTCGCGCCACGACGCGAGCCGGTCCGTGGCGTAGGGCACCAGCTCCGGCAGCGCAATGACCGCCGCCGCAATGGCCGCCGCGCCCAGCCCCCCGGCCAGCCCGAACCAGTGCAGCCCCGTGCCGCCCACAAACATCAGCACTGCGCCGATGGACAGGATCAGCAGCGTGCCGGACAGGTGCGGCTCCAGCAGCATGAGCACCGTGACGACCCCCAGAATCAACGCGAACGGCACAACGCCTGTGGAAAACGACTTCATCCTGTCGTGATTCAGTGAGATGATATGCGAGAACACCAGCACAATCGAGAATTTTGCGATTTCACTGGGCTGCAGCGTGCCCAGCCCCGGCAGCACGATCCACCGCTTGCAGCCGTTGTACTCCGGCATGAAAAGCACGATAGTAAGCAAAAGCAGCGAGATTCCCAGCATCGGCCAGGCCAGCCTGTGCCAGACGTGGTAGTCCACCAGGCTGGCCGCGTACATAGCCAGCACGCCCAGCGCCGCAAACAGCAGCTGCGGGCGGATGTAGGTGTAGGCGTCGCCGCGGCGGTAGAGCGCCACCGCGTACCCCGCGGAGAACAGCATGATGAGCCCGTAGCTCAACAACAGCAGCAAGATCAGCAGAAACGGTATGTCGAACGTCGGCAGCGATGCCGCCCGCGCCCGAATCCTTTGTACAAGTGCAGCCATAACAAAGCCCCCTGCGCAGAGTGTACGCAGGGGGCGGCGGGTTTATGCTTTTGTCAGCGGTTCAAATCAAGGCTCAGCATCGTGTAGCCGTTGGCGCCGTTCTGGATGCTCTGGGCGCTCGCCTCATAGCAGGCCTGCAGGACCTCCATGTTGGGCTGGGGCGCGTCCGGGTCGGTGATGGTCCCGGTGGCAAGCGCCTCGTTATAATTCTCAATAACCTGGGCACAGATGCGGCGGCGATCCCGCAGCGGTGTCAGCAGGTTGGCCATCCACTGCTGGTACATGCCGTGGTAGTCGCTGCCGTGGTCAGCAAACAGAAAGTAATATTCCTGCTCGACCTCCATGGGCGACGCCTGGCGGCTGTAGAAATCCCCCAGTGCCATGCGCTTTTTATCGGTGGAGTATTGCAGGATGTCCGACAGTCCATGGGGGAAAAGCTCTGGGTGCCGAATCCATTTGGAGTACGGCTCCACCTGCACTTTTAGCGCATCAAAGACGGCCAGAAAATCCTCAAGCGCGATCTTCATCTCGCCCTTTTCCCATTTCTGGATCGTGCGCTTATCCCGGCCCAGGCGGTCTGCCAGTTCCCGCTGTGAAACACCCGCTGCCTCCCTCGCAGCGGTCATTGCTTCTGCCACACGGCATCGATATGCGGACATAACATCTTCTCTCCCCTCAAAACGCGATTCACCGCCGGAAAAACAGCAAAGCGGCGGTGCAAAATGCGCCGCCAAAATTTCCGGCACTGGTTGTGTACTTTGCACACCGGGATATGCTATATTGTGAAGGGCGGCATCTATAAGTACACTAACACTACCACAATTTTACTCTAGTTACCATTTTTTGTCAATATATTTTGTTATGTAGCATAGCAGGAGTGGGTGAAAATCGTGTATACCTATCGCGTTGTCTGTCAAAAGCCCCCCGCGCCCGAGCTCGGGCCCTACACTACCTACGGCATTCTGGCCGCGCGGGACCTCCGCGGCTGCCAGCAGGTCGTACAGTTTATCTCCGACGTATCGTTGGACCGCGCCTTCGTCGAGGCCCTCGCACGCCGCTGCACCGCCGCCCAGCTCGACCCCTGCCACCTGCTGGACGTGGTCGAGGATGCCATCAGCGGGTAAAGCCTTCCGCCCCCAAAGGCTCCGACCAGGGGCGAGGTGTGCCCTTTTGTCGGGTGTCCTATAGCGCAAGGGACACCGCTCACATGCTGTTTCCGGCAAGCGCAGTCCTTGCCCGGGTGTGTTTGCAGTGCGCCTTTTTATGCGGCCACCGCAACTTGCTTGTCAGCTCCTGCTCATACTCCGGCGTGTCAAAAAATCACATTCGTGGTCTATTGAATATCTAGGGGCGACCATTGGTCGCCCGCCAACTTGGCGCAGCAACGCCTTTTCCGGGTAAGTTTTTTTCACAGGCAAACGGGCACGGGCGAGCAATGCTCGCCCCTACAAGAGTTTTTTGACAGTCTGCATACTCAGGGAAGATATAAGATTCCATCTTCAACTTGAACATTGGTGTGCCTCATAAGCTGACCCCTGCCCTTTTCGGCTCCGGATAAGGATAAAACCGCAAGCACACACACGACCAAACTCACGGACATTCCCGTTGAATTTGTGTTGTGTTTACGCTTTTTTTGTGGCGATTTTTGCGCAATAGTTGCGCAAAAACATCAGCAAAACTCTAACAAGTGCTTGGCGGTGTGTATAATAGTTGCCGAAAGCGCTTGTCATTGTGACGAATTCGACAAGTCAAAATTTTGCAATCTGCCAAAAAATCACTTGCTTGAATGTAGCCGTATTGAAATTTTCATCCCAAAGTATTATACTGTTCCTGATAAATAAAAAGGCACACAACAAACATACCGTGTCTTACTTTTCCCGACGTAAGCGCAAATGTTTGCACATCGGATTATATTCTCAAAAAAGACTGTAAATACAGCTCAGCTTGTGGAAAAAGTCCGTTTCTGTGCCAGATGTGCGCAGCGCATAAAATCGCGCCGAATGGCGCGCGTTCCCCCGATATATCGTGAGAACACACATATATAGAAAAGGAGTCGAAGCAAATGACGAAAGCATTTTCTATCCTGCACCGTGCGGCGGCACTGCTTGTCGCCCTGTGCCTGCTGGTCGGTATGGCTCTGCCGGTTTATGCAGCTGAGGATGGGGCTTTATTTTTTGACGCAGGTTCGGAAACGATTCCGACCATTCCTGCCGCAAACACGTCAAGCGAGGGTGTAGAGCCTGCGCAAGAGCCTATTGTATCCGACTTGGAAACGATTCCGGATGAAGGAGATACCCCGCCCACTGCGAACGAGCCGGGAACAGAAGCGGGAGACACGGTAAATAATACAGCAGCGGTTCCGAACAATGACGGCAAAACCCAGGAAGCGGCAGAAAATCAGACTCCCGCCGCCGATACGGACACCGCCCCTGCCGACCCAGCCTTGACGAACAAAACCCCTGCGGACACTTCCGATACGGCTGCCGCGCCAAACCATGCCATCAACGCAGAGGAAGCCACGGCGGCAAAAACCAACACAGAGCAAGATGTTCTTTTTGCTGACGGGGACAACCCCAACGAAAAAGATACTATACTTGCGGATGATTTGCCTGACAACGATGACGCGAACACACCTGATACGATAGCGGACACGAGTGTATCGACGGGCTTTATCCCGGCAACGACAACCATTTATTTTGAGGATGACGGCAGATACGATAGTACATATAACGGAAAAGGTACCATGCGTTTCCTCGGGTTCACGGGTAACGGCTACATAAACAAAGTCATGGTGGATACTGGAACCACAGTAACCGGCAAAGATGAGAAAGCCCACAAAATCTTCAGCATCACGCTGAATTCTGCAGACTATCCGGCGGGCGGGTTTTATCGAATCGCCTTCCAGTATTATGACGGCAATAACAATAATTGGCAAGAAGAAATCAACGCCTTTGGCAATGACAATGTTAGCAATACTGACAAGCTGACAGCGATTGACCTGCTTGCCGGCAAAAAGTTTGTTCGTGAAGGCATTACGAACGGTGGTAATGATGGTAAACATTTCAACCAGAATCAACCCTACAACCCCGCCCAATGGACGCGCGTGGAGTACTATTACAAGGACACGCCGCTTTACTTCAAAAACGCAAGCGACGCTGCACTTACCAACGTAACCGCAACATTTTACAAGCTGGAAAACGGCGCCCTGGCACCAACCGACAGCCAAACGATCAGCACGGTGGATGCGGGCAAACTTGCCGCGCAGCAGATCCGGATCCCCGACAATCAGTCGCGGTTTGTGCAGCTTACTTGGAACAATGGCCAAAGCGCCCTGTATGATTTCACCACGGACTCCACCGCAGCCCCCTACGCGGACGCACAGAAACTGGACTTAACAGCGGCAAATTGCTATGTCTACAACGATACCACAAGCACTTGGGCAAGCGCGGGCGGTGATTTGCTTACCGCGGGCAAAAAGATTTACTTTGACGCCACGCTGTCCGCGTACAGTTATGAGGGCGAAGGTTTACAGCAGTCCGCCATGGGCGACGGCGAAACCATGTACTGCTTCCTGACGAGTTCAGACGGCGCGGTCACACAGCAGCCGATGACACAGGAAAAACCTGACTCCACAGCCGCTGACCGCAAGCTGTGGTCTTGCGAGATTCCCGGCGATGGAAAAACTTACACCGCGGTGCAATTCTCCGCAACGGATAACCAAAACGCCCCCGCAAAAGACAACAAGACCAAAAAGTACAGCACGGCAGAAATCCCCCCAACCCTGCAAGATCCCTGCTTCTTTGCCGACGACGGCGACCCGTCGGCCTACACGAACGGCGACGCCTACCGTGACGGCTACTGGGGCGAGAAAGCCTCTGTCCGCGATGCCGAAAGCGGCAAAAATACCACCGTTGTGGACATTGATAACAGCGGCACTTTTACCCAACAAAAGGATACAAAGTATATCACAAGCACCCTGTACGATTACTACACCGACTACGAGCTGAACGGCCTGAACCGCGACACTTACTCGTGGGTGACCACATCTTCCCAGCGCGGGTACGTCACTTTTGAGCAGTTCAACCGCGCACTAAGCAGCGCTTACACGGCAAACGACAATGTCAAATACCCGCTTTATACCGGGCATTTCCAAAAGTCAGGCTGGGGCGACCCCTTTGCAACCGTTGCCGCCGGTATGGGTCTATACGGCTGGGGCGCTGAGGGTAGTTCCAACTACAATATCTTTATGGCCGTGAATAACTCGGCCTTGGATGATAATGGTAATGGAAGCTCCGATTATAATCGCACCTTCCAGGGCCTTGTGGAAAGCAAGACCTCTGACGGTACGGCAAACGGTCTGCCGCTGTTAAGAACCAAGAATTCCAACGCAAATGCGTCAGTTGACCCGCACTTTGACAAAGACTTCCTGCAAGGCAAAAACGCCTTTAACACCGTGCTGGGCAAGGTGTACGAGGATGTTTCCTTCCCGCTCAAGCAAAAAGCCGTTTTTGCGCAAAATCCGGACAGTCCGGACGATAACGACCCGGAGGGCAAAGCCGAATATTGGTACTATGACAGCAGCAAAAGCTCTCTGTATTTGAAGCAGAACCAAACCGACGGCAGGTATTATCTGGAATCCCCCAAAGGTAGTGACGGCAACCCCACCACGGACAGCAAATCACAAAACATTTCGTCACCAAACAATACCAATGGCACCCACGGCTTTTTCCCGTTTAACCAAACAGTCAGCACAGTCGGGGCATCCCAATACAACTACGGCTTTGGCGCCAAGCTGCAATTTGACTTTACGCTTACAGAGGACGGCAATGTTGTTGTAGGAAAAGACAACGACGGCAACGACATCAAAGTTCCCATCAAGTTCTTCTTCTCCGGCGACGATGACGTGTGGGTCTACATTGACGGCGAGTTGATGCTGGATGTCGGCGGCGCGCACGGTAAAGCGTCCGGTCTGCTGGAATTTGGCGCGGACAGCACCGTAACCCCCTACGTCAGTTCCAACAAGAACACCGACACAAGCGACACCATGGTCTACCAGACTGATACCACCAAAACCGTCTGCTTCAACCAGACCCCTGTCACGTTCACCAAGACGACAGGCAAAGCCATCCAATTAGACAAAAACCGCACCACCCACACCCTGACTATGTTCTATATGGAGCGCGGTATGTGGGAGTCCAACATGGCGGTGGCGTTCAACTTCCCCGACAATAACAAATTGCAGGTTGAAAAGCAGGTCGATCTCAGCAAGGTAAACACCGCGTTCAAGTCTTTATTCCAAAATCAAAAGCTCTTTACCTTTACCCTGCAAAACTTGGCTACGCATTACGGCCCAAAAGCAATCACCAACAGCACCCCCGACCCCGTGGCAGTCGGCAGCGCTTTCTCCGCTAGCAGCAGTGATACTGACAGTACAACCATGGAAAAGGACGATAATCCGCCCGACACAAGCGGAACATACACTGGTCAAACCGTAAAATGGTACGCCCAAGGGTATGATAAAGGCAGCGCACACCGCAACCTGCGCTACGGCACTATGACGCTGACAAACCCGCTCAACATCGAAAACCGCGACTATCTGTCCTTTGACGTTTACGCCGTGGGCAACCCGGGTGACGGCGTTCTGTCCACCAACTACCTGTATCTGACCTTGGTGGACAACAACGGCAAGAAGATGGGCTGCGATGCCAACAGTCAAAAGTCCTATCTGAACACCATGCTCAGCGGCAGCGTTGTGATGCAAAACGACAAGTGGGTCACGGTCAAGCTGCAGCTGAACAAAATGCCAAAGGACACGGACTTTGACCTGACCAAACTCTCAAAAATCCTCATTGGCGATGACTACGAGCGCACGGTTTACTTCCGCAATTTTGTTTTTACCGCCAAGCCCGTGGCAAACAAAACGGTGGGCTTCTCGGTAGAGCAAGCGGATATCCCGGACTATGACTCGGCGGAAAGCAATACCTTGAAGCCCGCCAGCGGCGCGATATTTACGTCCAGCGTAGCGGGCAGCGGCACGCAGGCGGTGGACACCGATGGCACGTTTGATTTGCAAGACGGCGAAACCGTGACCTTTACGGACCAGTTCCGCTGTGGTAGTTATATCTCGCTGCAAGAGGCGGAAAACACCGCCTTGTACGACACCCGCTGGGAAGTGTACGAGAACGGGACGTTGGTCAACGCAGCGGGGACAAGTCCGTCTGTAAGCGGCACAACCACCACCCCGCTGCAAGGCGGCGGCACAAAGCCGGAGGACGGCAGAACCGAAACGGCGGACACACCATCAACAGGCAGCAACTACAACGGCAGCAAGCCAGACGCAAATACGCTGGTGTTCCGCAGTTACGCCGCGCCGGAAGAAGAATTCCCCGAATTGAAGGTCAAGTTCATTAACACCGTCAAGGTCGGTACGCTGGTAATTAAAAAGGAACAGCCGAACGACGAAACAACGGCGCTGACAGGCAGCTACACGTTTACCGTCACCTTCAGCAACGTTGGCGGTATCGGCTTGAGCGGCGCGGACGGCGAAAAAATGACAAAAGACCTTGCCGTTGGCGAAAGCTGGACAATTACCGGCATCCCCGTTGGCACACGCTTCCGGGTAGTTGAAACACCGCCCACCGATGGCAGCCTGAAAAGCGTAACCTGTACAGCCACTGACGCAAAGTTCGACGTGGACAATGGCGTGCGCGGCACGGTTACCAGCGATACGACACCCGTCACCGCCACCTTTACCAACACGGCACACCAATTGATGGATATTGAGGTGGAAAAGCAGTGGAAGGATGCAAAGGACAAACCGCTGACCGATAAACTGCCGGATGCGATTTGGGTCAAGCTGGAGCGCCGCCATGTGAATGACACAAGCGGCAAGTGGGTAGATGCAACGAGCGCTGTCAAGCTGCAATACAACTATATGACCGGGAAGTGGACGCACAAGTTTGAACGTCTGGACAAGACGGATGTCAACGTCACCGGCAACCCCGAATATGTGTACCGCGTGGCGGAGTGTGCAACCCAAAACGGCACGTTTACGGCAGAAGGTACGGTTACGATTGGCGCATACACCTACACCGCATCGCAGAACCCCCTTGCCGATGGCAAAATCACCCTGATCAACAAGCGCACCGACCCGAAATTTGCCCTGAACCTTACCAAAAAGGGCATAGACGGTACAGCCACTCCCCTGCTGGGCGGCGTGGAGTTCAAGCTGGAAAAGCTGAACGATAGCGGCGCGGCTGAAACAACCTATAACGGCGTGACGGGCAGCGATAGCACGAACCAAGGCAAATGCAGCTTTGCGTCCCTGACCCCCGGCAGCTACCGCCTGACCGAGACCAAGACCGCCGAGGGCTACACCCTGCTGGCCGAGCCCATCGAATTTACGCTGACAACGGACGGGCAATGCCTACGCGATGGCGCGGCGTTTGGCGCGAAAACCACAGATGCCGACGGCGTGTGCAACATTGCCCTGACGATCTACAACCGCAAGGGCTTTACCTTGCCGCATACGGGCGCGGACGCACCCAGCCTGTGGCTGCTGATAGGTTTGCCCGCACTGGTGGCTGTGCTGCTGGTGCTGGTGTTCCGATACAATAAGAAAGGGGGCAGACGTTCCTGACCCCCACCCCTCTACACAAACCAACATAGAAAAAAGAGGTATGCATCAAAATGAAACTGAAACGTTTATTTACCGCAATCCTCAGCGTCGCCCTGACCCTGAGCCTTTGCGCCATGCCCGCAATGGCGGCTGACGGCGCGCCGACGCCGGTCAAGACGAGCACCAGCACGATTGACAAAGGCCAGACAGGCTCTATCACCATTCATAAGTACCTGATGGATAACACAGACAATGCACTGCCATCTACAAACGGCGAAAAAACGAACACTTTGCCTGATGGTGCACTACCTGCATCTGGTGTCGAATTTACTTTGTACCAGGTTAAGGACACCAACGAGTTGATACAGTATTTTGATGGTGTCAGCGGCGATCTAGAAGTAAAAGCGAATAGCTATTTTGTTGATGGCGATTATAGTAAAGGTGTAACTGCTGACGTTGTTAGCAAATGGCACAAGAGTGAAAAAACAAGCAAAGATGGGACCGTTACTTTTAAAGACCTCGAGTTGGGTTTGTACCTTGTGGTTGAATCCGAAAAGCCGGTGACTGTTACCGAGGCTGTCGAGCCGTTTCTGGTTTCTGTACCTATGACACGTATTGGTGAGGATGGAAAAACGATTCCCAATGAGTGGTTGTATGACATCCATGTCTATCCGAAAAACAGCACGAGCAAGGGTAATGTTATGCTGAAAAAAATGGGTGCAGTCGGAGACAAAACGAACGCCGTACCCGTGGAAGGCGTAAAATTCAAGCTGGAAATGCTGACCGCCGGTGCAGACGAAAATGTTGAGGCAAATTGGAATCCGATTCTCAATGGAACGGAAACTGAGTTCACTACGAACAATAAAGGTGAAATTACAGCCAAAAATTTGATCCCCGGCAAATATCGTTTTACCGAAGTTGGTTATGCGGATGATGCCCCCAATAAGAGCTACATTATCAACAACGGCGATAAGTATGTTTTTGATGTAGACCCGGAAGGCAATGTCTCGCAGCCTGCAAGTGCTGATAACAAGGCTGACTATGAAGCGCAGGGTACGACGATTACTGTTTACAACTATCGTCCCGACGCAAATAAGCAGGTGAAAAACCGTAGCAATGGATATGGTGATGTAGCTGACTATAATAAGGACGATACGATTACCTATAAGGTCGTTGTTGACGTACCTACCAACATTGTGAAGCTGAAGAAGTTTGTTCTGACGGATACTCCTACGAATTTGACGGATGATTCTGGGACTGTCAAGGTTTATAGCGATGAAGCCATGAACGTGGTTGCACCCGAAAATATTTATAGCGTTAAGGGAACTGGTGAAGGTTTTACAATTACCTTTACCCCTGACCAGATGGGCACGTTTGCGGGCAAGAAACTTTATGTTTCGTATACAGCCACACTGAAAAAGGACGCGAGTGGCAACTTCACGGGCAGCACGACTGTTGACGGTAACTCCAACAGTATTGTGCTGACATATTCTAACAAGACAAATCTGGATGAAGAAGCAGCAGAGGATCCGGATAATCAGACTAAAATCAAGGACGAGGCAGTCGTTTACTCTTTCCAGCTGAATGTTCAGAAAACGGATGGAAAGAACAACTTAGGTGCAGGTGTTATGTTTGACCTGTACAAGGAAGGCGCGGCCGACGCTGAGCGCGCGCTTGCCCCCGAAGACGCAAAGAAGTTGGGCTTTGAAAACACAGATACAACCAAATATGTGCTCGTTAAGAAAGACCTTAAAACGGATGATAATGGTCAAATCGTTTACAAGGGTCTGGCAAATGGCAACTACTGGCTGGTTGAGACCAAAACGCTTAAGGAGTACAATCTGCTGGCAAAACCTGTTGAGGTTAAGCTGAACATTGTCTATAAAAAGACTTTGGAAGAGAAGAAGACATACGTAGACGGCGTACTGGTTAAGAGCGATGTGAGCGCAACGGTAGAACCGTTTGAAGGTACGTCTATTAATGACAAAGAGAATGGTAAGACCATTGGCGGAAGTGCTGTTACGGTTGTCAACCGCAAGGGCTTTACGCTGCCTGTCACCGGCGGTTTCGGTACGCTGCTGTTCAGCGGTATCGGTGTGCTGCTGGTTCTGGCGGGCGTCGGCGTTCTGTTCAGCCTGAAAAAGAAATCCAACCGTGCGTAATGCACACCATCCAAACACCCACAGCAAAATAAACGGGTAATCCATAGGGGAAGGGCCGGAAACGGTTCTTCCCCTATGGGCGGTTGTGGCAGTGCGTCAACCCTTTACAGAAAGGCTCTTTGCAATGGAAACCACCGTCAAATTAAAACTTGGCTTTGCTGCGCTGATGATCGTCTCCGGCATCGGCGTGGCCATGTACCCCGTTGTCAGCAACGCGGTGGCACAGCGCCACGCAAGCTCGGTCATTGAAAGCTACAACGACACCGTGCAGTCGATGGACGCCGAGAAAATCGACGCCGCCAAGGAGGCTGCGCGCCGCTACAACCAACAGCTGAACAATGCCATTGACCGCGACGCGGCGGGCGAAGCGGACGACATCGGCACAAGCTATGTGGACATGCTGGATGTGGGCGAGAGCCTTGGCTACATTACCATACCCAAAATTGACGTAAACCTGCCCATTTATGAGGGCACAAGCGACGATGTGCTGGTAAAGGGCGTCGGACATCTGGAAGGCTCCAGTTATCCGCTGGGCGGCGCGGGCACCCACAGTGTGCTGACGGGGCATCGCGGTCTGGCCGAGGCGGTACTGTTTACCGACCTGGACAAGCTGGGCGAGGGCGACCGTTTTTACCTCCACATCATGGACGAGGTGCTGGCGTATCAGGTAGACCAGGTCAAGGTCGTGGAGCCGGAAAACACCGAGGATTTGGAAATTATCCCCGGCGGGGACTACTGCACGCTGGTCACCTGCACACCCTATGCCATCAACACCCACCGTATGCTTGTGCGCGGCGCCCGTGTGCCGTATACCGGAGAGGATGAGCAGCCCGACACGCCGCAGACCGTGCAGTACCAACAACTGAATACCGGCAACGTGGTAAAGCGCATTGTGGACGCCTGGCCGTGGATCAGCGTGACGGGCAGTGTGGTTATCGGCGGCGAGGCGCTGCTGTTGCTGCTGCTGTTGCACCGCTGCAAAAAGCGTGAGGAGGAAGACTGATGAAACGCCTGTTTCTGCAAATTTTTGCATGGCTGGCAATTTTGCTGGGCGTTGGGCTGATGCTGCAGCCCACGGTCAGCCGATATCTGACGGAGCAGAAAAGCACAAAAACCGTGCAAAAATTTGTGCAGGCCGCCGAAGCTGCCGCCCCCGCCGCGCCCGAAACCTCCGCCGCCGAACCCGCGCGCGCCTACCCCGAACTGTACGACGCGTTTCTGGCCTACAACCAACAGCTTTTTGCCCAAGGCCAAAGCGGCCTGAAAGACCCTTTTGCCTACGAGACCCCCGCCTTTGACCTGACGGGCTACGGCTTGCCCGACGACGTTATCGCCGCGCTGTGGATACCGCGTCTGGACTTGGAACTGCCTGTTTATCTGGGGGCCAACGCGGCCAACATGGCCCGCGGCGGCGCGCTGCTGGGGCAGACCTCCATGCCGCTGGGCGGCGAAAACACCAACACCGTCATTGCCGCCCACCGCGGCTACTACGGCGCGGAAATGCTGCGCAACGTGCAGCAGATACAAATCGGCGACAAAATTACTATGACAACGCCGTGGGACACGCTGGTTTACCGCGTGTGCGAGCTGAAAATTATACAGCCGGACGACATAAACGCCGTGCTGATACAGCCCGGCCGCGACCTGCTTACCCTGACGACCTGCCACCCCTACACCCAAAACACCCAGCGCTACCTGGTGATAGCCGAGCGCGACCCCGACGCAGAGGCCGCCACCCATGCGGCAGACTTGGCCGAGTGTGACGAAACCTGGGACGCCGCACCGCGCCAAGTGACGGTGGAGGCCGACGGTACCTCCGCGCTGGAGGAAGTCACCCCCGAAAGTATCACTCCCCTGCCCCACGAGGGCGGCGGCGAAAACGCGGGCGGCGCGTACTCCAACTGGGTGATTTGGCTGGAAAACAACGCCCTGTGGGCGGGATGCCTGCTGATTGCCGCCGTGATCGGCTGTATGCTGATTTGGCGCAGGCATAGAAAGGATTGACCTATGCAGAATATCAACGAAAAGGCGCTGGCCGTTACAGCCGAGGTAAGCAAGGCGGTGCTGGGCAAGCCGGAAGTCGTGCTGAAAATCATGATGGCAATACTGGCCCGCGGCCATGTGCTGATTGAGGATATCCCCGGCGTGGGCAAAACTACGCTGGCACAGGCGTTTGCCCGCGCTATGGACCTGACCCAAAACCGCGTGCAGTTTACCCCCGACGTTCTGCCGTCCGACATTGTGGGGTTCTCGCTGTACCAAAAGGAAACCGGCAAATTTGTGTACCACCCCGGCGCAGTGATGTGCAACCTGTTTTTGGCCGATGAAATCAACCGTACCAGCGCCCGCACCCAGTCCGCCTTGCTGGAAGTCATGGAGGAAAGCGCCGTCACGGTGGACGGCGTGACGCGCGTTCTGCCGCAGCCGTTTACCGTTTTTGCAACGGAAAACCCCGTCGGCTCGGTGGGTACGCAGATGCTGCCGGAATCCCAGCTGGACCGCTTTATGGTCTGCGTGGTCATGGGCTACCCCGATGCGGAGGCGGAAATGGAGATTTTGTCCCGCCAGCCGCGCCGCGCCCTGCTGGACCGTGTGCAGCCGGTGATGGACAAAAACGACCTGCTGGCTATGCAGCAGCAGGTAGACGAAGTATATATGAGCGATGAAATCAGACGGTATATCGTGGAGCTCTCCCGCGCGACGCGGCAGGACAGCCGCCTGACGCTGGGGCTTTCGCCCCGTGCGTCGCTGGCAGTGGCCGGTATGGCGCGCGCGGCGGCTTTTCTGGGCGGGCGCAATTATGTAGCCCCGCAGGATATTACCGCGATTTTTGCCGATGCGGCCCGCCACCGTCTGTGCCTGACCGAACAGGCCCGCACCGGCGGCGATACAGTGCAGAATATCCTTGACGATGTTCTGCACACCGTGCCGCGCCCCCGCCCGGAGAAACCGTTCCATGGCAGGTAAGGTGGGCTGCGCGCTGCTGCTGGCCGTGCTGTTTGCCGCGGCAGCGGTCAGCCGCACGTCGTTTGCGGTCTTTTTGGCGTCACTGGCGGTGCTGCTGGTCGGCTTTTTGGCGTGGTATGTCCGCACGCTGCGCAGGGATGTGACGGTAACGCTGCAGCTACCTGCCCGCCCCGTGCACCCCGACGAGGATTTTGCCGTACTGGTGAAACTGCACAACAACGGGCGGCGGCCCGTGCCGGAGCTGCGTGTCGTTTTGCAGGCTGTGGACGCCGAAAGCGGAACGGCCATTGAACTGCCCTGCGGCGCGATGCTGGCCCCGCATCAGTGTGCCGATTTGCGCGTGACCCTGCGCGCAGCAAAAAGCGGTCTGTGGCGGTTCCGTGTGCGGGAAGTCACCGTGCGCGACCCGTTGGGGCTGTTTGCTGCGCACTGCGCCGTGCCGCCCCAAAGCAGAGAACTGTGTGTGCTGCCCCCCGCCGAGGGCGAGGACGACGGCGCAGGCACAAAACCGCAGAACTGCGCCGAAAAAGTGACTGCGGCGGGCTGCGATTTGACCGACGGCGTTTATGATCTGCGCCCCTACCGTGCAGGCGATTCACCGAAGCTGATCCACTGGAAACTGACCGCCCGCGTGGGCGAGTTGACCGTTCGCGAGCCGTTGGGCGCAGCCTACCGCGCTGACCCTGCGGGCAGCGTTTTGGCAGAGGGGGCCGACGCGCAGCAGCAGTTGCTGCACTTTGGGCAGGCCGCCGTAAAGCGGCTGCGCAGATTGACCCGCCGCAAGGACACCGACCCCGCTACGGGGCTGGTATTTGTGGACCGTGTGCTGCTGCCCCGCACCAAGGCCGCTGCCCACCCCATAGCGGAAACGGCGGCGGATCTGCTGATTTCGGAACTGCTGGCCTTGGGCTTACTGACGGCGCTGAACGGTGCGTTTGCACTGGCATTGCCGATTTGGGTGTGGCTTGGCGTGGCGGCACTGTGTGCGGCGTGGCCGGCACTGCACCGCGTCCCGCTTTCCAAGGCGGGCCGTTACGGCGCGGCGCTGGCGCTGGCCGTGGGGTATCTGGTGCTGCTGTTTGCCGTGCAGCAGCCGTTTTTGGCCGGTGCGGCACAGTGCGCGGATGCCGTCAGGCTGTGCTTGAATACACGCTTCAACGCAAATTTTGTGGTGTCCGCCTCGCCGGTTTCGGCGCAGATGGGCCTGTTTGCGCTGCTGACGGCAGTGCCGTTTACAATGTTTTTGGCCACGCTGACAGCCCGCCACACCGACGCGCTGCTGCTGGGCGCGGTGCTTCTGCCAATCGTGGTGTTCACGCTGTTGGCGGGGACGGGCCGTGCCGTTTTGGGCTGGCTGCTGCTTTTGCCGGGCTGGTTGGGAAGCTGTGCGGCGGCGCGGTCGCTGGTGCGCAAACGGCTGTGGCGCGGCAAGGATTCCGCTGTCTATGCCGCCAACCTGCAGACCCACCGCACAAACAAAAGGCTGGCCGGTGTCGGCATGGCTGCCATTTGCGCGGTGCTGTTTTTGCCTGCCCTGGCACTGCGCCCCGTGCTGATGCTGCCCTTGAACGCGCTGCAGCCTGTGACCGACAAAGTCTGCGCAGCCGGGCTGAGCGCGGCGATCGAGTGGCTGCCGAAAATCAGCGGCGGGGCACTGAATTTCCATGTCAGCGCTGCTGCGGGCGGCGTGGAGGACGGCAGCCTGACACGGGGCGACGGCCTGGCACTGACGGGGCTGGAGGATATAATGGTCACGACCGACGCCAAGCCGGAGGAGACCGTCTACCTGCGCGGGTTTATCGGCGTGGACTATGACGGCACAAGCTGGCAGGCAGGGAATGCCGCTGCCTTCGACAGTGCCGCAGCAAACTGGAAAACCGACGGCGACGGGCGGCTTGCCATTGCGAACCTACCGTTTTTGCGCGCGGCATACAGCGGCGCACAGCCGCAGCAAATGACCGTACAGCGTCTGCATGCAAACGATGCCTACACGTTTGCGCCGTACAACGCATATTTTAACGACTACTACACGCCGGACGGCGACGGAGCCATAGCGGGGCAGACCGTGCAGGACGATATGTTCTACTATTTTCCGCGCAAACAGGCAGAGGAGCTGCTGGCGGCCCGTGACGATGATGACGCGGGGGTGCTGGACCGTCTGGAAAGCGCCTACGCCGCGTATGTTCGTGCGCGCTGCCTGGATGTGCCCGACGGTGCCGGGTACGATGCCATAGACAAGGAACTGGCTGCGCTGGTGAAGGAGCGCAAACTCAGGGATGATGACATCGATGGCCGACGCGCACTGGTGCGCAGCTGGCTGAACGAGCACTGCCGTTACAGCGCGGACGCCGAGACACCCGACGACACCGACCCGCTGCTGTATTTCCTGAGCAAGAGCCACGCGGGCAGCAGCACACAGTTTGCCTCGGCAGCGGTGCTGCTGTGCCGCATGGTGGGGCTGCCCGCCCGATATGTGGTAGGCTACGCCGCACCGCAAAGTCTGTTTACCGCTGCGGGCGACGGCAGCTGCCGTGCTGTTTTGCAGGACGATAACGCCCACGCCTGGGCAGAGATTTACCTTTCCGGGCAGGGCTGGACGCCGCTGGAGGTCACCCCCGGTATGACAACCGAACTGACCGAGGGCGAGCTTGCCGCCGATGCCGCACAGGCAGGGCAAAATGCCGCAGACAGTGATAAACCCCTGCTCGCACGGCAGGAGGCCGACTCCCCTGCCGAAACGCCGCAAAGCGTCCCGCTTTTGTGGGTGCTGCCTACGGTTTTGCTGCTGCTCGTCTTGGCCTTGGCACTTCTGCGCCGTGCAAGGCGCACACCTTTGCAGACCGTACAGGCAGAATTTTGTGCGCTCCATCGCAAGATGCGGCGCTGCGGGCTGGCGGCGGAGGTGTCCTCTGACGAAGCGGCATTTGCGGAATTTTTGCAAACGCATTGCCCGCAGACGGACCTCGAAACCGTGCAGCACCTGCTGGATGCCGTACAGGCGGCACAGTTTGCGCCCGATCCATGCACCGCCGAAACCGCGCAGGAGATACAGACCCTGTGCCGTAAATTACGCAAAAAACTGTGCAGACGAACGGTGTGAGGGCTGTGCAAGGGGAAGCTTTACGCAAGAAATAATTGACGATTCGGCAAAAAACGATTATGATAAAAGTAAATACATATCGGAGATGAGAAACCATGCCACCTTTGCCGAAGAACGACAACCCAATCGATATCACGCAAATCGCGCAGGCGCTTGGCGTATCCAAGACAACCGTGTCCCGTGCCATATCCGGCAACGGGCGCATCAGCGCAGCAACCCGCCAACGCGTGCTGGACTATGTAAAAGAGCATAACTATACCCCCAGTATGATGGCGCGCGGGCTGGTGAAGCGCTGCTCCTACAATATTTCGCTGGTGATTTCCACGCAATTTTCCGACTTTGAGCTGCCCTTTTTGCGCAAGGTGATGCGCTCTGTCTATCAGGTTGCCGGGGATTCCGACTACGATGTCCTGCTGACGCTGGTGGACGAAAACGAAACCCGTCCTGTGGAGCGACTACTGGATAACCGCAAAATCGATGGTCTGATCTTGACCCGCACACTGGAGCGTGACCCCTTGATCCCGCTGCTGAAGGCGCGCAAGGTGCCGTTTGTCGCCATCGGTCAGCCGGAGGACGATCAGGTACTTTCCGTTGACCATGACCAGGTGGGCGGCTGCCGTGAGATGACCAGTCTGCTGCTGATGAAGGGCATGAAGCATATCGCGCTGCTGGGCGGCAGTATGCTGTACACCGTCAACCAATCCCGATTGGAGGGCTTCCAGCAGGCTTATGTCAAGATGGGGCAAAAAATTGACGAAAGCCTGCTGTTTTTGGAGCTGGAAAGCGACGATTTGCGCATGGAGGCTGTGCAGCAGGCTGTAGAGCGCGGGGCGGATTGCATCCTGTGCATGGACGAACGGCTGGCACAGCTGACGCTGAATATGCTCAAGCAGCTGAACCTGCGCGTGCCGCAGGATATCCGGCTGGCGTCGCTGTATGATAATGAGAATCTGGTCAATACCGTGCCGCCCATCTCCGCCGTGCAGTTTAATGCGGATATCCTTGGCTTAAAAGCAACGCAGCAGCTGCTGTGCGCCTTGCAGGGGCAGCCTGTTGAAACCCGCATGGAGTTGGGTTACCAGGTAAGCCTGCGGGAATCGACGCAGACGTGAAATCCGAGCGCACACCGAGGGGTGTGCGCTTTTTTTGTCTGACCCATCAAACCGTGTACATTTTCAGGAAAATGTACAAAATGGGGCAAAATAAAACAAAAAGTCCCGAATTGCAGATACAAGCAATTCGGGACTTGATAGGATTTATAGAAGAACCTTAACTGTCAGGTCTTTCCAAATCCCCGGCCAAAGTACGTAACCACTCGAATTTCGATAGGCGCAAGCCTGTTCGTAATTCAACTTAATGGTTATACTCGCTGGCAAATCAGCCGCGAGGCGCCTTGATGGCTGCCTGCTTATTGGGTCGTCATCATAGGTATGTACCCAAAAGCGCGTACTGTTTGTATCCTCAAGTATCCTATTGACGGCCCCATCCACTTTCTTCGCTTTTGTTTTTCCCGGCATGATTTTTTCCGCCGAAATCGAATGGTAATTGTACGTTCCGCGCACATTGCATTGAACAGTGCATGACTCTTGAAATAGATTTAGTTCCCAGATGAATTTCTGTCCATCGATGGAGAAGATTCTCGGCACAAATCTGTCCAGAAATTCCCGGCTGACTTCATCGTTTGGGAACGACTCTTGCCAGCTGAGTGCTTCCTCTACCTTTTCACTATTGGCAGCTCCGTTTTCTTGTTCCTGCTGGTATTCTTCTAAAATATCCTGCCGGTGATCCTGCCAAACGTTTTTGTAGATTTCTCGCGCCATCAATTCGAGCTTCCATGCTTGCACATTGGGGGCGCTGCATTTGGGGGCTACATTCCTCAGCGACCGCTGATAACAGATATATCGAACAATGCCTTTCTCTGCGCGGAACGCCCGCATTCTGGCTCCGCAGCCACAAAACATGCGGCAAGCCCATTTGTCGGCGTGTTCGCTCTTTCCATACAAGTAAGCCTGCGTTATATTGCCGTCTTTGTACGACTGCCATGCATGTCTGCGGCGCTGACATTTATCCCATAGTTCCTCTGAAATGATTGGCTCAAAACTGCCTTTCACCAGAATGTAATCCTGTTCGCTGTTCTTGATGCTTTTATGGCTGAGGAAATCATCAATATGCGATTTGTTGTATGTCAAATACCCTTTATAAATCGTATTCTTGGTGATTGAGAGAACCTGACGCGCGCTCCATTGTGGCATTCCAGATTTATTCGGTGCGCCTTCTTGCGTTAGTGTCTGGGCTATCTCGGTGCCATTTATGCCATCAGCATACCAAGCAAAAATTTTTCTGACAGTCTCTGCCTGACTTTCCTGCACCACAAGCGTATGAGCCTTTTTATCACGCTTATATCCAAACGGTGTCGGTCCCGCAACATAGGTGCCTTTTTTCTGTGACGTCTGAATGCCCGCCTTGGTGCGTTCACTCATTTTACGGCTTTCATCTTGCGCAAGGCTTGCCATAATGGTCAGGCGAACTTCTCCATCGCCACGCATCGTCCAGATGTCATCATTGACGAAGTACACTTCAACGCCGTACTGTTTCAGCACACGGATCGTAACCAAAGTATCCACCGTGTTTCGGGCAAAACGGGAAACCTCGCGGGTCACGATTAAGTCAAACTTCTTTTTCCGGGCATCTCGCAGCATCTTCATAAAAGAAGGCCGGGTTTTCATGCCAGTACCTGAGATTCCTTCATCGGCGTATTGCCCAACCACCGTCCAATTCGGATGATGTTCTGCAAGCTCCAGATACCAGTTCATTTGATTTTTCAGTGCTGATATTTGCGCCTCAAGTTCCGTGGACACGCGCCCATAGAACACGACTCTGCACGGGCAGTTTTGCTGGTCTGCTTTATCATATTGCATCGGTTTTCCCTCCTTTCCCATCAGTATAATACTGCATTCAGTATTTTCAAAATGTACAAGTCAATGACTCAATCATGGTATAGAAAAGCCGTGGAAGAAGGTTCCTCCCACGGCATGATCTTTATACTACTTTTTCAATAAGGCACTGATGTTTCTTCGTTTTCTTGTCATAGTTGATAGCTACCAAGAGAAGATTTCCTGTATAGCCACGCAGCGAATCCGGATATTTCTTTTCCTTAATCTGCTGCATCGCAGTCTCCGCCGTTTGGTTCCACTTCAACTTCACAACAAGCGCCGGATAGTCATTTCTGTACTCCGGTTTTGGAACGAAAACGAAGTCTGCGAAGCCCCTGCCTGTGGGCAGCTCTCGAACCGGCTTAAAGTAATATTGCATAGCGCTCAGGTATGCAATCGCCAAGACGCTGCTCAAGGAGTTTTCATTGTTGTACTGGATGGCAGAAACATAGTCATCATAGATTTTTTCAACCTGAGTGGCTACTGCATCGCCATCCATATCCAATGTCGCATCCAGCAACTTCTCAGACTCCTGCTGGAACAACAACATCTCATTCCAATGCTTGCTTTCCACCGCAAGTGTCAATTCCTGCCGGATTTCCTCATTCGGAACGAACGCTGTTTTTCGGTTCTGGTCATATCCCAAGTAGCCAAGATGGATCATATATGTCAAAACATCATCTTTGCTTTGGATATTAACGGTATCGTTCTTGAAGGTAGCCGTGTTTACTTTAACTTCCCCACCGGAAAGCATTTCAATGATTGCCGTTTTCAGCCCATCATAGTTCATGTTGATAAGAGGAACGATTGCTTCATAGGAAGCCGTTTCCGACCAGTAGCTCTTAAACTCTCCCTTCAGCATAACGCTGACAACAGCTCTGGGATTATAAACTTGGTAATCCCGCAACAAGTAACCATCGTACCACTTTTTTACCTTGTCAAAGTCTTTGTGGTACTCCTCGCAAAGATTCTTAACTTCTTCTTCCGTAAAGCCAATGAAAGGTGCCAACGTGCTGGCACTGACCATGGTAAACTCATCGAAGTTATTCAAGGCCGACTGCGTTTTTTCCTTTTTGATTGGCAGAATGCCGGTGAGGTATGCAAGCTGAATGTATTTTGTCGGCTCTGTACCTTTGAATAAGCCTCTCAGGAAATAGATATATTCTTCTTGAACAGCCTTATTGGTTGCTTCATCTCGGATCAGAATATCCCATTCATCAATAATCACAATAAATTTCTGACCGGTCGAGTTTCTGATGCGCGACAAAGCGTCCGCCAATGTCAACACTTCGTTAGGAAGAACTTCAGGGTAGTACTCTTTTAGTTCCTCAAAAACTGATTGCGTAATGTAGGATATAATACTTTTGATGTCTGCACAGCTGGACAAAAACCATTGTACATCTATATGGATCACATCATACTTGTTGAGATGCTTTTTGAAGTCGCTACTCTTGCCGATTGTAAGCCCATCGAACATCTTTTCTGAATCGCAGCCTTTGCTGTAATAGGCTGCCAGCATATTAGCCGTATAGGACTTACCAAATCTCCGGGGGCGGCTATTGCAGATATATGCTTCTGGTGTATCAAGAACGCTGTTGGTATATTCCAGCAGACCCGTTTTATCCATATAAATTTTTGAATTCAGTGCAACTTGAAACGCACTATTATCCGGATTCACGAATCTTCCCATTTCGCCAAAGCCTCCTTCAGAAGTCATTTATTTCTAAACATTCAAATGACATTAGTATAGTCATATAGTACCATTTATCGATACAAATAGCAAGTTGGAAATTTCCCTATAATAGTACAAAAGGTACAAAAGCGCCGCAGCAGGGATCTCTTTCATAGCATGATCTATCATCGCAGACACCTCATCTGCTATGACGATGATTAAATTTTGCCACATGGAATCCTGCTTTCTGCATATAATCTTCAAAAATATATGCAGATAAAACTCGAAAGGCGCAATAAGCCACAAATTTCGATAATTTTCCTTCGATGAACCTGTCAGATGTCATCTGTTTGAACCATTCGGAATTCCCGAATAGTTGCCATCACGGTCTATTCCTCATCTAAATTATAATATTACCATTTACTGATTCAAATAGCAAATCTAGCGTCATTCCATAACGACACAATAATGCCGTGGAAGTATTTCCTCCACGGCACGATCTGTCGTTATAGCTGTGCGTTTCTCTCCCTCTGCAAATTCCAGACAGGCAACCCTTCCCGGCGCTGTGCCCTGCAAGGCAGCCTTTGGACCGGCCTTGCAGCATGTTGTCACGCTTTCTTGGCACGCTCCCCGGATGCTCCGGATCATGGCGCTGCTTCCCCAAAAGCGGTACGGCAGAGGACGCTATTCAGTTGTCGCGAGAGGAAGTATATCTCCTCTCAATTACAATGGATAGCGTCGGAGTGTGGGAATGGGAAGGACAGAAAATAAAAATTTTACTTTTGAAGTGAGCACGGTGGGTGATGAATTCATTTTTTTGCGTTAGAGCCTGAAATGTAAAAGAATTTTACAGAATTGTTGGCTTCCTGAAGCCGATAGTATATATATGTGTGAAAGAAAACAAAGGAGTGTGCTATGATGCGCTTTTTGACAAATCATTTTCTGTTACGATTGAAACGTAGGGCAATGTAAGAGATACACTGGCCAGTATAGAAATGTTCACGCCATCGCAGATTCTTTCAATGACAATTTGAAAGTCGCTCTGGGTATCCAGTAATACTCCACAAAATGAAGCAGCGCTCACCGTGAAAGGTGGGCGCTTTTTTCTTTCTTAATCTGTACTTATAAAAGGTATATCACACCAGCAAATCGAACAGCCCGATCATCAAAGGCATCGTCATGATGGAAAGCAGCGTACTCAGAACATACAATGCACTTGAGTGCGCCGCATCACGATTGTAGAGTTGCGCCATTGAGGTGACTGTCGCACAAGACGGCGTAATAGCCGATAGATAGACTGTCATTAAAATTGCTTTACCATCTGCAATCCAGTCAGATGCGTGGAACATGCGAAGTAGCAGCAGAACAATGATAGGAACTACAATCAGACGAAGTGCAACGGGAAGATAGTTGCGCGGTGTACAGAAGACTTTCTTTAACGGCACTTCTGCAATCGCCATACCGGCCAGCAGCATACCCATAGGTCCTATCATAGCACCTACGCTGCTGAGCGTACTCACGATAGGTGTAGGCAACGAGATATGCAGAAGGTACAAGAGCGCACCGGCGACAATCGCAATCAGGTTGACATTGGTCAGAATCTTCTTCCATTCGAGTTTTGCGCCTTCTTGCAGGCAGGCACTTGCGTGCGTCCAGAGAAGAATCAGCTGAACAATGACGAAAGCGCAGGAATACACGACATATTCCTCGCCGAGCAAAGACTGAACCAGGGGGATGACGAGCGCAGCCGCATTGCTGTATATGATGTTGACCTGCTCCACGACATCCAATTTAAGCGGCCTTTTAAAGATAGCATTGAGGACCAGAAACACGACATGCATTCCGACCACTATGCCCATCGAATACAAGAGTCCTGTGCGAATCTGCGGCGTATCATCGATTTGAAATGCGTTGAGAACAACACACGGCATGACCAGATACACGAAAACTACGGACAAAACCTTGCTGTCTGAGGCTTTCAACAGCCCTGCCTTGACGACTACATAGCCCATCAGAAGAACGATAAACAGCTGGGCTATCTGCTGCATGAGCAATACACTGACTTCCATGACAATCCCTTCCTTCGATTCAGAATAGCGTACTCCTTTCTATGAAAAGAGTCAATATGCAACATGACGGAAGTTTTTAGCAAATAGCGAAAATCAACAGTTTGTGGTGAAGGTTGAGAGTTAGCCATATGTACTGGATACTATGCACAGTTACAGGATGTTGCATTTATGCAAACGGTAGAACTTGATAGAGGAGTTGTAAACGCGATGTTTTCTTTGATATAATATAGTTAAGAAACTATCCCCTAAAGGGAAGGAGGTCTATTATGAAAAGGAGAGTTAGTACAGCGAAAAGAATCGTTGCTGTAGCTTTAGCTGCTACGGTTGCGGTTTCTTTGACCGGCTGCAAGAAAAGAAAAAACACCAACGATACGACGAGTTCGGATGTGACCACGAGCCAAAGTCAGGCTGCGGTTCCGGAAACACCGGAAGTAACTGCCACACCTGCACCGACGGCTACGCCTGCACCGACCACCACGCCCGCTGAGAACACTGATAAGAAGGACAACACCACCAGCGAGCCGACTAAGACGGAGAAGCCGAGTACCGGCACTTCGACTTCCGGCGGGACTACCAAACCGGCAGCGACAAAAACACCGGCACCTGCTCCGGCAGCTACTCCGGCTCCTACCGTAAAGCCTCAGGTAAAATATACCTTCACGGTTCGCCGTCATGAGGCGACCTGCACCACGCAAGGCTACGATGAGCATATCTGCCATGAGTGGGGCGGCATGAACTACAATGACCGCTTTGTTCCGGCAAAGGGACACAGCTGGGATGGCGGTACAGTCACGAAGGCTGCTACTTATACCGAGACCGGTATCAAGACCTTCAAGTGCAAGGAATGCGATGAGACGCGCACCGAGGAAATCCCGTCTCTTGACAAGACATATCATATTAAGAGCGTTGTTGCTCCGACCTGCACCGCTGAGGGTTATACCATCTATGAGTGCAATGAAGTCCCCGGCCTGACCTACAAGGGCGATTACAAGGCAAAGCTGCCGCACGCCTACGATGCCGGTAAGGTCACAAAGCCTGCTACCATCTACGAGAAGGGTACGAAGACCTTTACCTGCACCTCCTGCGGTGCTACTTACACGGAAGATATCCCGATGGTCGAAAAGACTTGGCATAAGGGCAATACGGTAGCGCCTACCTGCACAGAAAAGGGCTATACCATCTACATCTGCGACCAGGATTCCGCTCTGACCGAAAAACGCGATTATACGAATGCACTGGGCCATGCTTGGGACGCTGGTACAGTCACAACGGCAGCGACCTGCACGAACGCTGGTGTTAAGACCTATACCTGCACCCGTAATGGCTGCTCCGAGACAAAGACCGAGGAGATTGCCGCGCTGGGTCATAAGTGGGATGACGGCACTGTCACTAAGGCCGCTACCTGTGAGGCTCCCGGTGTAAAGACCTTCAAGTGCCAGAATACCGGCTGTACAGAGACTAAGACCGAAGAAATCGCGGCTCTGGGGCACAAGTGGGATGATGGCACTGTCACCAAGGCTCCTACCTGCACTGAGGACGGCGTCAAGACTTTCACCTGCCTGAACGATGCAACCCATACCTATACGGAAGTTGTTCCTGCGACGGGACACGCTTGGGACGATGGTGTTGTTACCAAGGAAGCAACTTACGAAGAAGATGGCGAGCGCACCTACACCTGCCAGAATGACAAGACCCATGTGCATAAAGAAGTAATTCCTGCTTTGGGCTATACCTTCACGGATACTGTGGTCGCTCCTACCTGCACAGAGGACGGTTACACGCTGCATACCTGCAATGAGAATCCCTCAAAGACCTATCAGGATACGCCTGTCCCTGCACTGGGCCATCAGTATAAGGAAGTCACTACTCCCGCTACCTGTGGCACTCCTGGCAGCGTAGACAATGTCTGTGAGCGCTGCAACGATAAGCAGCATGTGAGTGACCTTCCTGCCACCGGCAAGCATCAGTGGAATGAAGGCGTTGTAACGAAGGAGCCGACCGCTACTGAGAGCGGCATCAAGACCTTCACCTGCAAGGTATGCCAAGCAACAAAGACCGAAGACATCCCCAAGGTGCATACCCACGATTACACGCGCCTTGGCGAAATCATCGAGGGACCTTATTGCGAGACTGAAGGCAAGCGTTGGATGTACTGCAGCTACGAGGGGTGCAACGAAAGAGTGTTGATGCCTGTGCCCGCTATCGGTTACCATGATTGGGACACCGAGCACACCGAATGCCTGAAAAAGGCTACCTGCACCGAGAAGGGCACCATGCTGATGCACTGCAAGCGCGATGCTTCCCATACCATGACCTACGACTACGGCGGTACAGGTCACATCTGGGATGAGGGCGTCATCACTACTCCGCCTACTTATGAAGAGTACGGTGAAAAGACTCTGCATTGCATGAACTGTGATGCGACCAAGACCGAAAAGGTCCTGCCCACAAAGTACACCTTCACCGTTACCGTTGTTCCGCCGACTTGCACCGAGGACGGCTACACGATGCACAAGTGCAATCAGGATGACAGCTTCTCTTACAAGGACAACATTGTACACTCCACCGGTCACCATGCCGCTAAGCGTGTCATAGAGCCTACCTGCAAGGAAGAGGGTCGCACCGAAATCTACTGCACCGTCTGCGGTGATGTGAGCAGCACTTTCGATTTCACGCCCAAAAAAGACCACACTTGGGATAACGGTGTCGTAACTACTCAGCCTACGGCTGAAAAAGAAGGCGTCAAGACCTATACCTGCACAGTTTGCAATGAAACAAAGACTGAGACCATCCCACGTCTGAACGGCAGCGGCAAGTAAGCTGTGAGTCTTTCAAATCAGTTTACGGTGTATCCTATTTGTACGCCGTCGAGATAGCTATCAGGAATTGCTGAATAAGGTGTTAAAATAAAGGGGTGAACGATGCCCGTCTGGGCAAGTGCCAAAAATTTTTGGCAAATTCTGTGCAACCTGCAGAAGCCAATTGACACTATTCCCAAAGATCCAAATCCGTTGCGATCTTCTGCGAAGCATCTGCTACACAAACGGCTGCATCTGTTTCGTTCAAAAGCAGGTCAATATCGACCAGCTTGATAAAATAACTTTGCATGGTCGCTATATCACCGAATATCTTCATTTCAGCCATCTCGGCAGCCTCTTTGTATTTTCCCTGCCTCAACAAAACATTGATTTTCAGCCTCTGCTTATCAACTACTCTTTTGTCAGGAAGTAGTTCAATCAGCTCCTGTGCCTTTTCCATTTTTCCACAAGCAAGATACTTGTTTACCAAAATACTGATTGCAGCTTCTCGTATTTCTTCATCTCGGCTGTTGGCAGCTTGTTCGTACCAGTTCAATAACTGACTTTCGTATTTTTCTCGATTTTCAGATGACAATTGTGAGATTTGAAGGCTTCCTTCCAAAAGTAAGGCCAAGGAATATCGTAGTAGATCACAATTCGGGTACTCTTGCAGTTTTGTGGTTGCAGCAGAAAAACCAGCCTGGAAACCTTTGGCCTGCACCACTTCTCCAATTTGATTACAAAACCGTCCGACTTCTTCTTTAGATAAACTTTCAGGGAAGGTAAACAGAGTATTCATGTCAATTTTCAGCAATCTGGCAAGTGGGGCTAAAAATGTGATATACGGGTAAGTTGAACCGCTTTCCCACTTATTTACTGCCGGAGTAGAAACCCCAAGGTAATTTGCAACCTGCTCTTGCGTTAAACCGACTTTTTTCCGATGTTCTCGGATTTGCTCATTCAGTTTCATTGGCTTGTCCTCCTTGATGTACTTAATTATACAGTATCGTGATGCTACATAACAATTGAGCTGTAATTTAATTAAACAGCACACAATTTAACCTACGATTAAATTATAGAAAACCATTACATTGAGATAACATAGTCTCAAAACATAATTAGCTAACCTCACAAGGTCTAAGAATCCGCTCAAACATGAAATTAAACAGTCATGATCATGAAATATACAATCGTTCAAATACTAATGCCTGAAATATAAAATTACATTAGGTGATATTATGAAGTTTGAACGAGATGAACGGCGCTTTGATTTTCACGATATACTTTTCCAGTTCGGCGCTGTTGATGATCACCTTGTCAACCTCCTTTTTCTGTTCACTCAAAATGCCGTCGATCACATCGCCGTTCAACTTGCCCTCCTTATCCAGCTCCCGCATCTTCTGGGCTTGGGAAAGGGACGGAGAGGACGCCTGCCCCTCAATGGCAACGGCAATATACTTCTGGTGCTTGGGGCGCACGCGGGAAATTTCCACAGCCGGGGTAAAAGACAGCTTTCCGTCATCCATCGTCTGCTTC
>OOBO01000663.1_pt1 | contig 28290 bp, 21 predicted proteins | sample 1671031 | NCBI WGS metagenome assembly OOBO01 (sample SAMN06348115, study PRJEB24527) | human gut metagenome | biome: human gut; feature: ankylosing spondylitis patient; material: feces | host: Homo sapiens | place: China | collected 2015-10 | reverse complement strand
AAAGTCTCAATATATAGAGGGTTACCTCTTCTGAGATTTTATCCGGACACTAGTGATACCAAATAAGAGCTTGCTCATAATTTGGCGATTCTTGTTCCTCATAAATCGTTGCTAACAGACTTTGAGAATATACATGACCTTTTTCGGCAGCCTTTGTAAGCCAAAATATGGCGCTGTCTAGATTGTTCTCCTCCTTATACTCATACCCTAAGACATGCATAGCCTCTGTATCTCCGTCAATTGCTCGCTTATAAAAGGATTGATCATCTAACGACTGCGAAAATGCGCACAAAAAACCCATGAAAGAGAAACAAAGAGCAAATGCTATTTTGATGAATGTATTCATAAAAGTTTGGGGTAAAGCCCCGCAACCTTTTAGATAGGCGATCAAATCCTACGCTCTTTGATGTGCGTCTATTTTTGCTATTTACAAACGGCTGAAGAACAAGAAAATGCCGTTCAGGAAAATCAAAATCCTAAAAAGTTTGTAGTACACAGCAGCGCAAATGAGATTCGCAAAACGCTGGATAGCAAGAAAAACCTTTAGCGAGGGATCAAACTTGGGTTAAAGCTAATATTCACGAACTGGCCTAATTGACATTCCTCGCCATCTTCGACACTCATCTATCATGATGAATTCCTCATGCATATACAAAAAATCATTACAGTTAGTCAAGTCGCTTACATCACTAGACCAGTAAAAGCCACAATAACTTTTGTCAAACTCCTTGTCACCGTCTCTAAAGCCGTTTTTCGGCAAGAATATTGCACGTCCATTTGAGCCGATAATCTTATAGCCAGCCACACCTTTGTATGTTGCTTGAACAACTGTTGCAGAGTTCAGTAATTCTTTCCATTCTTCAACAGAAGGCATATGCCACCCTTCTCCCTTTATACATCTTACAATATCATATAAAGGATTTCCTTTAATACTTTTTATAGTGTCGGGAATATAATAATCTACGCTATTTCTACTTTGCAAATTGCCAGTTATATCTCCACAACCAAATAAGCCTCCACATTCTTCAACCTTGTTTGCTCCTAAGTTCATTGATGACCAGGTTACACTACCCCCTAAATCCACCGGATCATATACACATATAGGAATGTTTCTTGTTTCATCTTCCTCTAAAGTATAGTCTATCGTCGGCTCTTTTGATTTTATAGAGTCTGGCCATGCATTCAATATTTCAAGAGAAGGGTAAGCAAAAGTAATAGAAGCTATTTTTTCCTTGTTAGACTTTTTATACCACTCATATTCCATTTTCATATTCAGCAATGGAAAACCTTTTGCCTTTTTTAATTTTTCTTTATCAATTGCAACATCCATGTTCAGTTGCATCTGTTGAATAATCTCCTTCATATCTTCCATAGAAATGGCATTTGCCACAAAATCCGACACTACGCCACAATATGTAATGGTATTATCTTTAATTCTTATAGAATCAAGGGTTATTCCCAAACCAGCCTGTGTCGGTAATGCCTTTTGATTCAACCTAATACCTCTAAGCATTTGATATTTTTCTTTTATCACTTCTCCTACGTTACCCCCATATTTTATTATTATAGCTACTTCATCAAAATCACTCATATCAATAGACATTCTATGGATTATTTTATTTGGTGTGCCTTTCAGAAGATCTGTTTCTTTGATATTGAACTGCAATCTTACTTTTTTTTCACGCAATTCGCTCCCTATTTTGCGATAATATATAAATTGCCCGATATTTGTTATCATTTTTGATTTAAAAAGCATATATAAAATCCAAGTATCATCATATGGAGTTCCATACAAATTGATGTTTTGAGTATTAATAGAGCCACCATATTGTTCATACGCTTCCTCTATATTTTGCTTGATCGATTCAGAATCATTATCACTTATCATTTTTAGGTATGACCTGTAAGTTTCAGACTCTTTATCTATATGACATACAAAAGTAAGGATGTTATTTTCTACCTGACAGTAATCTATACTAATCCCATATATGGAATTAGGTAACTGGCAGTACTCTATTAAATCATTAATAGCACTTGCCTTTATTGTAATATGCGAAAGCAAAATCACAATTACTAAAGCAAAGCATCTAATCATATACTCCTACTATTTATTCTATAATACTTGACACACATTCTTAACGTCACATCGCAGCAACATTAAAGGCTGGAAGAAAACTATTGTTTCAAAGCATGGTCTAAGCTATTAAGAACATATTTGACTTCACCAGACTTCCATTTATCGACAGAAATATCATCTGGCTCATAAAAAAAATGTATTAAGTTATATATTAAACGCAATAACCAAAGTTGTCATCCATAAATATAACAAGAACTGTTAAAGCGAAACCAACTAGCGATATAGTAAATACCACCGGCAAACGTTTGGAAAATTTCGTAAAAGACTTTTCAACCTTACAGGTCGAAAAGTCTTTTACGAGCACCCTCCCCTCAGTTTTCAAACTTCGTGAGGGAAAGGACTCACATATAACCCTCCATATTGCACATACCCGGGTTGGCAAGACTGGAAAGGAGACTTTTAGGGATAAAGCGTCGCTAGCTTTTAGTTGGGCGGCCAAATCTGTTATTCCATGATTCACCCTCCTTGCAAAGGTCCATGATGATGATGACAGAACCAATGATTGGCACTAATAGTAAAAAGATATTCTGACCACCCTTTCCAATGTCATGCAGTCGTCGAGTCAGTGCCGCAAGAGATGGGAGGAAAGTGATGAAGCTATAAAGCACCCATAAAATAAGGAAAAACACACTTGCACTTTCTTCATTAACAATTACTGCAGCTACGTTAAACACATTAGCTATAATGAAGTTGAACAGATAGAAGTACCAATACTCACTTCTTGAGGCTCTTCCATTGAAGGTAGCATAGTTCTTAAAACATTTTTTGACAGCCCACAGCATACCTCCTGAGCTGCTTGTCTGAGATTTTGACGCAGTGTACTCCCTATACTGTGGCTCATCATTTGGAGTAAGCCTATTGTAAGGCTTAGGCTTATGGAAATGCACGTTGTGTTCCTCCTCATGCTTCTCCACACCAGCATTTCCAACGGACGACATTCCTGCCAAGGGAATACCGCCCCTTGAGTGCCCTACCACCGCCACATCGTCGTCATCATGAGGATCAACACCGTTGTTGGGTGAAAAGACATGAGTATTCTCTTCATCGTTGGAAAGACTTACCTCAGGAGCTAACCTCGCACCACATTTCTTGCAAAACTTAGCTCTCTCGTTTTCTATCACAGCGTTGCAAGCTGGACATTTTCTCATAATCTTATATATTTATAGTTACTACTTTCTTTAAATCCCCCTTTTGGTTCATTTCTACCCGATAAGTTTGCGGGTCCCTGCCCTTGAGGAAGACCACCACCGTGCATACACCCGAGCTTGGTACGTTTTGGCTTCTATTTTGAAAATAGTGCAAATACACTTGATATTTCCCCTTGGGGGGATTGGGCCAAAAAATGTTTTCCGCAGATCCTTCACCTCCGTCTCGGTTGTCAACATCCAAGGCTCCCCCCGTGACAGCATCTTGCGGATATGAATAGTAAATCTCTAAGCCAGTGGGTTGCATGACGTGGAGATCAATATCGCCATAAAAGTCCCAAAGCAATGTGACTTTTAGATCACCCGTTTGGCCAGTGTTTCGCGCCTCTCGTACCGCTTGCACCGTATCTACTTGCGCCGTATCCGTGTCCACTTGTTCTTCCTTCACAGTTGTCGAATCCTCCGTAATATTCTCTTGATCTCCTCCAGCTTTGTGTCTATTACAGTTGGAAAGCAAGAGCAATATTATCAAAATAGGATAGATTATTCCAAGAATTATTTTCAAGCCTTTCATCTCACTTGTATTATACCTCCAAACGGGTCATTAGACAGTTATTACAAACTTCAATCATGTAGCGTTCACCGGCAGCAAGGGATAGCTCTTGTAATATTGCCGCGATTTTATTCAAGCCGTACAGTTGAAAATAAAAGTCACCGCATCCTGAGTGCGCCCACAATGATTTTCAACCGTACAGCTCGATTTTTCATATTATGCCTTTGTTTTTAAAGTTCTGATGGTTCAAACGTTATAACACAAGCGCTGCCGGAAATATCTCCCACATATCTGTATTTAAGACCCGTATTGGCATTCTTGCAAACCTTAATCATTTGCTTCATCATTGGATCTGGACTTGCTATCGCTTCTTGCAAAGTTGCTTTAACAGCCGCTTCGTTTTGCTCTACACTCTCGATAGGAACCATATTTTCATCTATGCTATAATTGAAAACAAAATAATTACCTTCGAGAGCAGCAGATGACAGCGTCGTGTATTCGTCAACTTGCATTGGGCATTGTGCATTGGTAGATGTTACATTGATTTCCAATATTTCACGAGGAGAGACCGGGTCGATTTTCCCTTCTGCCAAATCCTTTATTTCGTCTTTGGTCAGTCTAATCTTAAGGTTCTCGTTGCCTCCCTCCAGCTGCATGATAAATGTCAGTTTGGAGTCTGCTTTTGCGATTTCTTTCATCAATTGGCGGCCCGATGGTGAATTGGCCCAGTTACCAAGCATTGCTCTTTTAAGCGTGTTTTTTAGCTTGTTTAAGACATTTATTTTGATGGGCAATTCTTTACTGATTGTCATCGTGATGATGACTTCATCAGCATCCTCATCGAATTGGTAGCTTGAAATACTTCCAACCAGGCCTAAATCTATAGGACATTCCTTATTGGCAGCCTCAATTTTCGCTTTCAGTTCTTTCTTTGACGAATCACATGAATAAAAACCAAAGGACGTCAACAACAACAATGTAACTAAAAGGTAATGTTTCATATTCTTCAACCCTAATCCGTGTCGGGCACAACCTCTGAGTGATTTTATATTTACGAATGAAAAATATCTTATTTTATCAACTTCATTTTATTTTACTATTACTTCTCATGCTTTCAAGTTCTTGGCAACTAAGCCTGATAAAAACTGTCTTTCCAGTTCTATCACCTATGAACTTATATCCCAAACCCTTATTCGCTTTTAGACACAGCTGCTTGAACATGACCGCATCTGCATCTGCATTTTTAAGATTCTTCTTGATATTTTGCTTTACTTCATATTTATTCTGTTCCATAAGATCCATATCAAGAACATCTTCATCACACTCATAGTTATACATGACATAATCTCCATCCAAATAACATTTTTTTACAACAATCCCCTCTTCGGCGGTCATGGGAAACTCACTATTCGCTTCCGCTATCCCCTCTTTTAAAAGGGTTAAATGCTCTTCTTCTGGACTAATTTCTTCTACTTCATCAACGAAGGCAACCGCACACGTATCAACCGCACACGAATCAAGATCCGCCGGGTCAACCACACACGTATCAACGCACGTCGTATCAACGTACGCAGTATCATTATCAGCGTCAAGAGATTCTACATGACCTGTTGTTTTAAACAATAGCAAACCTCCTACAAAAAGGACTATGAAAAGGATGGCGGCCCATAATATGACTGTGCTATTTGACTCAGGCTTCTCACCCGTAGGACCCACTGGCACTGGGTTAGGACCAGTTGGGGGATTAACTTCCATTCCTCCACCAGTATTGCTATCGGGTGCCTCTTGTGTTCCTGTTAGCGGTATGCCCTCATGGACCAGCTTGGTAACATCCTCATCTTTTTCATTCGTCTGAGGTTCGAAAGGAGGCAACTTCGTTCCACACTTTTTGCAGTACTTTGCTTTATCATTGGTTATTTCCGCATTACATTTAGGACATTTTCTCATATCATCACATTTTTACGGTTTATTACTAAAAGTTGACAACCTAATATTTTTACAAAAATCCAAGTACTGATCATCAGAATTCTCCTGGTGTCAACTATCACAAATAGACACGACAGACGATATTGATAGCCAGTTGCAAAAACAAAAAAACGGGCACACAAATCGTAAACTTCTTATGAAGCGTTTTATGCCTAAAGAAAATCATGGCACACAAAGCCCCGAATGCGCCTCCCAATAGTGAGAAGAGAAGCAGCAATAGCTCTGGAACCCTGGTTTTTTGGACACACGCCAAATGCTTGTCCCATGCGAACATGACAAACGTCATGATGCTCATGACATACAATATAAACAGATCGGGATAACTCATAGTTTACTCTAACGCTAATAAATCACATGAAACATACGACTACAAAAGTCCTCAAAAAACGGCCACACTACGATAAGCAGGCAAAGCGTAGCAAGAGCCACCAAGACCTCAACGACAACTATCCACCAACCATAGCCAGCCTTTTCTGTTTTCTCTTGCAGGAGATATTCATACTCGTCTTGTTCCAAGGTAAAGGAGATGGGGGCATACTGTGTCTGATTCGACCCATTGTTGATCGTCGCCACCACAGGAGTGTCCAGTTTGAACAATCCCTCTTCGAGAAAGGTGTCTCCATTTTCGTCCAACTGGACCGTTTTCGCCTGCTGACCTTGTTGTTCAAACTTGACGCTTTGACAGACCAATGGTTCTCCCTTTGTATTTCGAACCATCACCTTGATCTGTTTGACCTCTTCTTCAGGAATGAAAAAGACATATTCTTGCTGGTCTTTGTCGAGAACATACTCGGCCTTGTTGTCGTGATGCACACCATCTTCCACCATCATCGTCTCTCCAGCTTTCATTTCGGGAAGCGCAGCCACACCCTTGTCATCGGTCTGGTAATGATTCTTAGCGTCATGATAGGTGACTTCTATAGGGTAGCTACCAACGACCTCTCCACTTTTCTTTTTGACAACGACGCAGGGGGTGAGATGTTTATTGTCGGTGGCGGTAGTCTTCTCAAAGACATACTGGTTGATGGCATTGTTGACGAGTCGCTTCATTTGGGGCGCATACCCTTCCACGCTGACCGTACACGGCCTTTGAGGCACTTCCTCCATTTTCATAGAGAGCACTCCGTCAAGCCCCGTCGTCCTCTCCAAACGCTTGTCGCCATAGTTGATGACCACTGGCTGCGAGGGAAGCATCGCACCATCTTTCATCACAGAGACTTGTATTTCGACCTGCGGTTTCTCCTCAGGCTTTTCGCTCTCGAAGGAGAAGACTATCTGCCCTCCGTCATCAGTGAGCTGGGTGGTCTCCGTTTGATCAAGCATGGTAGCGGCGACAGAGGCCTCGTCATATAAAGGCAATGAGATTTCGGCACATCCTTGGGCGTTCGTCGTCGCTTGATACTGCTTCCCATGGAAGTCCACCACTACCGGCTCATTGGCGAGGGGGGCTCCGTCCCTGGTAGCACTGATGGTGAGCGGTGCAAACTTGGTCAGGTCGAAGTCGTAGGAAGACTTACCCTCTACAACCAGAAGTGGGAAATCTCTACCGTCTGCGAGATCCGTGACGACATAGTGTTCGCCCACCTTCATGTTGTCGAAGATGTAATATCCGTTATCTCCTGTTTTCAAGACCTTCATTTGCCTTGGCAGACGGAGGCCAAACTCGTAGTTTCTCATCGGATTGCCATCAAAAGAGAAGGAAACACAAATGGGATTCTTCTGTTTGATCGGTTCCTTTGAGAAGGTACCTTCTTTGCGCACGGGCTTTTTGAAGCCCCAGCCCGTCAGGAGTATTTTGACATCACCTTCGTCATCATTGTAGTATATATAGCTATCGTCTGGCGTCGTACAGAGCATTTGGGCAGTCTTGGCACCAATGACTTCAGCCATATCGGTCTCGGTCTGATACAGAGCCTCCTGAATGACTTTCTGCTTCAGGTCGCTGGCATCCACCATGCGATACCACTGACACCGATGGTCTGACCAGACATAGACGCCCGGACCAATGCTAAACTTGGCAAAAGGATTTTTCTCCCCGAGTTTCGCACATAGCGTTTTGTACAATCCAGAATAATCCTGCTTGTTTAGCTTATGAACTTCTTTTACTGACGACTGTCTTTCCATTTCCTATCTTTTGTTAGTTTCCACCGATACGCAGCAATATACTATTGATTCAAGATCTCATTTTCTATTGCACGATATTTGGCAAAGGTATAGTTGGCAAACATTTTTTTCAAATACGGTACCTGTTCCACCGTTTCCTTGATGCGGGCCAGTCGTTTTATCAAAAGACCTTTTTTATCGGCTTGGAAGTACTCTCCAGAATAACTGTTGATGTTCTGACGACGCTTCTGCATTTTGCCTATCAACTCTTTGAACACACCAAGCCCGTCCTCAAACAAACGCAACTGCCTCAGGACCTCTGCCACTTCTTTTTGCTGCACCTCGTTGAGCCCCTTCAAGGGATCGGCTCGCAACAAGCGGTTTATATTGTCCTTGTCGAAGCGCGATTTGGCAGCCAGTTCCATTTCGTCGTACGCCCTTTTGTTTCTTTCCACCACCTTCGCCTGAGCGAGCAACTTGGCAACAGAACGGTCGTCCTGGTACTTCTCGTTCTCATCAATGATCTTGTTCAGCTTGTCCAGACTCATCTGAGAGAAAGGAAGCTGCAGATAGTCTTCGTTCTTGGCTATGACCTGGTCCGCAATACTTCCTCTGACACTGTCAAGCCTTGCACGCTGCTGCTGCATTGTACGAAGATTCCCGTTGATGGTCTGGAGTTGCGCTTGCAAGGAGTGTACCTCCTTTTCTTGCTTCTCCAGCGCTGCGAGCAGTTCTTCCTTGCGTTTCAGCAGTCCGCGCACTTCCGGATAGTCGGCATCATCTTTGAATCGGGCCAATTGCTCTTGCAGCTGTTTGATGGCTCTTGCATTCTCCTCCTCCTGCTGCTTTAAGGCTTTCAGCTCCTTGCCCCATTTTTTTATGGAGTCGCCAAGGACCTCTTTCTGCATGGTAAGTTCTTTGTTCAGCTGAGCCGCATCCAAATGGGCAATCGTCTCCGTTTCGCTTTGGGCGACCACCATCAATGGCATCAACAACAGCGCCGCGGACAATATGTGTTTCATTCGTTTCATCATGCTACCACTAATTTTTTAAATTTTTCTTGCGCCTTGGTTAGCGTTTTCAACGGATCCTCTTCCAATTCTTTCCAATATTTTTCCAAAAGATCCTTGAGGAAAGGTATCACCTCGAAATATCTCTGATATTTCTCAGATCTTTCAACTTCTTTTCTATATTCAGTTATCACTTTCAAACACTCCTTTCCCTTCAACTCCGACTCCGGAAGATTGGCGATTTTTCCTTTGGTGGTTTCTACAATATCCCTTAGATTTCTGATGCCGCCTGCTATTCTGGACAGTTTAATATTCAAGCTGTCCATTTCCAGTAACTGCTCCTGCGTCATTTTACCGCGAAGGACATCAGACTCGCGCAATGGCATAAAATAGTCCAGGCGCAGCCATCCTACGCTATCAAGATCCTCTCCACGATCCACGCAGGCCCACGCCTTGTCACGTGCTCGTTTGTAGTTGATAGCAAAAGCGAGATGCTCTTTATACGGATCAAAACCTTTCTGTCCAGCAAACTCATGCAAAGAATCTTTCATCGCCTTTAGACGTTCCATCGACATCTCCGAAAACCGGAGGTTTAGATACTCATTGTTTTGAGCTAACAGTTCCTGCATCTGTCTCTGTTTTTGCTCTTTATTTAATGTATCAGAATACACTTTCATTCCTTCCAGCTCCCCTTTGAGTGCTTGGACGTTTTCCTTAGCTTTTCTTATCAGCGCATCAAATGCTTGAATGGAATCTTCCATCAACAAATGCTTTTGCTCCAGGGAGTCCACCGTCTTGCGCAGCATTCTGACGTCCATCATCGTTACGGAGCGGGTCAGCACCTCCAGCTGCTTCGCGCTGGCAGAGACCTTGGTGGTCCACTCCATAAGTTGGACTTGTAGGCTGTCAGCTTCAGCCCTCAATGCCTCTATCTCCGTTTGCAATTTCTGGTTCGTCTTTTCTGATTCTTGCCCTCTTGCAGGAATAGCAAACGAAGAAAGCAACAACAGAAAGAGCAAATGATATACCTTAATTCTCATACTACCCATATTCCTCAAATTCCCTATCCGTATATTCATCTACAAAACGATCGAGTTTGCTGACCTTGTGAAATTCTTGGTCAAACTTCGATTTCACATTTCGCAAGTTGTCCAACTGTCCCCTTGTTCTCGAGTAGTAACTGATGATCTTGTCAGCAAGCGCATTATAAAAATGCGTTTTTCCTGCCGACAATTTGTCGGGAATACTATTCAAGCCGTTTTTGAGTTCGAGGATACCGGATAGATGCTCTTTGTAAATGCTATTACCAAGCATGTGGTCTCTTTTTCCCTTCACGCTTGCCGCATAGTTGTTGTACGAGTTCCAACTATGTCCATTGAACGAAGGAGACAGGCCGATGCTTTGGTGCGCCAGGCGATAAGCTTGGCAGTAAGTGGCATAGACGCTACGGATATTCTTGACCCTTGCGTCTGTTTCTGCATTCTTGTCCTCGCGTTCTATCACCTGGATTGCCTGGATGTATTTCTCTATCGTGCTCTTTTGGCAAGAAGCAGAGCTCCATGCGTCAAAGATCTTACGATTGACTATCTCTATGGCCGTCGTCGTATTGAGATCCTTCAAAGTGCCTGTTTCAGAGTTGGTGCTAAGCTGGCTGATGGATTCGCAATGCCGTAAGAAGAGCTTTTCGTCCCAGTCTCCTTTTTTCTTCCAATCATCTTTGATTTCATCACTATATGATTGGTATATCGTGTTGGAAGGGGAGGGAAGAACGTCTATCTCCACACCAGTCAGCAGAAAGAACGCTCCTACTACGCCACCCAATAGTACGATAAAAATGATAATTAACTTAATTGCTTTCATCTCATTTGTGTTATTGATTGATATGACTATCTAACAAACTTGTCTTTGTATACATAATGTGAGATTTTTGTCATCATTCCTCACAATGATTGCATCGCATGTGGTTTTCAAGTTCCCTTTTCGTTTTAAACCATCTGTCAGGCCCACATTTCTCGCAAATATATTTGTGCTTAATTTCTTTCTTACGTCCGGAGGACTTCTCTTTTTCTTTCCCGACGCTGCTTTTTTTACCCTGTTTAGATTCAATCGGATTCACCACAGGTTTCTGTTTTGGCCTTGATTTGTGTGTGGGGGACACAACTTCTTCCTCATCCAGAGGATCCGTAATCCGATTATCTTTGTCAGTTGCGTCTTCTATGATAACTGTGTCTCCTATGGCAGTTGTGTCTGGGAGCACGTTTGTGTCAGAAGAGGAGGCGGGGTCGTCTTTCTCTCCATTAGTCAGCAGATAGAGCGCTCCTAGTATTCCACCCAATTGTACGATAAAAATAATTATTAACTTTACAGCTTTCATCTCTTTTGAGTTATTGATTGATATGACTATTCAACAAACTTGTTTTCATACACAAAATGTAAGATTTTTATCATTATTCCTCACTATGATTGGCAGCACAGTGGTGTTTAAGTTCCCTTTTCGTTTTAAACCATCTGTCGGGCCCACATTTCTCGCAAGTATATTTGTGCTTAATTTCTTTCTTACGTCCGGAGGACTTCTCTTTTTCTTTCCCGACGCTGCTTTTTTTACCCTGTTTAGATTCAATCGGATTCACCACAGGTTTCTGTTTTGGCCTTGATTTGTGTGTGGGGGACACAACTTCTTCCTCATCCGGAAGATCCGCTCTCTCTCCAATTGCTCCTATTGTGGCGTTAATGTTAGTACTGTCTTTATCGTTACCGTATTTTTCATACAGCTCCATTATACCAACAAAGCTCTTTATCTGCGCATGATTTTCCCTAAAAATAGTCTCGTTTACTTCATCCGTCACTATCTGCGCCAAAAAGGACCGATGGGTATGGAACAATTTATACTTTTTATCGTCCTTTACTATCTCTTTTATAGAATCAACTTGTCCGGTTTGAATGAAATCTATTACTGCTTTATAATCACTCAGACGCTGGCATATATTACGAATGTCTACCTTGCTTTGACTATACTTGTCAATCGCTGTCTTATTTTTATTGTATTTATCATACAAAATATCGACCGTAACAAATTTCAAATCTTTAGTGTTAAGTGAACAGTCCACATCGTGCAGGAAAGGTTCTATACTTTCTTCCGTGAAATCTCCCTGCCCTACAACACCTTGCTTATCGTCCTCGTTACTCAATCTATTATATAGAACGAAACTAAGCCCACCTAATACTAACGCCATCATAGCAACCAAGACGCACACAAGAGGCTTCCTGTAGCGATCTGTAAACGGCCTGTGTGTCTTGACGAAAGTTGCAACAGGCTTTTTTTGAATGGTGCTTATCTCATTACTTTCCCAGTCCGCTTTCTGATTGGAATACGCAAAGACGAAGGGGAAGCCAGGAACTTCGTTATTCTGAATGTCGCAAGTACCCTTATAACATCTTTCTTTAGGATACCACTTAATGGACACACCATCTTTACGGAAGAGAGGTCTGTGATCAGTGGAGACTTTTGCTTGAAGATCGACAGAACGAATTCCTCTCAAATCTTTGTCTTCAGGAAATGTCACATACACTGTCAGTTTACCTGCAGGTACGGGGCTAGGCCGCTTCCTTTGGACCACTTCCACGCGTAGTATATCTTCAACCAATTCCTGCTTTTTGACCACGTATTTGCTTCGTGGAGTCGTATCAACTTGTATGCCACCATCCTTCAAAGCTGCGATCTCTTTCCCTTGCAGCGCAATCACCAATCTCTCCTTAGAAACGACATTTTTTTTCGTAGTATTAGAAGAGAGGAGTGTCACCTTCAACTCCCATGGATTTCTAATGAAATAATTTTCGTCTTCTTCTGGGAAAATAGCCAAAGAGACCTTCTCTTTCTTGGGTGTTCCCCATGATTCCGTTTCCACGCTCACTCTTTCCTGCTCCGTGTCGAGGACTACCCCCTCGTGCCTCACGCCATCTATCAAGTCTTGAATGGAGAATACAAAGGAGAGGTCCTCATAGTATAGCGGCGATTTGTTACGGCATATTATTTTGAGCCTTTCATTTAAGTTGCAACAATCCCCCTGCGGTTGTCCATCTACTATCAGCTCGTATTTCTTGGGCCTTGGTATTTGGATATTGCTGATAGGGACATAGCTTGTCGTATGGACAGTTGTCGCTACGACTACCTCTTTGAACTTGACAAATTCTGGGTAGTTGACATCCTGAAAGAACTCTTTGATTTTCTCTTCAGTTTCCTCAATGTATCCCACCGGCCCATTGGGTGTCATGACCCTATAGGGTGCACGGGAGTCAGTAAGCGTAAACTTGCCCACCACCTCGTCCAGCACATGTCCATCAATTTTACCTGCGTTGTATTCGTAGGTTTCACGCACAGGATCCTTGCAGGTCATGCATTTTTTCAAGAACTCGTCTTTGAGCGCACACAGGACATCATAGGGAGTGTACCCACCCTCCAATTTGTAATTTTTGGGGATGGAAATGGCTATGACCAGCGAGCCGACTCTAAAAGCACCCGAGCTTCTGACATTGTTCTTGACCAGTTTATATACCGTTTGCGTCTGATAGGTCGTGATGGTAAAAAAGAAAGAATTCTTGTCAAAGCCGACATAAAACTGGTCTTCGACGACAAAGCTAGGGTTGTTCAACAAGAGTATGGGACCGAATCCACCGCTGGACTCGGGATTGCCACACACCTTGACAGAAATATTATGATTATATGCCATACTATCTATTGCTATTGATTCACCACTTTTTTGAACTTATCCCAAAATGAATTCCTTTTGGTCGGGTGAATCGAGTTTTCTATTGCTCGTATTAACTTATCCGAATCAGCCTGCTCGTACTCGTACAAACCGCCCACATAGAAGGATCCAAGGCTGAACGTATATAGATTGGGACAGAACTTGTTGTTGCTATTGATATTGTACTCTTTGCACAACTGGAGCAAGGGACTCAAGATGAGATTGCCAAATCTGTTTTGAAAAATCTCATACGCCTTTTCCTCCCGCTCTATCGGATCGCCCAACGTGTCCGCCTTGGTCATGATGATATGGATCGAGTCCACCTTCTTCATGATCTCGCTATTGTTGGGGTCTTGAAACAAGTTGACCATCTTCTGAATGAGGACTCTTTGGTTGACCGCACAAGTCTCCATTGAGACCATTCGTTCCCCTGTCTCCTCGTCGAATCCTACTAATACCTCACGAGAGAATCTCACAACATTGACAGTAGGATCGATAATGAGAAAGAAGGCTTTGCGATTGGCGTTTTTCAAGAGTTCGGTAGCGCCGCTACCCATTTCCTCGAAGGTGAAGATATGGTCTGGATTGTTTGCTATACCAAAAGCAAACTCCTCGCCCGACATTTCGACCAAATTCACCTTGTAGTCTATATTCTGCTGACCCGAGGGGCAAATCGTGGCTTCCAGCGTCGTGACAAAAGAGCCTGGCGTTCGGGGCACCGTTATTCCCACGTCGGTGTACTGCTGGAGCGCCGAGGCATAATCGCCACCACCCGAAGCCAGATTGATATGAAGAGAGTCGGAACGAGACAAACCCATCAGCACACAGGTTTTGCCCGTAGAGGGGATGCCAAAGAAGAAGACATCCGTGAAGCCCTCTTTACACTCCGCCCGCGACTCCGCTATCGCCCGGTTGATATCGGGAAGGTCGTAGGTGATATCATTGCTCCGAAGTGTTTCCAAAACATTTTCGGTCATGACGTTCGCCATGATCAGCTCGTTGTCTGTCACCACATGCTCGATCAAAAGGCGCTTCAGCCTTTCTGCATCGTAGCTATTGGGACGGTCTCTCATCTGTCCGATTTCCTCCTGCTTCAGACGCATCAACATCAGTTTGGCCTGATGGGAGAAGGGCGATGTACGATTGTTGCGCAAATAGGTAGATACCTCAAAAATATCATTAGTACCCTTCACATTGTCCCACTCCACGATCGCATTCAGCAGTTCTCTCGCTTCGGCCACATGTCTTCCCTGGGGAAACGCATCCAGATAGGTTTGGATCTCCTGCACATTTTCCATATCGACAAGAGGCCAGAAACAATCGTCTATCTCATTTGTGTGGATAGTGTTCGGATACTTTCTGAGATAGGCTATGAGCGAGTCTTTCGAGAGCACATCCACGTTGACCCATTCATTTTGCTCCTTATCGGCTTGCTCCCTCTGCAATGCGTCCCTCACGCTGGAGACCATCTGTCTAGCTTCGTTCAGATGGTTGCCGCAAGGAGGCGTGCTCTCCCAATGTTGTATGTAGCTTTCAAGCGCATGGAGAAGTTCTTGCGACGGAGTGTTGAGCATGGATGCCAGGCGTCCCCATTCTTCCTGCTCATTAGGATTGGGCATACTGTTGAGCCTCTCCTGGATATGAGCCCTTTTGGCGGGTTGCATATGGGGAAAATCATCCAAAGAAAGATTATCATACTTTTGGATGCACACCAGCATATAGTCTGCCGACTTGGTCGGCTCTAGTTTTATAACTTGTCTTTTTTGTAATTCGTTTAGTGTAGGCATGGTTCTGTTTTATTTAAGGATTCGACCATTATCATTGCGGCCTCGCTTGTTGATACTGAGCGTACTGGTGCGATAAGCCACTACATAATTGAACAAGATGAGGATGTGGATCAGCAAAACAAAGAGAAGGGCCTTCACACTGAAGCCACCAGTCCCCTGCATGGCTTCTTTCAGTTCGAGAGGCTCCGTCTCAAACCGCTTCACTTGATACTCCTTGATCTTGTAGAGACCAGACTCATTGTTGATTACTGGGAGCTTTGCACCGTTGGACAACGTGTTCAACTCCTGCTGGGCAGACTCGGCGAGCGCAGGTATCTGCTTCGCCTTCGTTGGTATCAGCATCATGCTCCAACTGTCTATCGACTGCTCTATTTTCACCCGCTGCTCTTTGAAGGAAGTATATAAGCGTTCGTAGCCTGAGCCAACCAACAACCTCATCTGTAAGTCCTTAAAGGCGGAGACGCCCTCTTCGCTTGCATTAATATGGTTGGTCTTCATAAACTCCTTCAAGTCATCATTGCGTCGTCCTTCTTTGATAGCATTGCTGAGACCATCGCTCGTACGACCAATGGCCTGCTCCTCAAACTCTTTGTAGTCAAGAAACATCTGGTCGATTCGGTCCAAGTCATCCTTCGCGCACTCCTTCACCCGTTCCTTGTTGTCATTGACGATGAAGAATTGCATGATTCCACCATAAAGTGAGAGCGGAATGGCTACAACGACATAGACGACCAACGTGGCGATTTCCAGTTTCTTCCATTTGGCCAATTCGTTTTCTGCACCCTTGGCCTTGATCATGAACCATACGAGAAACGCTATAAACGCCGTGATTGCCACCGAGACGACAATGTCCATACCCAACTCTCCGCCACTCATAAAAGAATGGCCTATAAAGGTGAACACCATGAGTAGCACCACACCGACTATCGCAATGATATTAGCAATAGTCACTTTTCCATTTTTTGCTTTTTTTTCCATATCATTTTTATTTTTCCTTCAATGACTATGCCCTTCTGTCGTTTCTTTTTCGACCAGCGGGGGTTCGTTTTCCTCTCTCCAGAGCATCTTTGATTTGAACCAGCTTGCCAATCTCCGGCGACGCGGCAATGGGTTTTCCTGTCTCCTGCAGGATTTGTATGATTTGCCGGGTCGTCAGGTTTTTGTTCTGGCTCTTCAGCAGCGCCACCACACCCGTAATGATGGGGGCAGAGAAGCTGGTTCCCGGCCATGCGGCATACTGATTGTTGGGCAAAGCTCCCCAGATATCCACACCCGGCGCGGAGATGGTGGAAGCATAAATCCTTTTCATGGCAAAATTGCCATAATTGCTGAAGTTGGCCCTCTTCAAACTGCGGTCAACGGCTGAGACACGAATCGTGTTGGCATTGCGCTTGGAGACATCCATGGCCGCGAAGCAGTTTGAATTGCCCGCAGCCCACACGATAGTGACATTGTGTTTCTCGGCCAGTTGATAAACATAGTTCCACATCTTCTCCTGAGGCTTGCCATAGTGCTCAGAGAAAGCTATCTGCTGATCCAACGGCATTTGGGTGATTGTGTTGGGGAAGTTGGCTCCACAGGAGAGATTGATCACTGTAGCTCCATGATACATACAATAGAGCAAACCCTCCACTTCGGTAATAGTGTTGATCTGTTCGCCCATACTGACTGGGATAAACTTGCACAGAGGAGCGATGCCCGACGAGCCTGCGCCATTATTGGCATTGCCCACGGCTACGGACGTGACCAACGTGCCGTGGCCCGCATAGTCTTGCGGAGCACCAGGACGAGGCGAGACATCAGAGTTGCCCTTGACGACGGAGTAAGGATAGATACAGCGGTCGCCCTTCAGCTCGGGATGGTTGAGATCCATATAGCTATCCACGATTCCCACTATCACATCCGACGAGCCACGGGTGATCCCCCAAGCCTCTTGTGCCTGGATGGGCTTGAAATACCACGACTTGTTGACATCCCTAAACGCAGGGTCGTTAGGGGTAACAAGGGGGGAAGCGTATTGCGTCATCACCTCCACAGGAACGACCAAAAACTTCACATCAGGAATCTGGTTAGGGAGTTCTTGACAAATCTTGGCACGCTTATCTTCCGGTACAATCAGAACTGCCGTCTTGGAGCCCGTATTGTAATATTGTATCTTGTGGTGCGGAGCGGGATATAAGGACGAGAATTTCTGAGCAAACTGCTTGAAAGTCTCATCATCAGTCTCTGAGTCCAAGATCACATATAGCAAATTGGGATAGATCTCCGTGGCCCCGTCGTTGTCGGGGTTGGGTACCGTCTCCTCGAAAGGTGGCAGCACATTGTCCTCTGGCGCAGGCAAGCCGACCTCCTCGCCGTTCTCAATCGGCTGGTTCCAGCTGACCCAAGTCGTGTCAGACCTGTTGCCACTATCTCTGTCGCCGCCCCTGGTGCTCCTGCTTCCATCGTGATCACAACGTCTAAACAAACTGAGCAGGAAGAGCAAGAGCAAGAGCAGCAGCAAGAAGAGCAGCAACCTTCCCAAGCACCCCATGAAGCCCCAAGGATGCCAAAAAGGAACTCGTCCATTCTTGATCTGCGTCCCAAAAAATATTTTTTTCATCTAATTTTTGCTTTTGGATTTCACAAGTAAAAAACAGCCCTAGCAACATCGTCAAAGGCTTCCCCTATACGGCAACCTTGATGTTGTCCAACAACGTCTTCACCTTGTTGTTCTCGACAGGATCCACCTCGGGAACATCGACATGGGCCACAAACGAGATAAACATATACTCAAGCCACTTGTTGTAGTTGTCGTCAAACGAGGGCAACAACGCCTTGGGATTGGAGGACATCTCGTTGAACATGGCTGCAAGCGTGGTCTCGTCGGAAACAACGGGAGGTTCCTTCAAGATATAATTGAAGGTGGGCAGATTATACATGTCGCACACTTTCTTTGCTTTCTCCTTCTCTTCGTCGGAGAGCCAAGAAAATCCAAAATCCAATACAAACTCGTTGACAATGCTGGCGAGCATATCCGCCAAAAGGTTCTCGTTGGCCGTATGCACGTCGATTACGTTGACGTAGTCGGCGATGGCCTCAGCCATCTTGTCCTTTAGGTCAATGGACACCGACGCGGTGACCAGATTCTCCACCAAATTGCTCATCACCATATTGTCGAAGCTGTTTTCGTCGGAGAACTCGTTGAGGAAATCCACCGATTTGATGAGCGAGCACCATTTCTCATAGAGCGTATCGGCAATGATGCAGGAATTGAGCTTCCTACGGTAAGATCCGGTGAACAATCTTTGCACCTCCACATGTTTGTGCTTGAGGAATGCGTCCGCTTCCTCCATGTTCTCAAACATGTATGTCTTGATGAGGCAGTTCCATTTGTCCTCTTCGCTTTGTGCCTTTTCCAGCGAAAAACCCTTCTTGGCACAGGAATTGGTGATAATCTCGTAGTCCTTAAACTCATTGACGCTTTTGTTCAACTCGGGACTCTGCATGATTTTATGGACGATGCGGTAGCTGGAAGATTCCTTCAACTGCAGCGCCTGGATCAAATGGCCGAAATAGTAGTTGTCGGAATTGCAGGTAAAATCCATCTCCCTGAATACGGCATTGGCCTTGCGGACGTGTTCTTCGAGAATGCCGTTGACATCTGTGGAGACGAAATACCCCTTCATGATGTTATAAACCTGCGTTCTCACCCTGTGGAGTATCTTCTTAATGTCGCTCTCTCTCGCCTCGTTCAGCGTATCAGCTACATCTGAAAGGCTTTCGATGATATAGAGCGCTCCATCATTTCCCTGCGTAGAGGCAACGTCCCACGCCACTCTGGGATTGGCAAAGAGTTTTTTGACATATTCGTTTTCAACAAACGTCTTGCGCATCATCTGATAGTAGGCATCAGACATTTTGGAGCCCGTCTCGTAACCACACTCCTCAAATCCGTCAAAGAGGTTGGTAGAGAACTTGTAGTCGCGCAGCACGTAGCTATTGTTGAAATCCTCCCCCTCTCGAGTCCAATTCTTCACCCAGTCCACCGTTTCACGATGAAAGCACTGCTTGTTGACAACCGTCTCGAAACGCCCTATCCAGCGCTGATCGATGGAGTTTTCGGTCATCTCCGTACCTTTGCTCATTTCCATGTCCAAATTGAACATCGTGGCGATAAAGAACAATGGAGATTTCTTTGTGATGGCTATCTTCTCCTGACGTTCACGACGGTCACGGCCTACATAGTTGCAGACCCAATCTTCAAGCAGTTCGTACAAGTAGTTAACTTCGTTGTCCTTGTGGTAATGGCAATACAACAAGATGTTGATGCCCATCTCCTCGTTGTACTTATTGAACAGGTATGCAACCTTTCCTCTTAAGAAAAAGCCCAGGATATTGGCATCCGACAGCTTTTCCAACTTTTCATGCTCTCTCGAACGGGCCCCAGGGAAGTCGAGCAAGTCATTGTCTGCAAACATTTCCATCTTGACAGGGTCGTGGGTGATCATAGGTTGCACCTCGGCGTCCATATTCTCCCATTTATACGGGCGGGAGCTGGATAAGAACTCTTGGTCGATCTTGTAAACAACTTCCGAGCAAATGGCGCACATCTCGCTTTTGGGAATGGCTGACGCACACTGTGTAAATTGTCCGTTCTCGCGCAAATACACATCGCAAGTATATTGTGGAGTGGCCTGGAAGAGTTGCATCAGGCACTGCACACTCATGATCGTGTTTTCCTTTATTCCCTCATGGAGAACAGACTGGATGGGCAAATAGAGCGTTTCGGAGAAATTGAACCTCTTTAATATGCTGACCAACTTTGTAAACAGTCTTGTGAAAACAGGTTCTTTGTTCCAAAGATTGGAGAACACCTCGGCATAATCAGAAGTGGGAATCTTGTCGATGACAAGCGCTAATTTGTCAAAGATGGCCGATTTGTTGTATGTCTGTGCGTTGTTGATATGTTTCTCGAAATAGAACTTGATGTTCAGAATATCGTCAGCGCTAACCATCCCCGGCACAAGACTAAGAGGAATCTTGTACTTATCTTCCCATGAATCACACAAGTCCTTTATTTCTGTTTCGCCAGGAGTCGTATAATCGCTAAAATCATTGAAATAGCTATCAGACAAGATCAGGATTATGTCCGTAACGGAAAACGTCTTGACCAGAATGGGGAGGTCAACATTGTAAAGCGTCTCGTCACGGCTGAACGACGAAAAGCGACTGACAACACCCGTTGACTCTCTACCTCCTCCCTCTTCACTTGGAGGATTGATCTTGTAGATGAAATTGTAGGAGTCATTGCCAGCACGCACCATAAACGGCACGTCCTTGCCGTCTCTATCACGTCCTTGCAGCAAACAGCTGATCAGATAGGACTTTCCCACCTGGCTTTTGCCAAAGGCCGCTATGCCAGGATTGTTGGCTATGGCCGATTCGATTTTCTTCAAAGTTCTTCTGTTGTCAACCAACTGAAGAAATCTTTGGTAATAATCTTCTTCTTTATTTTTCCTAATCCACGCAAGGGATTGGTTGATATTGTCGATTTGGTTTCTTATTTCTTGTAACATGGCTTTGGTATTATTTAATTGTCAATTCAAATTCTCCCTTGTCAAGCCAGTATTTTCCATCATCTACCAACGACTGGGCTACCAACTCCAAATCCTTTTTCCTATTACGGAATTCCTTGTCTGTAGCTTCTTCGATGACAAGTGTTTCTTTGTCTTCATGGAAGTTGCGCGCTATCCGTATTTGCAAGGTATCGGAAGCCCCGTGATTGTAGATGGCATACAAAGGACGGGCTTGGTAGATGGGAGAGTCGAGCTGGCGACAACCTAAGAACGCAGGGAAGACGGAGACCGTAAACGTCATGTTGGCCGACGTCGGAGTCAGCAATGCTGTCGATACCTGACTACGGCGAGAATTGTATTCTCCTATATAATTGGCCGTCGAGGTCATTTTTTGTATCATCATACCAAAATCAAGCACCAATCCTTTTAGCCCAGAGGTGGAAGCTCTGTATCCCACCATGGCACCGACCGCCACAATAGCCTTCTGATCATAGAAATAGCCCTGGCCATCGGCTGTCGGGAACCATGATCCTACTCGGTAGTCGTTCAGCCGTATCAAACGATCGGGAGAGGTGGGGATGTACTTGATAAACAATTCTGTTATAGCGTCGAGGGAAGTGGGACGGCCGGCAAGTACTATGATGTCGCACTGCTGGGTATAGAACACCAGCGCAAGCTGCTTCATCAGAGGTTCCATCGTAGCTTTGACAATGTCTGATATTTCTTCTGGATTGAATCGCCAAGACAATTCTTCGAACCTAAACCCGAAGTGGTGCTCAAAGTAATCGAGCAGATAGTCGGCAGGTTTGACGTCAGGGAACAACTCGTCAAACGAGTACAACTTCGACGGACGATGTGAACGTAGGAGCTCCATCATTTTCTGTGCTATTGGCACCGAAATCTGCGTGTTAAAATCATTGCGGCAGCGGCGGTCACGGCACCCCATCATCGAACTGTCTGTGCCAAAAAAGTCGTGGATGAGATTTGAAGCAAAGGCCACCTTCTTTTCCTTCTTTTCATCTTTGTCGGCAGTCAGACAGATGTCTTTGACTTTGGCTGCATATACGATATTGTCCAAACAAGGCATCTGTCTCAGTTCGTCGTCCGTCATACTGGTGATACGGGAGGTTAAGGCCGAACTGATATTGCCCAAGTCGGGAGACTCAATATCTTTGCCCTCAATGACCACATTCTGTACTAGATTGCGAAGGATGTCGTCACCAGCCAAATAGAAACTATCCCAGAACAAGGGATTGGGTGTGATCCTGGAGGCTCCCGTTCCTTCGTACTGATAGGAACAGATCATGATGTCAGTAGTGCCCGCTCCGATATCAATCGTGCCGATCGTGAGCGACTTGCCCGTATAACCTTGTGCTGCCATCTCCGGACGGACATGGCCCTTCAGTTCTAAGAACTTGTGAACCTCTCCGCCATATCGCTGGGTGATTTCTGCACACAGATACACCAATTGGCAGCAAGAAGCCTCATCATATTTCCACACTTTGCGTTCGATAGGCGCATAGGGATCTGTCACCTGCAATGCTTCGGGGGAAGGAATGATCGATGCCATCTTCAGAGAAGTGTTGCATTGGGTCAAAGCGTCATACGCATCTCTGGCGCTCTTTCTCAAAAAGACCTGTTCGGAGAGTGGCATTGCGGTGGGACTGGTAATAATCACATTTCGGATGACGCGCTTCACATCGACATTGCCCCATTTCTCCCTGTACTTGGCAGAGTTGATTTGAGCCAATGCGTGCTGAAATATCTCGATGAAAGCAAAGGTCATCAATGAGGAGCGAGAATAATGATGCTCCTTTTGCTCGAAATCGACCAGTTCCAATTGGTTTTCATCCCCTTCTGCCGGATCATAAGTGCCGTCGTTCTTGAACAATTTAGAGAGGACTGGGACAGCCACATCGGGTGACAAGAGCACTCCGTAGGGGTCGTCCATAGTGATCAGATTCTCCCACTGTCCTTCATACTCCTTCAGGTCCCATAGGTATCTTTTGGGGCTGGAGTAGTTGGTCGTCTTTTCAGAAAGTCCTTCTTCCTCAAGCGAACGATACACCAAACGGCGGGCCTCCTCGCCAATGCGGACAAAACTTTGCCACTGAAATAATTCCTCATCCAAGACGATGTCATTGCCAAAATCGGCCTTACGGAACACAACGCGCATGTCGAACGTCTTGTTTTCATAACAGACCCATGGGGTTGAAAGGTCACGAAGTTCCAACATCTTGCCCTGTGTAAACTGTCCTTCCTCGAAAAGGATTCCACACGTTCTGGAATTGCCAATATCAAGCACTAAATCTACATCTATTTGCTTTTTGACATTATGATGCAGCGCTACCTCGGGAGAAGCGCCAGACAAGCGAATGAAGTTGATAAAATAGATATAATACGCCTTGTATTTCTTGCTGTCGTTCGCCATATCAATTCCCAGCAAGAACGCTATGTAATCTGAGAACGCATGGAATTTCTCGTCAGACGACAAGAAGTCGAGCAACAGGTCCACCTTGTTGCAAAGCGTATAGTTGCAAACGCCATTGTCTTCTTCCGACACGAAGGGCCTCAACATTGACCACTCATCTTCGCCCATTTTGGTGTCAAAAGCCCATATCAAGCGAAACTTTTCCATCCCCTTCTTTTTCCCCTCGCCAATCCGCTGCATTTTCATTCGGCACCAGGCAAGTGGGGCATTAGTCGTCACCCCATCAACCTCTTTTCGAAACATAGGCATGGGAAGCCATTTGTCCAAAAGCATTTCAAAGGCTGACACCTGCGAGTGACCGTCCTGGGGATTGACAACGCGAAAAGACTGGAGGGAATTGATGCTGTATATGTCCTCGTCCCCATCACTGTAGGTTGTAAAGAGCGAAATGCTGGTTTCGGGCGCCATCTGGACCATTCCTGAGGCATCCAGTTCTTCCCGACCATTGGGACGACGCATCACGGCATCTTCGGATGCCTGCAACTCGTCTATCGGTATATATTTGTTTGCTACTGGATGATAATACAGTAGGTTGAAAACCTTAAAACCTTCCAGAAAATCTATGGCCTCGACAAAAGAATACTTCAACGTTCCTCCGTTGCCCAGCACCAAAGGCTCCGAAGGATTAAACTCCATCTCACGAGTGATAAAATGGATTCCCGAGTCTGCTATTAAATGTTCCATGCCAATGCTTCTTTACTTGTTTAACAATTCTCTTAAGTATTTCACACGTACTCCATAGTTGAAGTTTTGTGTGCCGTTGATGCCTGCATAATTGATTGCAACTAACTGTCCTCGCAGGTTTACCACTGGCGACCCACTACTTCCGGGGAGGGTCGGTATCGAATACATCAACTTTTCATGGGTCTTTTGACTTATACTGCCATGATTGAATTGAGACTTAATACCTTCTTTGGTGATAGCCAATTTAGGACCAAGATTGAAGCTGGTCATAAACAATTCGCTATTCTTGTCCTTGCTGATTCGCTTCTCCAGTTGTTCCCTCCAGCCGTACGTTTCCAATGGATCGGTTTCATCCACCTGGAATACATACTTGCCCAATGGCGTGGACTTATCCTTCAGCTGTATGATTGCCAAGTCGTGCTCCATATCCGTCTTAGTCACCACACAAGGTACAAAGTCTTTCGTATTGGTCACATAGGTGTTGTTGTAAGCTATACTGACCTCATTGTGATACTTAATTTCAGAGTCGCTCGCACGAATTTGGTCCAAATTGTTGTATATTTGCGCATACTCTTCCATTTCTTTCTTAATCGCGTCACGTATATCTCTTATCTGGAAAAATTCCTCGTATGTAACTTCTGGGTTCACATTGGCATAGTCGTAGGCTTCCTGTGCCGTTTCCAGCTTCTCTTCATAATCACGATATTTCATCTCTATCATCGCCTTGAGGGCTTCAATGACCTTGCCAACCTGTTTGTTCACCTCCTTGTCGGCAACAACATTTGACACCACATGAGAGTTGGTGACAATTTCGCCAGTTCCAGAAATAAAGAATCCTGTTCCGTAGCTCGTGGAAACCTCTACAGAGTCTTTGTCCAGGGCGAGCCCGTCCAAGTCTCCTTCTGCGTCAAATGAAGAAAAAAATATCGATTCTCCATTTGACAACACCACCTCGTAGTAACTTTGGTTCTGTACCAAAACGACACCACTGCTAATAGTGTCTTCAAGCTCTTTTTCTGTCATATTCTCACATGAAGAAAGCAGAAAGCAAAGCGACAATAAACTAACGATAAACTTGCTCATATTATTTTTTTGTTTTTTACTATATATACTGTAACTCGTATTGGCTTTGACTGCGAAATGCTGAATGAATTAGTCTCGACCTGTAAAGTGAATGACCACTATAATGTAAGACCTATGGGGTAATTATCTCTAAGAAAGCACTGGGCACATAGGCTGTCGCAACCGCCACCACATCCCCAACAACTACTGCCACGCGTTGTTGTCCATGCCACCTTGTTACCCTACCTGTGACACCCGTAAACGCACCTGTCGTGACTCGTACCAGTTGGCCTTTCCTAAATTTAGGCACAACTCCAGACGGAACCACTATATTGCCTGCTTCGGACTCACAAATGATTCGTAGGCTCTCCATCTGCGAGTTCGGGACAATCATAGGTGTCTTCTCTATCCTGCGATCAACATGACTGTGGCGGTAATAAAAGCGAACGTAGGGAAGGTTTACATTGTCGTAAACAAAAAACTTGATCTGGTCTTCCGTGCCGTAAGCGAAAAGGATGTTGGGCAGGCGCGACTCGGTGACAACCTTGCGCTTACCTTGGACAAGTTTAACCACTTTTATCGTGGGACAAAAAACAGAAACTCCTTTTTTCTCCAAATATTCACACGCATTCTTCTCCCGTCCATAGGTGCAGCGCAAAGCGTACCAATGAGAGGCTGCTGTTTGTTTGCGATCGAGCGACATGGATGAGGAAGGCGCATATCGGGTGGACACCCCTGTATGTGAACTCTCGGCTGATACTATGCTTTGAGCTTCGGGGAGGGCACAGGAGGCAAGTCCTGCGCTCGAGGGATTTTCACCGCCTCGTCGGGTGTTCACATTAGGCAATGTGTCCATTTAGGTCGTGTCTTAGATCCAGGTCTGGATGACACTAACAAAAAAGCGTGAACCGTCCGTTGTCCGATCCACACTCTGAGGCCGTGAGAAAGTGCCCTATACTGCTGAACGAACAACAGTATAGCCCACGCCGATATGATATATAGCAATTATCGCACACTTACACAAGCCGAGGATATTGTATGCCATAGTGGCAGAGCACAATATCTGCTCATGCAAAATGTGACAACTTGGTATAATCACACCCGGGACATCTACCGTTGTCATGTTCAAGGCAGTACATTGTTTCTCGAAATTTCTCACGTTTCAGAGTGTACGTTGAACTTGACGCTTGTAAACGCCTTTTATGTCTGGACTGCTTAGACAAAGCTGGCTGAGGCACGTTTCGACATGCTCCTGCTATTGGGGCTTCCCTACTCTCGGGCATCACAGCTTTTCCCACCCTAGGCCCACTTCGTATAGTGTTCACCCTCGGGATGACTCGCTACACTTTGTACGGCGTAGGCTGCCGACACTATCATAATGGAAAGAACTCGTCTCACGGCATGATTGCGGTCTGGCTTTTACAGTCCGACACAAAATTACAACTATTTTATGAATCAAAGAAAAGTTTCTTAAAATATTTTCATTTTCAACCCCTAAATTTACATTTTCAACCCCCTAAATTAACATTTAGAGGGTGGGAGCGTCCCCCAAAACGGAGCAACAAGTGTAGTTTGCGATGATTCACTACAACCTGCTGACATGGGAAAACAAGAGCAACAACAAGTACTAAAAATACAACGCTTTCGATAAGTCATGCGCAGAACCGAGCTTGATCGAGTTATGCCATGGCGAGAAAGGGGGTCATGAAATGGAGCGCTTCGCAGGGACACAATCCTGCCGAAATGAAACAACAAGAAACAACGCTCCGCAAGGGTTCATGTGGCACAATAAAACGAAATCAAGTCTTGTGAGAGACCAAAATCAATCTTTGAAGCGGATCGGTACTGTACTCGTCAGATGAGTTGACCCTGTGCATTTAGACCGAAACAGTAAAAATATTCACAGGATATTTTGTCGTGTTTACTTACCACCAAAACTTATCTTAAGACACGCATCGTGACTATTGGCTGCGGATGGAAGCAAGAGCTTTCTTGTAGCCCAAACTGCGGGAAGATCGTGAGGGAAGGCTATAATGGACGCTTTTTCGCTGACACAGGCTTTGTTAAATGAATACGGAGAAAAAGTTAATGGGTCGTTAATTCATGCTAATCGACTTGCATTCGGCAGGATGCGGGGTTATCTTTGTATAGCTGCTGCGCCTTGGCAAGTGATGCGTCAATCATCGCTGTATGAAAGGGAGAGCACAACAAGCAACCGCAATGTAAAATATAATTCAGACACATGACAATGGAAAAGTTAAACTTCTTACCTAGAGCATCTGTCAGGAGTCGCATCCTATCGATCTCGTATCGATCCCGTATTGATCCCGTATCAATCCCGTATCAATCCCGTATTGTTCTCGTATCGTTCTCCTATCGTTCTCCTATCGTTCTCGCTTACAGAAGCGGAAACAATACGGAAACGATACGTAAACGATATTTGTTCGATGGGAAGATGATACGAGGTTGACACATGGTTGATACGTAGCTGATACGTGGAAGAAGGGTTTCCGAGATTCAAGCCACTGCAGCTGCCAGAAGCAAATTTGTAGGCAGCATCCCCACAAGTTGGTTCTTCATTTGGAGCATGGAAGGACCAGCGTAGGGCGCTCCTCCGAATCTTGAAGCAAGCCATGGTCCAGGCGACCCGAACAACTCGTCGAACAAAGAGCAACCCGCTTTCACTATCACTGCAGTGACTTCAGTTCTTCTATCATCCTACCAAGTTCAGAATAAGTGTAATTTCTGCCATCAGCAAGCTTCTCTTCCATGGAATGCTTGGCGTGACGGATAGCCTTGTCAAATTCGCCTCCTTTCTTCTCAAAATAAGAATGCAGTCCTTTGCTTTTTCGAAAGAAGTCTATCGTTTTTTCATAGCCACACTGCTTCTTCAGATCCAGCAGAAGTGCAGACTGGTCGTTGTACATCCGGGCCGTATAACGGAAATAGTACAAGAAAAAGAGTTCGGTACAACGAGGGTGTGTCAAAACTCTCTTATTCTTAAAAAATCACAAAGCCCTGACTTTCAC
>OOBO01000611.1_pt1 | contig 29967 bp, 25 predicted proteins | sample 1671031 | NCBI WGS metagenome assembly OOBO01 (sample SAMN06348115, study PRJEB24527) | human gut metagenome | biome: human gut; feature: ankylosing spondylitis patient; material: feces | host: Homo sapiens | place: China | collected 2015-10 | reverse complement strand
AAGAACGTACAACGAGTTTTTTTTATTTATATTGGGAGTTTTGACACACCCTCCTTCTCATATTCCTCTTTTTCTTAACGGCATGATGACATGATGACATTACGGCATGATGGCATTTTGCATCGTATGCAAAACTTGCCAATCGGTTGTGATCCTTGCGATAATCGGTTACGATCCTTGCGCTAATCAGTTGCGATCCTTGCGCTACAAGCCCATGAGAGAGCTCCCTGAGGCCCACTCTTACGACAACGACGAGGGATAAGCAACCATCGGTGTCGATGATAAGCAACCATCGGCAAGGTCTCCATTTTTGTGGCCCCAACCCTGCCTCGGGCTCGTGTTGCCACAGTCGTAGAGTCAAGTGGGGTAAAATAAACAGCCTTGCGATTCGACGATTACGATTTGTGAACCATTATGAACTTGTATGGCTCAAAACTATTCTTTACTTTTGCAACATCATTACCTATCGTACTCTGAATGGCAACATCAGATGCGACTAACAAGTTATTGCCTATGAGTAAAGTGTTTCAAGTATGGCCCAAGCGCATCAAGCGCTCCAATGGCACCGTTCTCACTCCCGATATGGAAGTGACGGTAACGACCTTGCAGCACACCACCACTCCATTCTACAATGGAGCCAAAGAGCTGCAAGAAGTCTATATGCGCATCTACGCCTTCGACTACAAGAAGGCGTGCTGCTATCCAAGTGATTTTGAATTTAGAAAATTGGATTAGTTTTAACTTAATAATAATGCAATTATGGGAAAATCAAAAGATTCAACAAAAGAGGCGCTTAAGACAGTACTGGAAGTGGCAGGCACTGTTGTTACTGTAGGAACTGCTGTTCTTAAAGCTTTGGATAAAAAGAAATGATTAATGTAGTATCTTAACTTTAATGATACCTCTTCGATTTTGAATATCGGGGGGGGGTATTTTTGCTTTTCCCAAATTAAGTTTACTAAATAAACCGAGAATTGACAACATCATATTTTTGTTCTGTAGGCTTTGTGTCAAAGCGGAATTAAATATGTCGAATAAAATTAACTTATATAATATATGGCAAAAGAATTTTTGAAAAATCTATTTGAGAGCAAGCAAGATTATTTGCGTAATAGTCTGCAGGATCTTCAATTACCAAAAGATGCTCTAAAGATAGAGCGTGCAGTAAGTGAGTACCTAAACAAATTGTTTGATGAGAATGGAGAATTTCGGATGCAACTGACGCAATCCGAAGACTACATTCTTCAGTCTGCCCTGTCATTGCTGAATGCACAACAAGCAATATTGTCAGAGGTTTCCATGGTAAAAGAACAAAAGGCCGAGCCAAAACAGCATACCATCAACAAAAACGCTATACAATCCAACGGATTAAGCAAAGAGGCTGTACCCTATTCTATTGGCGCAAGTGCTGCTGGTGGTGTCATCGGTGGAGTGGTCATAGGAACTTGGGGAGCTGTGTTCGGCTCCATTGCAGGAACAGCTCTCGCTCTCTACTTTGCAGCAAATAAAGAAAAGCAAATCACTAAATCAAAATTACAGACAGTTAAGCAAGCTACATCTCAACCAAATCAAAAATTGGATGTAGAAAAATTCATCCGAATAGTAGCTGGAGTATGTGAGAGTATAGATAATCTGATAGAGACGTTTAGGGCACAGATTAACCGTGTTATTGATAAATACGAACAACGGCCGAAGCCGACACTGGAAACAAATTTTAAGTCAATATTGGAAGGTATCCAGTCCCTCATCGGTTACAAACTCACCCATGATGCAAGCGAGGAAAAATATGTTGTCAAACTCCAGCAGCGAATAGAGGATTTAACGGAACTGTTAGACAACTATGACCTTGAAATAGTGGAATATAAAGGGGACAATGTGAACTTGTTTGAAGAGATTTCGTCGCCTACTGCCCAGCACCCCAAGATGGTTGTTCCTGCTATCGTGAAGGGGGGCAACGTTGTGTTGAGAGGAAAAGTATTTATACCAGAAAAGTGATGAAATATCAGGAATAACTGTTATTGGAACAATATAAATTGCAGAATTCTAAAATGTGAAAGTAATGGAAAAAGATAAAAATATTGAATATATAATTGGTATAGACCTTGGACATGGCGAGACTTCAGCTGCATTATGCCCAACGGAGTGGGATAAACCAATAGAACAACTGACACCAGCTAAAGATCTTGACATGGGAGGTAATAAAAAAGTATTCCCTTCTGCCATTACAATTCTAGAAAATGGTGATGCCTATATTGGTGATCGTGCTTTTCGGTCCGATATATTGAGACAGGCATCTGTCAATGTATGCTTCAAACAGGCCCCTAAAGACATCAATGGTGAAAAGGAGAAGTTGATGATGCGTTTCATGAAAGAAGTTTACCGTACCATCATTGAGAACAATTCTGCGACTCTACATGAGGGTAACCATAAGGTTTATATAGCAACACCTTCAGGGTGGGATTCACAAACACAACATTTGTATGAACAGATGGCTGCAAAAGCAGGCTTGCCAATAGCTGGTGTGACAAAAGAGTCGAGAGCGGCATTTGTAAGGGCACAGGCAGATGTAACTTCTGGTCTTGGCCGCAATATCAGCAAGGGAGCCATCGTGTTTGACATGGGGTCAAGTACCCTTGACTTTACATACCTCAACCAGTCACAAGGCTCCGAGTTGATTGATAATGGTTACAACTGTGGCGCATCAGCAATAGAGAAACTCATTTTGCATAACTTGGAGGAAACTTCTGATATCGTAAGAGCTTTTGAGAAAAAATATCCCAAGCTCACAGATCGCTTGCAGTTTGAAGCAAGAACTGTAAAAGAACAGGCATATTTTGACCCTACAGCCAAGGTCAAGAGATTCGTCAATTTCGAAGAATTAATAGACGAGGATGAGGATTTCGAAGACGAGCGTTTTAAATTAGCTTTTGCTCCTGGTGAGCTGAACAAAATACTTGATGAAGCAGGCTACATCAAAGAAATAGAAGATGCCATGGCTGATTTCAAGAACAATCATATACATGGGGCCCCCATTTATGGTGTGTTTTTAACTGGCGGTGCTTCTCGTATGGATTTTATCAAGCCTCTTATAGCAAAGATATGGGGTGTACCTGAAGAGAACATTTACAGAGACCAAGACCCTTCACTTACTATTTCAGAAGGTGTAGCAGAGGTTGCCCGTATTGACTTGCGCACAGAGGGAATGGATATAGGTCTTGCAGAAGAGATCGATAATATTGTAAAGCAAAACTGTGTGCATGAACTTTTTGTAGAGAAATATGGCGACGCATTGAAAGAAGATGTTAAAGAATCGATTATTTTTAGTCTAAATTGGTTCATTGGAAACATTGAAAACATTGAAGACTATGAGGAAGAAGATTTCTCACTTGAAAACCTAAAAAATGCTATAAAAGAGGTTGTTGGAGACGGAGTCGAAGAAATGAAGGGAAAAAGTTCCGACTATTTCAAGGCATCCTTCGAAGAAGCAACAGAAGACGTACGCAATAAAATAAACACTATTGTTGCCAACTACACAAAAGAAGGAACGAATGTGTCCCTTCCAATCATAAATTTCCAAAATGTTGACATTAACGAAATCAACCTTGATGGAGTTATCGATGAAATTTCCAAAACTATCGATGTTTCAACCACCAATTGGCTTCAGTATGGACTGGCAGGTGCAGGATTGATTTTCGGAGCCATTGGTGCAGGTCTGGGATATGCTCTTGGTAGATGGCTTGGTGGAGACAAGCGAAGTGATGAGGAAAAGCAAGCTGCAGCAATGGAAAAAGCACTCAGTCATGAGGAAAGGGTAAATGTGTATAATTCGATAATTGAAAAAGAAGATGAAATCGTGCAAGCCATAAATGACGCTATTGACAAGTCTCTGAGAAATAAGGATTTGGAAGCCAAGATACAAAATCTGGCATTCGAAGTGCTCGAAGAGTACAAAAAGAGTCTGAAGGATGCAAGAATTCTAATCGACTAATACTATGACCAATTCCATGAATCCTATCGAGCCGGCAGCCAAGGCTTTGGCTGCTACGGCTTTGTCACAATCTCTTTCGTTCTGTATGGAAAGGAAGTATCTAGAAGGTATCGGCGTTTCTTCATGTGAAAACCCGTTTCATTTGGAAGCTATAGATTGCACAGTCAAAGATGAAGCCTATTGGCTACGAATCAAGCAGGTGGGAAAACCGTTGCACGATTCTGCAGAGGACTGTTTTACCGCCATTCAAAAGATACTTTATTCGTGTTTCTTGCCCAATACCATCCAACTTCTGTTTCTATTGGAAGGTGACGGCAAAGAAAGTAGAATGTATGTTGGACTTCGCTCCATTTCGGAAACTGTCAAAGCCAAAAGTTATGCCAAGAGCCTAAACGAGTTTGTCAAAGGGGCATGGCCAGGCTTGCAGACAGAGCTTGTAGATGAGCAGTATGACGGACTGTCAAAGTTGAAAAAGGATATTGCCGATGAGAATATCAACTACGTCTATGCTTTGACAGGAATTCCATCTATGGAAACCCAGTACAAGAAAGTATACCCTGCCACTATTGATAATCTTATTGCCGGAATGAACCGAAGCAAGCGGTATGCTTACCTCGTGGTAGCCGACCCTGTGGAAACTTGCGATGCAGAATCGATGATTTACCAATGTCGAGAAATGAACGGACAGGCTGAATCATTAAAGTCTATCAACATCACTGAAGGTTTCTCGCAAGGGACATCCGCTTCATATACGCATGGGTCTTGCTCCTCGGTAAGCGAGGGAGTAAGTCATAGTATATCAGAATCCGTTTCTAAGAAGGACTTCTCAAGTTTAGGGAAAGCCGCCTTGTGTGCAACAGGAATCGGAATGGCAGCTAGTATATTTCCTGCGGCGGGAGCAGTATTAGATGGTGTCGCAAATGCAGCAGGAGCGATTCTTCCAAGCGCTTTGAATATGATAGGATTGTCCTCTATTGGAAATATCATAACAAATATTGCACCAACTAAGACTTCCGGAGTGTCGGATACTACTTCTAGAACATATACACGAGGTACTAACGAGTCGGACACATCGGGTACGAGTGAAAATAAATCTCAAAGCCTCAGTAGGAACATAGTAAACAAGCATATTGAAGCGGTATCAGAGCACTTGTTTTATCACTCAAAGAGATTCGAAAGTGGCAAAGCTATTGGTCTGTGGAAAGTCGGCGTCTATCTGATGGCTAATAAAAAAACGGACATACAGGGTGGGGCCATGCAGTTGCGCTCTATTCTCAGCGGACAAGAATCCATATTCGAACCGATTCGCATTCATGACATATCTATTTCCGTGGACGACATACGGGAAAATAGCATCGCTCGTCTGTGTTCTCCCATATTGATGATCGATAATCAACAAAACCAACGTTTTGAACATCCTATGGGGAAGAACTATAAAGAACTAAAAACTGTATTGACCACGAAGGAATTGTCATATCTCATCAACTTCCCATTACGCACGGTACCAGGAATAAGCGTAGTGGACAGTTCTCCAGAATTCAGTTTGAACAAAACGGAAAGCAATGCTACAAGTATTGCTTTTGGCAAGCTCTTATATGGTGGGTCTATGACAGAAATGGAATATGAACTTCCTTTGAAAGTCCTCGCAAAGCATACTCTGTTATCTGGAATCAACGGAACGGGTAAAACGAATACAGTTCAAGCTATTCTGAATGGAGTGAAAAACAGAATTCCATTCTTGATTATCGAACCCGCAAAAACCGAATATGTAGATTGGGCCTTAGAATACAACAAAAGCCACAAGAATGCACCTATAGACATATACATACCAGGATGTAAGAAGTATCGCGGCTCTTTTACGCCAAGCCCACTCCGTATCAACCCATTTGAACCAATATGGCTTAATGCCGATCAAGACCCTAATGTACTTTCGCACATTGATAGATTGAAATCAACGTTTGCCGCTGCGTTTCCGATGTATGATATTTTGCCTGTGCTTATGGAAGATTTGATATATACCATCTATCAGCAAAAGACGACGGATTGGCTCGGTGATAATCCGAAATTCGGTCAGACCAAGGCACCTACTCTCAACAGCATGAGTGTATGTGTAGATAAGGTGATAGACAATTGCCATTACGAGGAGCGTATAGCAAGCAACATGAAGGCTTGTCTAAACACTCGTATCAATTCTCTGAAGCGTGGGTGGCGAGGTGAAACACTAAATTGTACTAAATCGACATCGTGCAAAGAACTATATGAACGCCCTGTTGTCATCAATCTTTCGTATGTTGGCGATGACACAGATAAGGCTTTCTTTATGGCTGTCATTCTACAGCAGCTTTATGAATACCGACAGGCTTTGGCTGAGGTTGGACTCGTCGATTTCAACAACAACGAGTGTAAGCACCTTACCGTTATAGAAGAGGCTCATCGAGTAATGATGAAATGTGATAATCCTGATATGCCACAATATAAGTCGGCTATGATGTTCTCAAATATGCTTTCTGAAATTAGAGCATATGGTGAAGGAATGTTCTTGGTTGATCAGGTACCTACCCGGTTGATACCAGATGCGATCAAGAACACTAACACCAAGATAACCCATCGCCTTGTTGCTGAAGACGATTGTAAGGCGGTTGCTGAGAGTATGGGAATAACAAAGGAACAACGTATGATAATACCTAAATTGTTGGTGGGACAGTGTCTTGTTTCCACTTCGTTGACGACAGATAAATATTGGGTACAAGTAAATAAAATGAAATAAATATGGATGGATTAGATGTTTTAGACGAAATCGGAAAAGAGCATTCTTTGGAAGGCTCTTTTGACAATTTCAATTTGTCGAAATCCCAACAGGAATACTTGAGCGAGTTTAATGTCTCTTCTGAGGAATGGGAAGAGATGAGTGGCAAGCAACAAGACCAAACTATCCACGATGTAAGGGATAGGTTGGAAGAAATTGGCGCTGACGGAATGTTGGAACAAGACAAAGTAATCAAGGATACGTTCAATGTAGAGATACAAGGTGAGTTCAGAAAACAGGTGTTCCAAGAAAAAATGGAACAACTTGACATTTTGGAGAATGCTGTTCTACTAAGTCTTGAAAAACTGAAATCAGAATATCCTGAATTGTACGAACAAGTGCAACGGATGGATGCACGGCTTGGAAACAACCATCCAGAGGGTATCATGAATACCATGGAGTATGCACGTTTAGAAAACGGAGACTATGTAGCCTACAGTCAACACAATGCATATTCTAATTCACGAATGGTTTATTCAGAGGGCATCGTTTACGCAAGGTCTGGTAGCAGCCTTGAAAGAGACGATAATCTGAATGAATTCATCAATACGACGGAATTAATACCTGATACAGCATACGTTATAGATGGCAGATCTATATATGAGACAGACAGTAAAGGAAGGGTTATTAAAGAAAGTACGGTTTACACTTCTGATTATGACGCTAAACTTGAAAGGTCCGCTTGCAATCAAGCCATGATTAGAAACGGAAAAGAGGGACTTGAAAATGACGAAAGCTCACATATTGTCCCCAAGTGTTTGGGTGGTCCCAATGAGGCTATAAACCAAACACCCATGCGTGGCGATATTAATCATGGTGAAGGCTCTGGATGGGCTGATTCAGAAAGAAAACTGGTAACAGCTACAAGCAAAGGAGAAACATCTTTCGTAGAACATACATTCCATTATGAAGGAAACTCCAAACGCCCAAGTTCCATTGACTGTTATTGTGAAATAGGCAACGAACAACCCACGTCCTTAAGTTTCGACAATTCGAAAGAAGAAGTGTTCCTGTCCAAAGTTACAGAGCCCGAGAATGTAAAGATGTCTGATAATGATTATAATAAGATAGAAGCACCAACCGACATGGAACAGATTGAAAGCGTTTCAGATGTACTTTCTGATTGCGAGCACTTAAATTTCGAGGAATGGGGAAATTTGGAAATAGATGAGAGAATAGAAGTGCTTAACTCTTTGGAAAAACAAATTGCAGACATAGAAAAACGCCCACCTTGTCACATAAGTGCAAGCCCGATGGCTGAAGGTGTTCTAGGAGGCTACAACCCTGAAACAAAAGGAATAGAACTGAATGAGCACATGATTGAGTCTTCTGGGAATGACTATATTTATTATACGGAGTTGCTTGATACTCTCATCCATGAAGGAAGACATGCTTATCAAGACTATAACGTCAATGTAAATGAAGTACATTCACGACATAGCGAAGTGGAAAGCTGGGCTGAAACTATGGAGGGCGGCAAATGGGATTATTGGGGAGATACAAGTTCTCTTCTTGGCCAGCGTCTCTATGAGCAACAATCCATTGAGATAGATGCCAGAAATTTCGCTGCTGATGTTATTAACAAGTTTAATGAAAAACAAATGGTATAATGGACAAAGTAAAAATTGTTGAAACACTCAAGCAAAGAGGGTATGATGAAAAGTCGGCAAATCTGGTTGCAAATGATTTATTGGAACTAAAAAGTCCGTTGGATAAATACCTTCAAGAATGGATTGACGATGGTATTATCAGAGATTTTAAAACTAACAATTATTCTATTACATGTCTGATGAAAGAGCGTTCGATGACTTATCCTGCAGCATTGTTAACAATTGATTGGATAATAAAAGAACCAGATAAAGCATTGAAAAGTTTAATTTCACAGAAATAACATTTATGCCACAATTTGAAATAAGATCAAGACATAAAATGGCTTTGGGACAAGGCAATTGGGTGCATCGGGGTGATACATTCAATATTCTTATAACTATACCCAACACCGTCCCTGGTAGTCTATTTGGTAATCAAAAGAATAAGGAGAGCATTGTTCGTCAGTTAGCTGCACAAGGTGTCTATTTGCCTCCTAGTAGTTGTTGGTTAAATGCAAATCATTGGGATATTAAAATGAGATAATATGCGAATGACCTTTAAAATGGTAACCAATAATTGCGAAAATCGGTTTGAAAACGAAGCATTGTTTCGAAAAATAGTTTGTCTTGATACAAACGCAATATGAATGGGATGCTCCAAAATATGTAGCCAGCCACTTTCACAAGACGGTCAATGTAGGCTATGTGGATGGGAAAACCGTGTCTGTCTCTTTGCCCATCAAGGTGTTGGCCTTTACGAAGTTTGTGAGCATAAACGTCGGGGTGGAGAAGATAGAGGGCACCGACCTGTACTTGTCGTATGACGGCAAGATGGGTATCGACCTGCTTGTGTCGCCAGCCATCTCCTATGCCAAGCGGCTCGTGCCGGAGAAGGCAGGATGGGTGGAACAGCGGCCTGGCAACATCGTGAAACTGCGCCTTGGTGATCTCGACAAACTGCAGAAGGTGTTTGAAAAGGTGGCGCTGAGGGCTATCCGCTTTGCTCCGGAGAGCATCGAGGCGGAAATCGCTTTGCTGTAGCTGCCAGGCGCTGATAGCGAAACATTGGTGTGACGGGGGACTGAAGTCCTCCGCCATTTTGCTGCTGACGCCCTGTGGCGGGCTCATGCTGTTTGCCCGCCCGCCGATCATCATCTTTTCATTTCTTCTTCCGCTGCTTTCCCAATGCGGGCGCGGTCGTTGTATGAGAACCGCGTGTTGCCCGCCTGCGGCGGCAAAGGCGAACGCTCCATCATGTCATCATGCCGTAATGTCATCATGTCATCATGCCGTTAAGGATTTTGGAATTGGCGTAAGCGCATCAGTCGATATCTATTCTCAGTACCGCTTTTTGTACAACGTGCCTGGTACTGGAGTTTCACTTGTCTGGTACTGGAGTGTTAGTGTGCTTGGACTATAGTGTCACTTGCGTTCTACTGTATAGGTACTCAGCATACTTTTCTTTTCTACATTTTATAGGGATTGTTTGGCAAGGTCTTGTCAAAGAAGCAACTTGGATTGAATGATATACTCAACTCAGCATCGTTAGGTATATTGAAATCCAATGATGCCTTTGTAAAGCTCACACAAGTGGAGCATGAGGAGGACGGAGACTACTATCCATTTGCTACTTCATTTCCCGCAGATTTTCCAATGCGTATAGCGGAATGATGGTTATATGGCGCTTGGCATTGTCTGCTTGCGGGTCGGTGTAGGTGAATTCTCCGAAATTTTCAAATGAACAACGGATAGCTTCTGTAAGGCGTTTCTCTCTCATGAATTGCCATAGGCTCTTCATGCCACCCTGTGTGCCTGATTTTATTTCTATAGGTGTGACTTTGAGATGAAATGTGTCAAGATAGTCTATCTCGGCTATACTATTCCCACTTTTCTCCCAATAGAACATCTTTTGTCGCTGCACACATGGTTTGTTGCGCAAGAGTTCAAGGCCTGCCACCATCTCAACCAAGCCTCCCTTGTTGACAAGATCTTTTGGACTGCCAGTCATGATTAGCTCCACAAGGTGCTGCGCAAGATTTCCTTCAAGTTGCAAAACAGAAAGAAGAAGTCCAGAGTCAAGCAACAGAATCTTCATGTTTTTCTCGTTCGCTTCTGCATCAAGTGGAATGCCATTCCCCGAGGTGGCGATGACGGGAATGACGAGGCCGGCAAGTGTCAGAAGTCGGACTGCTTCTCTGATTTGTGAACTTCTGTAGTCCGCGGAAATCTGCTTGAATGTGATTTTTTCTCCTGGCTGATGGCAGATGCCGTGCAGCGTTGTCCTTAGCAGGTCAGGAGAGACTCTTTTCTTGTATTTGCTAAAGTCGTCCTCGTATGTCAAGATAATATCTTCTTGTATATGAATACATTGGTTGAAGTTGTGTGTCTTTATCCATGCCAGCACAGCCTCGGGCATTCCACCTACCAAAAGGTATATGCGAAAATATTCTATTAGTTTTTCGTGAAAAGCTGCATCCAAGGGATGCTGGCTGTCAGCTTGCCTTTTCATGCTTATCAATCCGTTTTCATTGTTCGCATTCAAAAACTCATCAAATGTCATCGGATACATGAACAAAGTATGTATGCGCCCTACACCATATGTAGGTAGCTCTTGAAGCGTGAACTCCAGTAAAGATCCAGCCGCAATGACATGTAGCCCAGGATAGTCTTCTTTGAAGAAGCGCAATGCCATTATTGCTTCTGGACATTCTTGTATCTCGTCAAGAAACAGAAGCGTTTTGCCTTCTTCTATTGGAACGTTGATATATATTGCAATCTTTTGGACAATCAAGCGTATGTCAATATCTCCTTGGAAGAATGTTTTGACAGTTTTGTGACGTTCAAAGTTTACTTCAGCAAAAAACTGGAATTCTTTTCCAAAATGTCTTACTGCAGAGGACTTGCCTACTTGTCGGGCACCTCTAAGCAAGAGTGGTTTTCTCATCGGATTGTCCTTCCACTCCAAGAGTTCTACGTCTATATTTCTTTGTATATATTCTTGCATGGCGAGAAGTGATTAAAAATCAGGTGCAAAGATAAGATAATTGCTCAAATCCGACAAATAATTCACAGGAATTTTGCTCAATTCCGACTAATAATCTGCTGCAAAATGCTCAATTCCGACAAATAACGTGGTCTGATGCTGGTTTTGTTTCAGCCTCTTTTTACTTTTCTTTCCAGTGGTGACACTCTTTGGCACAGCTGATGTGTAACTTTGCCGACGTAAACAAAAAACCGACTGTGGCAGACTAAGGCTGGGACCGGCGGCGTGAGGATTTCATCAGTGAACCATCATGGACTTGCAGGGATAAAAACTTCTCCATACCTTTGTCTTGCCAATTGGTCTAAAAACGAAATAGCTATGTTAAGAGGATGGAGTAAATTTGTCTGCAATGAATGCGGACACAAGTTTGTGGGCATGGATTTCGAATACCAATGCACGGCCCTGTCAGCGCCGCTGAAATGTCCGGCGTGCGGCAGTTGGCACACCCGTCCTGCCTGGTCGTGGTGGCAGAAATGGGTGTACAAGGAGATTTGGAAGACCCAGGATGAGTATCGAAACAAAACAGAAGAGCAATAATATATGAAAGACGGAGTATTCTTTCGTCCTTTCGTCGGAGCGTCATACGCTGGCGGAGGACTTTTTGGCAAGCGCATCATGGTGCTTGGTGAGAGCCACTACTGCGACGAGGGCTGCGCCGACTGCGGCAACTGCCTGCGCCATCGGGAGTGCATGGAGTTTACCAGCGGCGTGGTGGAGCAATATCTCGACCGGGGCGTGGAGCGGCAGAGGTGGATGCAGACTTTGCTGAAGTTTGAGCGTTCGCTCGTGGGCTGCGAGACCGATCAGGCGCAGAGTCAGCGGATATGGCAGTCGGTGGTGTTCTACAATTATCTGCAAGTGGCCATGGGCGGCCCGCGCGAGGCTGGCACCGCCGCGCAATATCGCCAGGCCGGCGAGGTCCTTTTCGACGTGATGGAAAAATACCAGCCCGAATGCCTCATCGTATGGGGCAACCGCCTGTGGGACAAACTGCCCGCCGAGCGTTGGACTGATGGGGAGGACATCGTCGTGGACGGCTGTCGCACAGCCACGGGCGCCTACTCCTTGGCAAGCGGCAGGACGGTGAGGGCGATGGCGGTAAACCATCCCTCGGTGGGCTACTCGTGGGACTACTGGCATCGGGTGATAGCAAACTTCTTGAAATAGTGGGCTACAGGGTATGGACAAGCGAATGAGATTCTTCGCCTGGCTGATAGGCCAGCTCGAACGCCGGCGCATGACGTATGAGGAGATAGCTGCCGCATGGCTGGAGGCTGCGGCCAACGCTCAAGGCAAGTCGCTGGAGAAGCGCACGTTTCACCGCCATCGCGACGAAATAGAGCAGATGTTTGGCATCAAGGTGGAGTGTAGCGGCAGGAGCGGCGGCTATCGCTACTATCTGAAGAAAGACAGCGTGAAGTGTGACGATGTCACGGAGTGGCTGCTCAGTTCCCTGCGGCTGGCCTCGCTGGGCGATATGCTGCAATACCACACCAAGGTGATGCTCGACCCTGCGCCACGCAACTCAGAATTGCTCGACGACATCCTCAGAGCCATCGACAAGCAATATCGGCTGAGGTTTGACTACACCACGGCCTACGGGGTGGAGACGTCCGTCGCCTTGACGCCCGCTTTTGTGAGGTTCTTCAAGCAGCGTTGGTACGTCATCGGCGTGAACGAGAAAGAGCAGGTGCGCTGCCTGCCGTTCGACCGCATCTCCTTGATGTATGAGGAGTGCACAAAGCGTCCTCTGTCGCCCAAACTGAAGCAGATGCTCACGCCCGACAACTACTACGATGGTTGCTTCGGCATCATGCGCATGGAGGACGAGCCGATAGAGAACGTGCGCCTGCGCGTGTTCTATCCCGAGTACAACTACCTTGAGGAGGTGCCGCTGCACGAGAGCCAGCAGAAGGTGGGCCAATCGGCCGACGGCCTCTACCGCGAGTATACGCTCCGTGTGCGCCCCACCCGCGATTTTCTGCAGGAACTGCTGTGGCATGGACGCAACCTGATGGTGTTGAAGCCGGAAAGTCTTCGGCAGAAGATGATAGCCATCCTGCAAGACATGACCAAGAGCTACGAGACGGGCGAGTGTACGAACGGGGAGTGAGCAAGCCTTTTCCCACTCATACCTCCCTCCTTGTGCTTCCTTCTCCTTTAGGACTTCTCCTTCAGGCTTCCTTCTCCAAGCCTCCCTTCTCCTGGCCCTTCCTCCTTCGGGCCTCCCTTCTCCAGGTCATCGACTATCGTCTATCCCATAGATGGTAGTCGATGACCTGGTTGTCTTCTTGGCGAGCCGCCTGGTGGTCGTCTGTCTGCTCCCTGTCTTCGGCTTCCTCTGCATCCTGGTGGCTGCGCACGAAGAGCGAGACTGCCACCATTGCGGCCAGAGCCATGACGAGCGCGGCGAGGAAGGAAACGATGCGCCTGAGGCGTCTGCCTCCTGCCAGGCGTCTGCGCAGCGCCTCTATGCTCTCGGGGCGCAGCGAGACATCCTTTACGGTGCATATCCGTGCCATCCTGTGCAACCGCTTGCTGCCCGTAGCCTCCGCCATGTCCTCCATCACCATGCCGAGCGAGTAGATGTCGGCCTTGGGGTCGGCGACTGCCCCCTGCAGCAGTTGCTCCGGCGCAAGGTATCTGTAGGTGCCTGCCGGCATCTTCAGTACGCCAAACAGGTCGCTGTCGGAAAGTCCGAAGTCTATGATCTTCACGTTCTTCCCCCTGTGGGTCACCATGATGTTGGACGGCTTCAGGTCGCGGTGCGTGATCTGCTTGCTGTGCATATAGTCCAGGGCGTCCATCGTTTGCGAGGCTATCCTGAGCGCAAGGTCGGGCGAGAGCCTCTTCTCCGAGAGGAGCGTCTGCAGCGTGTCGCCGTCCACCTGTTCCATCACGATGGTGCGGCCCATGCCGGCGAGCTGCTCCATGGCCAGCGTGCGGCAGATATAGGGATGCTCCAGCAGCAGGCCGATCTCAAACTCCTTCACTATCGCCTGTTGATATACGGGGGTGAGCAGGTAGTCCGTCTTCAAGCATTTCAGCACATAGCGCTTGCCATACCGCGTGGCGGTGAAAAGACGCGTCGGGCCCGAGTTGGAGACATAATACTCCTGGACGTTGCCAAAGCCTTTCTCCTCCGACATGGAGTCCACGGCCCGCTCTTGGTCTATAGACTCGGTGAACCCCGACGTGAGCCCGTCGTTCGAAGGGCCGATCGGGTCATGGATGGGTTTAGTATGGTCTTGCATAAGCTATAAGGCTATGGGCGGATTCGTCTTGACAGGCACGACAAGCAGCCCCCCTCAGAATCCTCTCAGAATCCCCTTTGTTTCTATTTCTTTGTTTCTTCCACCTTGGCGCTGCGTTTCTTCAACCTTACCACCGTGAGCCCGCCGTGGCGTCCTGCCACAAACGGCATGGTGCGCGCTCCGTCGCGTTCGACATAGGGCAGCAGAAGCGGTTGCCCCTTGATGAAGCAGCCCGTCACAAAGCGGTCGCCACAAAGCAGTTTGCTGTTTTCCGTAGTCACCACTTCGTATAGACTCTCGCCCAGATAGCGCAGCGTGAGCATACGGTTGGGACTCCAGCCTATCACGAGTTCCGTGCCGGCAGTCAGTTGGCTGCTCGTCAGTTGGTCTGCCATGAAGAAGGACGAGTTGTAGAGCGTGCTGTTCTTCAGCCAGCACACGAAGTCCTTGTAGTCCGCGTGTCCTATGTATTGCGCCAGCGGGTCGAGCGTCGTAAGCCTCGGCTTGTGCTCGTCGCTCACATAGCCATAGAGGCGCTTCAGCGTGGAGGACGAAACGTTCTTGTCTTCCTTTTTCTTCAGATAGAGGGAAAACTCCTCGAAGTCTGTTGTCGTAGCGAGCGTTTTCCCGTATTTCTGCTTGACGAGTTGTTTGAGTTCTTCTATTTCCGGTGTTGTCATAATCAGTCTGTGATGATGTTCTTAAACAAATTCCAGCCTTCGCTCGCCTTGTAGATGTTGGCCCGTCCCTTGGGCACGTGTACGCGGCAAGAGGCGAGGACGTCCGCCCCGAGGGTGGCAAAAGCTGTGGGTTGGCAGACAGGCGGCATCCGGGCCTCTACATATAGATCGGTCAGCGGACAGTCTGTGAAGGCATAGTCGGAGATCAGCTCCGTCTTGCTGCCCAGGCGCACCACCTGGAGCTGCGCGCAGCCTTGGAAGGTGGCCGTGGGCACCAGTCGCAGAGCCTCCGGCATGGTCACGTCCCTCACCTTGCTGTTCATGAAGACGCCCGTGCCCAACTTGGCCACATGGTCTGAAAACACGAACCGCTCTATGCTACACTCCTTGAAGGCATAACTGCCGACCGAAGTCACGGAGGAAGGCAGCGCATAACTGCCCTTCTTGCCCATCGGGAACCACACGATTTGTGTGGCGTCGGCGTTGAGCAACACGCCGTCCTTGCCGACATAGTGGGTGTTGGCCTCCGAGACACGGAGGCTCTGCAAGGCCGAACAGCCACTTGAGGGCATTACCGACGCAGCCGCGGCTGGAATGTCGATCAGTTCAAGCGCCGCACATCGGGCAAAGGCGTCCTTCTCGATGGTTGTGGTCTGGGACGGCAGGACGATCTTCGACAGGCTTGCGCAATCGGCAAACAAGCCTTGCCCCACCACGTCGTCCTCCGCATATCGTGCGTCGTCATAGGGTTCGCCGCCTGCCACGATAGTCGCGTCCGTCAGGTCTATGTCCGAGAGCCTGCCTGCAGTCGCCACGTTGTCGCGTCCGCGCCCCATCATCTCTCTCAGGCAGCGCAAGTCGTCACCATTCAGAGGCCCGGCTATGGAGAGGTGGGAGTAGTCGTACAAGTTCTTGCCCATCAACGATCGCAGTTGGCCTGGCTCGCCCAGCAGCAGGGCGTCGCCCGTGGTGAAGGTGATCGCCTCGCCCACCGTCTCGCCCATGCGGCTCGTGGCGTAGGGCCATATCATGTAGGTGGTGTTGCGGCGCAGGTCGGGCAGCAGCAGCGTCTGCCGTTCCTGGTCTTTGCGGTAGTCCTTGAGCACCACTCTCTGCTGGTCGGCGGCAGCGGAGGCCAGCGCATACAGGCAGCCAGTCTCCGTGATCGTCTCGCCACCGTCGTCCGTGATCCTGTAGCCTATGATCACGCTCATAGGACCATGGCCGACGATGCTCGCTTCGCCCAGCGAGGGTTTGGCGTTGGGCAGCGTGGTGAGGCTCATCCTGTCGCCCCGCACGGTGGTCCTGCCGTTGGTGCCCTCGAGCATATAGTGGTAGGTGGTGGCGGCGGTGAGCCCTGTGATGCGTGCCGCCACCATCGTCTCGTCGTCGAAGACTGCCGGGGCCGTTTGCTCCATGGCCTCTGTCGCGCCATATCTGAAGTACAGCTGCGGCATCTCCGTCTCGCCCGCCACAGTGGCCGATCCGTGGAGCGTGGCGTCCGTCCGCGTGAGGTCTGTGGCAGGCAGCGTGGTGAGGCGCGGTTCCAGGTAGTCGGGTTGGTCGCTGTCACAGGAGAAAAGGCAAACCGCCACGGCTGCGCAACAGAGCCTCCAGGCCAGTCGGCAGACCCTGGGGCGTGCCAGCAGTCCGCGAGCTCGATGGCCTGCGTGTGGGTGGCCCGTCGTGTGTAGGTGCTTGTTATTTCCCATTCTTTCTCATTTTCTTAGTCCTCCATAACTTGATTCCGATGCCCAGGTGGCCTTGCCATTGTGTTCCGCCGATGGTGACGGCCGAGGCCGACACACTGAGCCGTCCCCACGCCACGAGCGCGCCGATCTCGCCCGCCACGCCCTTGTGCGTCAGTCCGTCGTTGAGCACATATCCTCCTCCTTCGCTCTGCGCCAACTGCCATGCCACGGCGCTGCGCCCATAGCCTACGCCCTCGAAGAGGCACAGCTGACTCGTCAGGCGGTGTGTGGCGCCCGCCGTGATGGTGAAGTGGCTCTTTGCGGTCTTGCCAGAATAGTAGGGTCGCTCCGTGCCCTCGCCGAGGCTGCCGTCCTTGGCGCAACTGCCGCGTGTCTTGCCGATACTGCCAAAGAGCGTATTGGCGTGTACAAAGAAACCATGGCGCCGCATCAGGGAGAAGAACGCGCCATAGGACGGTCCGTTGTCGTGCGCGCCAATCGTGGCCAGGGCATAAGCCGACCAGGGCTCCTTGGGCCTGGACTGAGTCACGGTGACGGTGTCGATGATGGTTCTCACCTGCACGATGGTGTCGTGGTGCTCTGCCAGGGCAAGCCTTGGCACGTCCACTTTCAGCTCGTAGGTCATGCGGCTCTCCAGCGTCGTGCCCAACTGATAGTCGCGCAGCACGCCCCATACGGGATGTTTCAGCGTGAGCATCTTCGTGCCCTGGGGCAGGTAGAGCCAAATCTCGCCCACCTCGTCCTTGCGCTTCACGATGCCTAAGGGTGTGGAGAAGGCAAAGTCTGACGGCGCCTCTACCTTCACCAAGGCGCACGCCTCGTCGTTGAGGTCGCGCACGCTATTGACAAAGGCACTCACGTCGTTGGGCAGCAGGCGAAAGCTGCTCACCGTGAACTCCTGCGAGCGCGCACTGCCGCAGCAGAGCAGCCATAGGCAGAGGGCGAGCAGCAGAGGGCGGGCGTTGCCAAGGGTAGTCGTTGTCTTCATGTCTATTGTCAACACTTTTGTCTTACTTCTTTCCTGTGATATGTTTCTTATATCTTCCGTTGATATACTTCTTATATCTTTCCTATGAAATACTTCCTGCCTCTTTCCGATGATATTCTTTCTGAGAGCAGGCGAGGCGCCATTGGCTCTATGGCTCATTGCAGGTTGAAGTCCTGTATGCTGATGATCTCTGAGCCATCAGCCACCGAGGAGGCTGGTTGCCACGTTCGGACATGGATCACGGGCATCGACCTGTCTCTGAAGTCCCACAGCAGAAACAAGTAGCCATCGTCGCTGTATCGGTCGCTGCTATACCGCTGCCGCAGCGTGACGCCATAGATGCCGTCCATCGTGGGGTGGCGCAGGATGCGGAAGTCGGAGAACCTCACATCTACCTTGCTGTTCGTGGAAAACACCTTGGCGAGGCGCGCTATGTATTCTTGCTTCGATCGGATGGCGTAGCTCACTCGCGCGTCCGCTACACACCGGCCGTCGGCCGACGTTGGCCTCACCACGTTGCCTACGATGATCAGCGCCTTGTCGCTAAAGACCTGCCGCAAGAAGTCGATGTCTTTTGTCGTATATGCCGTGCGCAAATGCTCGCAGTAGTTGAGTATGGTGTGCCGCCGCTTGGCGTCCTGCTCCGTCAGCTTGCCCTGCATGATCTTCGAAGCCTCCTTGAAGAAAGGATTGTCTTTCACGATAGACTTCAGTGGCACCTGTGCTATAGACTGGTTTCTTCGCGCTGCTGCCGAGGGCTTTCCCCCGCCTTCGCCAGGCCATGGAGCGCCGGCCTCGCCCTGTAGTTGCTGGGCCGGAGCCATGTCCGACGCGGCAAACCTTGTCGTCCTTCCGGTAGCCACTTCCTCCGGAATGCTTGCCTTGCCCTCGTGCAAAAGCGTCACGATGCCCTGGCGGTCTATGTAGCCCTCGCGCCCTGATTGCTGCTCGCGAAAGCGGAGCCTGCCGCCGCGGAAGCGTGTGTCGAGGATGCAGCCGCGCAGGGGCACGTCAAACACCACATTGCCTTCGCCGTCCTCCACGACATACCGCTTTTCCTTGCCTGCAAACGTCTGTTCTACCAGTTGCAGACCCTCGCTCAGACCATAGCGCGTCTCGCTCTGTGGCTTCCCTTCGTGGCTGAGGGCAGGCAGCCACAATAGGACGAGCCAAGCGCAGAGCAAGGTGGCCAATACTGATAATATGCAGATAGCTTTCTTCATTGCAATGGTAGCACTTTTGTTTGCTATGTTATATCTTTTGTTCGCTCTGAAATGTCTTTTATTCCCAGTTCTTGATTCCCCCGCCGATTTCTATTTTTGTGCTATTGGGGTTGTTGGGGATGATGAGGTTGACGAAATGCTCCATGCCGGGCTTAAACAGAAACTTGCTTTCGTACAGGTAGCTCATGTTGTTCATGATCACCTCGATGAACGGCATGCGGTTTTCGATGCGTTGCGGCACAACGATGGCAGAGTAGAGGTTGTCGCCGTCGTGGTGTGCCGTGATCGTCTGTCGCGGAGCCTTCGCATGGCGCGTGGCCACCCCCGCCTGGAGGTCTATCGTAGCCTCCGTCACGGTGTTGTGCACATATACCGTGGCGTTTTTGGGCATTTCGCCCTCGAAGTCCTCTCCCTTCACGAGTCTTATCGTGATCTTGCTCATGATGTGTCTGAACGCGAGCTGCACAGGCTCGTCCGAGGCCCTCACGCCCTTGCTGGTGGCAAAGAGCAGGTCGCTCGCCTTGTAGCCGCCGAGCGCCGTTGCCGTCTTTTCCGTTCTTTGGTCGAGGCTGACGCTGAATGGTTGGTCCTCGATGCTGCTCACCCTGCCGATGTATGGGTGGTAGGCATAGACATTGTACAGGCCCTCGTCCCAATACAGAGTTTTGGCAGCCGTCCACTCGTTGCCGTTGAATGTCAACGCCTCGTTGTTCACCACGTTGCCACCCACCTCCAGGGGCTTGCCGTCCTCGCTCACGAAGAGACCTACCTTGTCGCCAGCTTCGAAGTAGGAGGGTGCGGTAGGCGCCTTGGTGCTGGGATGACTCATCAGCAGCTTCATCTCAACGCCCTTGTCCGTCGCAGTCTCGTCCGTCGGCAGCGTGTCCTCGCCGCACGAAGCCAGTGCCAAGGCGGTCAGCGCCATATATATAATAAGGAGGCTCTTCCTCATAAGGTCTCTCATCTTCATAGGGAGTCTCTTCATCCTCCCATTCATTTTTTGTCCCATGGCTTCCTCTATTTGTTATCTGTGCCTTCTCACTTTTATCTGTGCCTTCTCACTTTCGCCATGCGCAGCGGACTCCCCCTGTGTATCACGGGCCTGTACTGGCTCGAGCTGGCCGATCGTGCCGCCCAGGCCTTGGCCTGGCGCAGGGCGCGACTTCGCGAGGCGCCACTTCCGGTCTGGTCGTTCCGCACGAAGTCCTCGAAGGAGAATGTCTCGCCCGCATATCTCTTGATCCTCTTCACGATGCTCTCGCGGCTGATCGTGTTGTAGTAGGGGATGGAGTTGTTCATGCACGAGTTTTGCTCCGACCGAAACACGCCGCGACTGTGCATGAAGCCGCCCTCATACACATCGACAAGGTCGCTGTAGCGGTGGTCGTAGATCAGATGGCTCCACCCCACGCCGTGGGCCTTGCCCGAGAGCGAGAGGTTGTCGTACCATCCGTAGCTCTTGGCGGTGCTGAATTCGTCCACATGGCCGCAGCAAGCGCATCCGCAGGCGTCTATGAAGGCGTTGTGGTAGATACACTCGTCGCCGAGCTTTCCGAAACCGTGGCCGCCCGCCTCATGCTGCACCACGCCGCGCGAGTCGAGCGGATAGTCATAGGTGCTGAGCGGACAGAAGGCTATGGCCGATCCGTCTGCCCACAGCTGCGTCATGCCTCCATAGTCGGTGGAGTTGGGCACGATGATGACAAGCGTCTCGTGGAGGTTCTCCTTCGTCACGCTCGGCGCACCGAGGGCGTAGGAGAAGATCTCGTCGTATGTGGCTTTCAGTCCGCTGCCCGTGAAAGTCGTGCCGAAGCGGTTGTGCCGGATGGTGTTCACTGTACCGATGCCCGACTCCGTGGACAGCGGGAAGGCCGTGAAGACGTTGAAATACTGACGATAGGTCCTGTAGGGCTCTATGTCGAAGAAATGGTCCATCTGTTGCTTCATGGTCTTCAGGTATTCGCCCGAGGCAATGTCTTCGGCGTCATATCCATCGCCGAGCAACACGATATTGATACCGCCGCGGTGGCCGCGCGTGGCCTTCTGCAGCGTCAGCCACTCGTTCTCTCCATACTGGTAGCCATACTGCGCCACGCTGCATTCGTGGGTGTAGTCCTTGCCCTTCAGCCGAAACACCACCTTGCCGTTGCGGTCGTTGCCGGAGCCTTTCGCCATGGCCTTGATGGTGAGCGTGACCTCGGTCTTTTTGTTGCCGCTCATGGGCGAGACGTCGCACCAGCTGGGCTTGCTGGCCACCTCCCATTCGCCTTCGGCCTGGACGGTGATCGTCTGCTTGTGCTCGGTGCTGAGGGCGCAGGCCACCGAGGGGCGGCAGGTCAGTTCGTGGTGGGCGGCAATGCGCTTGAACTCACACCAGCCTTGCGCCGTCTGATAACTGGCTACGGCAGAAACTGGCACCTCCACGGTGAAGTTGTCCTTGGCCACGCCGTCAAGGGCGTTGTTTTCTATCCGTGGAGGTATGGTGCCACGGCAGACGATCGACCCGATGCCGAAACACTCTGCAAACGCCCTTTGGCGTATCGTCTCCATGGACTCGGGGAAGATGACGCCCTCGAGCATCTTGCATCCCGCGAATGCCTCCTGGCCGATGCTCACCACGCCATCTGGAATGCTGAGGATGCCCGTGATGCGCCAGTTGTTGGTAAAAGCATAACTGCCTATATGCTCCACACTGGGCGGTAATTTCAGTTCGCCAGAGAAGTCATTATTGGTGAAGGCGCGCTCGGAGATTGTCCTCAGATTTTTCGGCAGACGAAGCTCTCCCTTGAAATGACAATTGTTGAAAGCCAAAATACTTATATTTGTAATCCCGTCGTGAAGCGTTAGCGTACCATTGAAACCAGAATCGCTGAAGGCTTCAACCGGAATTGTGGATAATCCTTGTGGTATCGTCAAGGAACCTGTCAGTCCAGGACAGAATGAAAAGGCACTACGCCCCATGTGCTTCAGCTTCTCGGGCAGTCGCAGCTCGCCACTAAGTCCTGAGCAGGCAGCGAAGCAATAACCTCTGATCAGTTCGAGATTGTTGGGCAGTACGAGATTTCCCGTGAGGTTGGAGCAGTTTTGGAACACGCCACCATAATAGTCTGTGCCCTCGTCGGCAGTGTCACTGTCCCAGTTGTTGCCCAGTTTCCTCAATGTGGATGGGAGCGTGAGCGTGCCGTTCAGTCCAGAGCAGCCATTAAAGGCACCACGCCTTATCTCCGTCACACCCTCCGGAATGACAAGCGATCCGGTGAGGTTGTTGCATCCATAGAACGCGTTGCCACCAATGGCTCTTAGCCGGTCGGGAAGTATAATGCGTGTCAGAGACTGGCTTCCACCATTGGTGTGCTGATAATAGAACGCACTACCCGGTATCTGGTCGTCATATCCCTCTTCGCCCTCGCCCGGCTTGCACATCGCCTTGATGCGCACCTCCTTGAGGTTGAGGGCCGTGAGCCGTGGCATGTGGTCGCGCATGAAGTAGAAGTCCTCGGCGTTGATCTCGCCCGTGATCTTCAGGTTTCTCAGCGTCGTGTAGTCCTTGCCGAGGGCGGTGATGGCCTCTTTCAGTTTGCCGGGAGTGGCGTTCACCACGACATACTCCTTTGCCGTGGCGTTGTGGCTCACGAGGTCGCTTTCCCACTCGCTGACGCTCGCGCTCACAAGCGTCAGTTTGTACTGTCCGCTTTCCTGCTGCTTGTCCACCCTTATGCTGAAGTTCATCATGTGGCCAGCTTTGTACTCGAAGTCGTTGGGCCTGGTAAACTTGAACGGCGTGCCTCCGATGGTGATGCTGAAGAGCGCCGCGCCCTGGGGTACAGTCTGTGGCACCACGATGGCGCGCCACTCGTTGCCGACGCATGAGGGCAGGGTGGCCGTGGGCTCCACCTCGCCCGCCTTGCGCACCGTGCCGTTGGCCAGGTTGATGCTTGCCTTGCGTGCTACGTTTTGCACAAGCACGATCTTCTCCGTGGCCGCCCATTCCTCGGCCGTGAATCCCGATCCCTGGAGCAGGGTGACGCGTGCGTTCGACATGCGGTGCGACAGTGGCAGGCGGATCACGCTGCTGGTGGGAGCCACCTCGTCCACCTTCCCCCAGAGGAAGTCACTCGCCTCGTACCCCCCCCCCATCTCGTCGCTGGAGGAGGCTTTGCTTTGGTCTTTCTGCACCTCAAACTGGTAGTCCTCGATGCTCTCGGGCGCAGCAAACGGGTAGTATCCGTACACATCGACCGGCGTGTGGCCGTCCTTCCAGTACAGCTCGTAGGCACCGGTCCACTTGTTGGCCGCCTCGTCGAAGGTGTAGCGCACGTTGTCGCCACGGTTGCCTTTCAGCTTCAGCGTGCCCGGGTTGCCACCCTCGTAGTCCACCACGTACACGCCCATCATGTCGCCGTCGCAGAAGCCGCTGTCGTTCACCCTCATCACGGAGAGTTGCTCGATGTCTGCCGCCAGGCGGATGCTGCCGCCATCGTTCTGTGCTTCGTCGTCGAAGATGCTGTCGCTACAACCGCAGAGCGTCGCTGCCACCATGGCGAGGAGGCAGAACAGACTGTTATTGATGATAGTTCTCATGGATCTTTCTTTTTTCTAATGATGATTTCGCAATGGCTTAATTCGGTTCGGCAACGCCTCCATAGTCGACGCCGTCGTCGCTCCAGTTCACTATGCCCACACTCATGCCGCCGCTGGTCTTGCTCAGCGTCACGGTCATCTGGTAGCGGTGTCCCTGCTCAAAGGCCGTGAGCCGTGGGTCTTTCTGCAGGTTGAAGTCCGTGCCGTCCACCGTCACCGTGATCAAGTGGCCCTTGTCCAACTGCTGCGGCACCACGATCGCCTTGTACACACTGCCTTCCCTCATCGGCGTGACATAGCCCTTGTCCTCTGTGGCCGTCACGATGCCTGTGGCGAGATTGGCCGTGGCGTGCGTCCTCACGTTGTTGATCCTCACGCTGACCTGGGCGCTTGCCAGCGAGGCCGTGGAGAGTCCTTTGCCCGCCGCCAGGGTGATGACGACCTGCGCCATGGCGTGCTTCGCGCTGATGCTCACGGCGTTCTCGCTCGGAGCTGCGTCCAGCGTCTTGCCGATGAGCAGTTCGCTGGCCTTGTAGTCCGACGCTGCGCTTTGGTTGGTCCTCACGCTCCATGGCAGTGCCTCGACATTCGCTATGGTCGTGGTGTAAGGATAGTACATGTAGAAGTCGGCGTGGGTAGCCGCGTCCTTCCAGTATTCCGGCACCGCCGAGGTCCAGGTGCTCCGGAGCACATACATCCTGTTGTCTATATAGTTGCCTTCAGTCTTCAGTGCGACCTGCGATCCGTCGCTGTTGCGGTTCACCACGTACACGCCTATCTTGTCGCCCTCTTCGAAGGCGTCGTCCGAGCCGAGGGTTTCCTGCACGCTGCTGATGCGTATCGGCCATTTCGCAGCCGGATCGGGTGGGGTGGGCGGCGTGTCCGGCTGCTCGTTTTCTCCTGTCTCCGACGAGCATGCGCACAATGCCACGGCGCAGACCGATAGTATGATTCGCCTCAGTGGAGAGTTGATGGTGTATTTTTTCATATTTTGTTCTTTGATCGTCTTTGCAGTGTGAAGGCTGGTGCTTTTGTTGATGTTCCAACGGGGCATCCCCTTCTTTTCTGCCGTTATGAGCCTTTTCTATGCTTGCCGTGTCAGCATGGCGAGGAGGATGGACTGTGGCGCGTTGCTACACTCCCTGCCGACTGTTGCAGGGACTTAGCGCGAGCCGCCAACGGCAGTCCCTTCCCTTGCCGGTCGGCACGACTTTTAATCCGCTTGTCTTGTAGTCTATACTGGCACGTTGTGAGTATTAATAGCCAGATGCAAAGTTATGAGTTTTTCTCGTAAAATTACGCTAAAAACTGCCGAATAGCTTAAAATGAGCTATTTATGAGTCTTTCACCTCAATAGAGGTAATGATTTGGCAACAGTCCTAAATTCTGCTATCTGCATACGTTTGCTGCCTAACAACTCTTTTCGGCTGCAAAAATACAAAAAAATAATGAATCTAAGATTTTTAATTCCAAAAAAACATCAAACCGAAAGACATGTTACAAAAAGTACCAGTTTCCTTACAAAATATCAGCATAATGTTTAATCAGATTTAATTTTACCGTCAATAAGTTTAATTCAGTTTAAAATAACCATCAAAAAGTTCTATCAATCATTTTTTTTGTACTTTTGCAATCGAAAACAAAGAGGTTTATACCTCCGCAACATGTATAACATTTAAAAAGGAGAGAACATGAAAAAGTTTTTGTTTTCTATGGCTTTGGCATTAGGTGCTATATGCATGCCAAGTCAAGCAAGTGCGGCTGAAGTATCTTCACCAGTAGTAAACAACATTAAGGCAACAACAACGTTCCAAGCAACTCCATCAAATGGTCCTGTCGTTATTATTACCAAAGATGGAACAGTCATTATTGTTCTCTAATGTCGTAGTCTATTGCTAATCAACAACGACTGCATATTACATGAGTAGGCACTCTTTTTAATTGGAGTGCCTACTCTTTAATATTTTCTTTCTATTCTGTACAAATATGAAAAGGGTTATATTATTCACGCTTTCGTGCTTAGTCTCTTGTCTATTAGTCTCTGCACAAAAGATAGGATTATCCATACATTATAATATGGTGATGCAAATTCCGAAGGAGGTCTATAGTATGAGTGATTTAAGTAAAAGACAAATGATTATAAATCAATTGTCCAATCAGCATAAAACTTATACTTTATTTACTAATGGCAACGAATGTGCATTTTCAACCACAGGCATAGATAACAATGTTATCAAACTTGAAGGAAGTGGCTCATACTATACAAATACAACAGATAATAAGGAAATAAGTATAAAAAGCATTGTAGATAAGGCGTTTGTCGTTTTTTCTGATTCATTGAAAAATGAATGGGATTTGTATTTTGATGAGACTATAGAAGTTTTAGGAAAGAAATGTACAAAGGCCGTATATAAGAAAAATCGTTCTGTAGTAGCATGGTTCTGTCAAGAAATACCATCCCCCGTAGGACCTTGTGGATATATAGGGCTGCCAGGGGCAATACTCCGCTTGACGACATCAAGCGAAATTTATGAGGCAGAAAGTATTTTGCCTATAAAAGGGCAAGTCAAGATAGAGTTACCAAGAGGAAAAATAATGCAAAAACCTGCTTTTGAAAAGTTACAGAAGAAAAAGATTGAAGAGTTGAAGGAAAGCGGCAATGACAATGTCATAGTTTTATAGGATAAAACATAAGGATGTATGGGACGTTTAAGAAGTTTACTGTTATGTATGCTAATCTGCATATGTAGATTTTCTATAGCACAGAATATATCGGGTATGGTTGTTGATGCACAAAATACAGCCATACCCTTTTGTACTGTTACATGTTCACAAGATAGTGCGGCACATTCCATCGTTTCGTATGCAATATCAAAAGACGATGGTTCGTTCACTATTCAATCCAACAAGGCTTTGTCCTCATTTTGGTTGACAGCAAGATGTGTCGGATATACTACACTGAGAGTACATTATAAAGAAGTGCCGGCAACCCCATTACACTTAATGATGAAAGACGACAGCTACACATTGTCTGAGGTAACAATAAAAGGTAGAAACTTAGGGGCGAAAATAAAGAATGACACAATTGAATTTAGTCCAGATGTGTTTAAAAACGGAAGTGAACAGAACATGAGCGATGTCATTAAAAAGTTGCCTGGAATGACAGTCGATGAATCGGGAAATGTTTCCTACCAAGGAAAAAAAATAGATAAGTTCTTGGTCAATGGCGAAGATGTGCTTTCTACAGGAGGACATGCACTAAAAACTTTGTCCGCCGACTTTGCTTCTGGTGTGGAGTTGCTTAGTAACTATAATGATGGAAATGTCGGCAACTCTTTTAATTCAAAAGAGACGACAGCATTAAACCTTATAAATAAGGACTTCCATAACAAATGGGCAGGCAACTTTACAGAAGGTGGCGGTATGAAGAACAAGTTTGACAGCAAGAACTCAGCTTTAAAGATGGGCAATAAAGTATCTGCATCCATCATAGCAAATGCGAACAACACCAATGAGGCTGTATTCTCTATAATGGACTATCTCAATGCCAATGGCGGTCTTACAGGAGTAAAAACAACCAATGGATTTGCGCAATTGAGCCTTTCCAGTGCAGAAAGAAATGTCTTGATGCCAAGTAATGACGAATACAAAAGGACTTCAGGTATTGGCAATGTCAATTTAACATTGAAACCGTCTTCACACTACAAGGTCACAATAGGTGTAATCCACAATGAAATGGATGCAAAGTCTGCATTGTCAACGGAACAACATATAAAGATGGCGCAGGAAAACATACGTAAGTCAACAGAAGAGAATGGCAAGAAAAGAGGCAGCTTCAGTTCATTTAACCTCAGCCAAAAATGGGATGTCAATCAATACACAAGCTTGCGTTTCCAAACGAAGTTGGCATATAGCGATATGAGAAACAGTATGTCTATCATGGATTATTACAACAATAATTCCGATAGAAATGCAGACAATGACAAAAACAAAGGATTTAATGCTTTACAGCAGGTCAGCTTAAATTCGTTGATAGGCAAAGGCTTGCTTTATGGAAGTGTAGATTTCGCTTTTTCTAAGTCAGACAGAAACTTGGACATTCTTTCCTCTTACGAATTGCCTATCGAATATACACAGGCTGATGGTTCTTACTATATAGATAGAGGTTTGAAGAAGCTGAATGTGGCAGGTGCTGTAGGATATGTATTTCCTATTTTCCATAAAATCAACTTGAAATGGGAGTTGTCCACTCAGAACTACGATTCATGGATAGACCAAAATGTAGATAGCGAACATTTGAACAGTCACAATTTCGGGATTTATGGGGGGCTCATGAAGAACAAAGGTCTCTTTAGGTTTGATGCAGGCGTTAGATTTTCTGATTATGGGAATAATACAAACATTAATGGACTAGCGACAAAGTCTGTAATCAAGTGGGAGCCATCCTTTGCAACAGAATTACGTTTCAGTCAGCAACACTCTGTTGCATTTGGACTGAGTTACAAATATGTGCCAACCGATATTGAAGCACTTTCGAGACTTTCTGTCATCAATAGCTACGATGAGGTCACAGATGCTTCCTCATATTCAAGGTTGGGCAACAACGCCCTGAACATGAATATTGCTTATAAGTTGTATAGTTTGTATAGCAGAACAATTATATTTATGTATTTGACTTATGAGAAGGCTGATAACACCGAAATGCTGAACTATCAGAATGACGGTTTATTACACAGCCAAAATTATATGGATGGAGGAAAAAAGGAAACCGTAAATGCAACTTTATATGCCAACAAAGGATTGGGCAACTTGCCTATTGATGCCAAACTGACCACAACATTTTTATGGAATCGAAACGAAATTGCATACAATTCCATTCCGTGTAAAATGTTGATAGGGAACTTAAAGACAGACTTAGGTTTCGTCTCACGCTTTAAGATTCCTTTCAATGTTGAGGTTGATGGCTTGTACAACAAGTTGACAAACAAAGTCACCGACTTAAACATTGATTCTAGTGACAAGGAATTTGGTGGAACTGCAAAGCTCATATTTGCGAAGAACAAGTTCGCCAGTTTTGTTACCGGCAAGTGGAACAAGATAGAGAATACAAGCGGAAGTAAGATATTGCGAGATATTGATTTTTCCATTTCCTATAAAATCAAGAAATTCACATGCAAACTTTCTGGCACGAATATCTTTCACCTTAACGGAATCAATTGGTTAAAACAAAATGTTACACCAACTTACACATCCTATGTTAGATACAAACAACATTCTGGAAATGTTATGTTGTCTTTAACATATCAATTATAAAAGCAACAAAGAGGCAGTTTACCCTAATATAGTAAATATAGTAAGCTGCCTTCTTTGTTCTTGTAAAAAGTATATTAAGGTTTGAAACGACACTGTGTTTGTAACCTTATATTATTCCACTGTTCCTTAAACCATTCAACTATAGGTTGTCTATTTATATACAAAAATAATTGGTTCGGCTTGGTAGAATCAGAGAATATCTTGATTTCTGCATTCACCACATTGAACTTCCTTCTGTACTCCTCGGAATAGAGTGAACCGCTAATGTTGACTGCCTTTCCTGTAAGAAGCGCTCCGATTTGCTCAACGGTGAAGCCAATCTTCCTGCACAGGTCTTCCATTTGCAAACGTGCCTCCAACATCGGGAACCAATGCTTGGCTTTGCGGACGATGTCATTGAGCAAAGAAACTTCTGTTGCGTGCTTGCTCTTCAAATCTACGACCTCTGCTTTGTGTATCTGTTGCATCTCGCCGAGTTGTTGGCTGTGGCTGTCCTCCATTCGCTGTATTTTCTCATGGAGTTCGTCAATGTATTGCTCTCGGTCTGTCACAAGCTCACACAACTTTCGGTTGTGTTGCTCCACCTCTTTCAATTTTCCACTGCCCAAAAGAGAACCAATCTTCGACACAAGGGCGGTCTTGGCTTCCGTCTTGGCTGCCTGTAGTTTCTCCGTGTTGATTTCACTCTTGGTCTGTTTGAGCAGTCGCTCCGCTTCCTCCACATCAGATTGCAACAGTTTCATGCAGTTTTGAAGTCTCTCCGTCTCTCGCTTGATGTTGCGGTAATACT
>OOBO01000609.1_pt1 | contig 30203 bp, 22 predicted proteins | sample 1671031 | NCBI WGS metagenome assembly OOBO01 (sample SAMN06348115, study PRJEB24527) | human gut metagenome | biome: human gut; feature: ankylosing spondylitis patient; material: feces | host: Homo sapiens | place: China | collected 2015-10 | reverse complement strand
TCCGCAGCGGCAACTGTTCGACGACACGCTCGTACAGGCAATCGCGGAACAGGGCACGGAGGTCATGCATTGCGCGACGATGCTCTTTCTCGGCATGGTCGATGATGCCACTACGTTTGCCGAAACGCACGGCGGTGGGGGAACCAAAAGCGACCTCAAGTGGGGCCGCGACGAGGACGAGGACAACCGCACGTGGGCGCTCCGCTGTATGAGGATGGCCAGCCGCATGATGCGTCCGGCCATCGGCAAGAAACCCAAACGATAAGCGGCATTCTCTCTTGCGACGAATGAAAATATAACAGGTAAAACGATTGAATATGACAAGACGAATCATCTTTATCTTTGCGGCGCTCTGCTCGTTGCAGGCCCGCGCGAGTGTCCGGCCCGCGCAGGGGGACACTGTACGATACGAGTCCTTCTATGATGCCACGGAGTTGTTCGAGCCGATGCAGCCCGCCTATCTCGACGGCGTGGTACTTCCGATGCGAGGAAGCGGCAACTGGTTTGTCGGTATCGCCGGAGGCTCTACCGCCTTTCTCGGCAGGCCGCTCGGCTGCGAGGATCTGTTCGGACGGATCGAAACGTCGTACAGTCTCTCTGTCGGCAAGTGGTTCACACCATCGGCCGGCGTACGGATCAACTATAGCGGATCGAGGTTCAAGGATGCCCGGTTGTCCATACAGAGGTACCACTACGTCCATGCGGATCTGTTGTGGAATCTTCTGGGCCGCAGGTATGCCCGGCAGGAACAGGTACGTTGGAGTCTCGCGCCCTTTGCGGGCGTCGGCCTGTTGCATCATGCCACGAACGGGCATAACCCGTTTGCGGTCTCTTACGGCGTGCAGGGTCAGTACCGTATCTCCCGAAGGATAAGCGCCGTCGCGGAACTCTCCGGCACGACCACCTTTCAGGACTTCGACGGCTACGGGAAAGCGAATCGCCTCGGAGACCACATGCTTTCGCTGACTGCCGGCTTCACGTTCCATCTCGGCAGGGTCGGTTGGAGACGTGCGGTGGATGCTGCGCCTTATGTCCGCCGCAGCGAACGGCTCGTCGATTACGCCTCCTGCCTGGCGGAAGAGAACAGGCGCTATGCCGGACAGCATGACCGGGACCGGCGGACGTTGGCCGAGTTAAAGAAGATCTTGCAGATCGAAGGGTTGCTCGCCACGTACAGCCATTTGTTCGAGCATGACGACGACGAACGCACAGGCTATCCCGTAAACGATTACAGCGGCTTGAACTCGCTGCGGGCGAGGTTGAAGCATAGGCATTGGGACGGCGTGTCGCCGCTCGATACGGCGGGAATGCAACCCGGCGGCGGCCGTCCGCTTCCCGCGCGTAAGGATGCCCGGAAAACGGACTCCGCCGATATGGATTCCCTCGCCTCGGATTCAACGGCCTTTATGCGGGTCGATGGCGAATGTATCGGTGTTCCCTTTTATTTCTTTTTCGCTCTCAACACGGCGAGTCTGACGGACGCCTCGCAAGGGCTCAATCTTGATGAACTGGCCCGCGTGGCGGATAAATACGGTTTGTCCGTAAAGGTTACGGGAGCCGCCGACAGCGGAACGGGTACGCCCGGTATCAACGACTCGCTGAGCGCATCGAGGGCCGATTATATCGCTTCGGAACTGGAGCGGCGCGGTATATCTGCCGGGCGGATCGTCCGGGCGAGTCGGGGCGGCATCGCCGACCACACGCCGGCGGAAGCCAACCGACATACGAAGGTTGAGTTGTTTTTCCCCGAAGCGCAATAACTTTTGTGTACGGGATCCGAACATCCATCAACAGAATGGCAATGATCCAAGTGCATCCATACATGAAATTCCCCGCCGATAATTACCAAAATTGGTAATCTTGCATTATATTTGCAGCGCAGACATATATGAAGTACGACATAAACATATTGAAAGGGATTCATCCGGGGATCATTATCGAGCGGGATTTACGCAGGCTTAATCTCTCTCAGAAAGACCTTGCCCGGAAGATCGGGGAATACCCGTCGCGCATTACCGAAATTATCAAAGGCCGTCGCAAACTCAATGTCCCCCTGTCTTTGAAGTTGGAACAGGAGATGGGATACGAAACGGGCTTCCTAATGACCTTACAGCTATTCTATGAGATACGGCTCATCGAAAATAGCCGCCAACCGACTCCGGATATTACCAAACTGTCCCCCTCTTTATTCTGGGACACCAAAATAGAGAAGATCGACTGGCAGCGGCACAAAAGGGCCGTTATCGAGCGGGTAATGACCTATGGCAATGCGGAAGAGAAAGCCGAAATCCGCCGATTTTACGGGGAGCGGCAGGTCGAGAAATACACCCGTCCCGCCAATTCGTACCGCATAGCTTATCTGGCAAAACCCAAATCGACATGACGCCCTCTCTATACTACAATACCGTAACACCGCTTTTACGCGAGATTCTCGATAAGTTAATGCGGGCGCCCGAACTTTCTTTGTTCCGGCTGGTTGGCGGAACGTCGCTCAGTCTGCGGCTCGGACATCGTGAATCGGTTGATATAGATATGTTTACCGAACAGGATTACGGCACTATCGACTGGCGGGCCATATACGAATTGCTGCGACGGGAATTTGCCTACGCAGATAACCGGATTCAGGAGGACGGACTGCATTCGTTCGGAGAATCGTTCTATCTGGGAGAATCCGAGTTCAAACGTGTAAAGGTCGATCTTTTCTACACCGACCCATTCCTGCAACCTGCCGAGCAAATAGACGGAATACGCATGGCTGCCTTAGAGGACATTGTAGCCATGAAGGTAGATGTCGTATTGCGAGGCGGCCGTAAAAAGGATTTCTGGGATCTCCATGAACTGAAACAAAACTACACCATCGGGCAGATGCTCGACCTGCATCGACAACGCTATCCGTGGACACATGAGCGTGAAACCATCATCCGCAACTTCACCTCTTTTCAACTGGCGGATGAGGACTTCGACCCCAACTGCCTGCGAGGAAAATACTGGGAGTTCATTAAAATGGATTTTGTGAACTGGTTGCAGGAGTACAAACTAATCTCTCCCAAGCAGGCAAGAAGCAGCAAATGAAATTCATTCGTTGCTTCTTGCAGCCGTTAGGGGCCGACAGGAGCGGGCAATGGACCCGCCGGATCAACCGTAAACATCCGCTTATTTATGAAATCCGGGAAGAAATAATAACCGTTTTAATGCTTTCCGCATACGGTCACTATGACGACAAATAGGTATTTGACTCGCGCACAACAGAGGCGGCTAATAGCCACCTCTGTTTTTTATATCTTATTACTTTACACCAGGTTTACACCGAGGCGGAATACCAGAGGATGGCGGCCGGAGAAAAAAGGACGGGAAGCAGCTTGTGCACAAGCCGCTCCCCGCGTCTGTCTGCCGTCACGGCCTGACGGGCCGGAACCGGAAGGAACGTCAGGCCAGCAACATGTCGATCATGGACTGCAACCGCAGCAGATCGCAATATTGATTGGTGCCGCCGGTTTACAACCCGGTCAGATCCACTTTGTAAAATGTCGGAGCCGTATCGTCCTTTTCGAGGAACATTACCATATAGACGGGAGCATAGACGATTTTGCCGGCCACTCGCAAATTGGCATTGTTGAATACAACGGCCTCGGGCAAGTCGTACTGACCGCAATCCATGATATTGGACAGGGCGCGGTGCGTCTCGTAGTCCTTGCCCGACTTGACTTCGATGGGCAGCACCTTGCCGCCTAGCTCGATGACGAAATCCAGCTCGCCCCGTTTCTTGTTGTTGTAATAATAGGTGGCGATACCGTGCGCCGCCAGCTCCTGCGCGACGGCATTCTCATAGACGGAGCCGAAATTGATGTCCTTGTCCCCGTTGATAATGCGCAACTGGATACCTCCGGCATATTGGCTGGCCAACAGCCCTACGTCGCTCTGGAAAAGCTTGAACAGGTTGCGCGAACGGTCCAGCAAAAGCGGGACCTTCGGTTCCTCCACGTTATAGACCGGCAGCGCCACGCCTGCATTGGTCAGCCACAGGAAACTGCTCTCGACCCGATCGAACTTCGCATGTTCGTTCAAACGCTTCAAAATGAAACGTTTGTTTTTGGCATTCAGCTCGGGCGGAATCAGGTTGAAAATCTCCTCGATATAGAGTTTGTTATCCGGGTCGTACCGGGCAATGTCCCGTTTGTACAGGCGAATAATGTCCTGCTGTACGGTCATAACCTCCTGAAGATTATTGCTCTCAATGTATTTGCTCACGGCGGCCGGCATACCGCCTACGACGAGATAGAGCCGGAACAACTCCATGATCTTGCCGTGAACGAACTCATCGACGGCCTCGCGGCGCTTCCACGCTTCGCGCAGCGCCCCGATCACGGTATCGCTGATGCCTACGCACGAAATGAACTCCTCGAAATCGAGCGGGTACATATCCTTGACTCCCATATATCCGACCGGCTCCGAACGCAGGTCCTTCAACTCCACCCCCAACAGCGAGCCACTGAGGATATAACGGTACGACCCTTCGTCCACGAGGAACTTGATCGCAGTAACGATCTCGGGGCACTCCTGCACCTCGTCGAAAAAGACGAGCGTCTCCCCCTTGATAAGCGGCACGGAGGTCAGGGCGGACAAGCGCAGCAGCATGTCGCCACTGTTCCTCGCCCCCTCGAACAGCCCGACCGCTTCGGGCGTTTCGAGGAAATTGATCTCGACGAAACTCCTGAATGTCTTGCCGAACTGGCGAATCGAGTAGGTCTTGCCGATCTGTCGTGCTCCGGTAACGAGCAGTGCGTTACGGGTCGTTTCATAATAATTCCGGATGTAGTCGTCTATCTTCCTCTTGAGCATAACTGGCTTATATTAAGACTGTAGGCCGGCATACCCGGCCACACGTGCCGTTTTTCCAATGCAAATATAAGGTATTTTGCCGCTTTTCCAAGAATTATTCACACAGATTTGCCGCTTTTCCAAGATTCAAGAATTTTGGCCGGACGGAATACAAGAGGAGGACCAGATGCGACGGGCGAATATGGTGCGACAAAGGAACGGGAAGCAGCTTGTGCACAAGCCGCTCCCCGCGTCTGTCTGCCGTCACGGCCTGACGGGCCGGAACCGGAAGGAGCGTCAGGCCAGCAACATGTCGATCATTGCCTCGGCCGCTTCCATATCGCACACAATGTCTTTGATGTGGTAAGGGGCGCCGTTCTTGCCGTGTCCGTCCGGGCCGATCCAGGGATAGGCTTCATAGTCGGGGTCGTAAGCCTCGTAATACTTTTCCAGCTCTTGCAGGAAGTTTTCGGGGTCGTCGTCCCGCATTTCGACGCTGAAGCCGAAGTCCTGCCCTGCGGGGGTGTACTGCCGGTACTGGAACGACCATATTTCGCGAATACGTTTCCATATATAATAGTTACAACGCCTTTTACGGAGACCATCTACTTAATTAAAAACGGATCGGACAACCAATGTCAAAGACGATCCCAAATACAGGCTGAAACGACAGCCGAAAAGGCTGATCGCCGTCTTATTCGAAATATATTATAGCAAAGCGATCGAATACCAATAAGCGACATCGTTAACGCGACCGGAGGCGGAGGCGAAAAACAGAACTGAAGATTCGTTATCCATCCGCTCTAAATATTTCCCGTCGACAATCATGTATAAGGTCAATCACAAACCGCTTGTCATTTGGCGGTGTTTTAGCTTATCGTTTGGCTCTCTTTTACCCGGCAATTTGGCGGTAATCTAATTGCCATCCCATCAAACCCACAATCCGTTCATCGCAGACCAAAGACCGACGTCGACACATTCACCGCCATCTCCATACGGCTCATCGGGTACGTCGGGTGCCGAAGCGTCCGCATTTTTCAGAACAGGCCGAGGCAAAGCAGGTCGTACAAAGCCTTTTCAGGCGCATCGAAAAGAAGCTCCGGCCACCGCTCTCTCGATCCACTTTTCCGCACGGCCCGTATTTATGATAAGAAGAAACGCGCCGAGTTCGGAATAAAACGCTTTTTTAGTCCCGATTTATTTTCCGCCCCGAATTTCCGCCACTGAACCAACATGCCGCAAATTCGGACCGGACTATTAGCGTAATCATCAATAAGAAACGAAATGAGAAAAACACAGACGAAACTGCCTTCCGAAGGCAAAACGAGCATCCGCCCGAAACTGAATGTGCGTAAAGACACCACAAGCGATCACTATACGGTCGTCATCCAGATCATCCGTCACCGACGCCGCTGCGTATTGTTCACGCCCTACCGGCTCCGCAAGGAAGAGTTCGACGATATGCGCGGCATCGCCATCACACGCCAGCGAAACCGCACACACCGGGAATACATCAGACAAGTCAACGACTATCTGCGTTATCATACAGGCGAACTATACAGGCTGGTCCATAGCATGGAACAATCGGGCAACCCTTTCGAGGCTTCGGATGTATTGGCTCACTATCGGCAACGCGATGACAAACGTTATGTAGAAACCTATCTCCTACACCTTGTAGAAAAGTGCCGCAACAAAGGACGGTACGGCTCGGCACAGACGTTCGTATCCACGCTATCGGTTTTCCGGAAGTTCGCCGGAGGAAGACAATTTCTGCTGGATGACCTGGATGAACGGCAAGTGCTGGCTTTCCGGGACTATCTGCAAGATATGGGACTGAAACCCAATACCGTAACCTTCTATATGAGCAAACTCCGGGCTGCCTATAACCGGGGCGTGGCTGAAGGCCATGCAAACTCCGGCCGTCGTCCTTTCGACGCCGTAACCGTCAAAAACTCCAAGACCTGGAAACTGGCAATCAGCGATACGCTCATGCAAAAAGTTTCCCAAGCGAAACTGACCGGAAAGCAGAACGTCGCTCGCGATATGTTCTTGTTCAGTTTTTACTGCCGTGGAATGTCATTCGTAGACATGGCCTACCTACGTCAGGAAAACATCCGCGAGGGAGTCATCCGTTACCGCCGCCGTAAAACGGGACAACTCTTCACCGTCCGTATCCTCCCGGAAATGCAGGAAATCATCGACCGCTATCGTCTCTGCAGCACACCGTATGTGTTTCCAATCCTTTCCGCTGCAGGCTCCGGTTCCGGAAAGACGCCTCACAACGATCAACAGCTCTATGAACTCTACTGCCGGAGCCGCTGCTACTACCTGCACCTATTGCAGGACATCGCACGGAAATTAGGAACGGATGCGCGTTTGTCCTTCGGTGCGGCACGGCATACGTGGGCCAGTCGTGCACGTCGCAAAAACATCGCCATTTCTGTCATTAGCGAAGGTCTCGGACATACCACGGAAAGAACCACACGTATCTATCTGGAAGAAATGGAACCTTGCCGCATAGACGAAGCGAACCGTATCGTAACAACGCTATAAAGACCAGACCGGTTGAAAGACCGGACATCCGACGCGCCGGTATCCAGGCTCCGGACATTTCGAACCATCAAGCCCCGGACAATCAATCGACGGGGGCCGTCTTTCCCGCATCGAATATCAACGATCAGAGAAAGACAACACGACAAAAGCCGTTTTCAATACCGTTGTATAACAAAAAAACACAGTATATATTCAAAAACAGTATATTTGCAAAAACGTTGCAAAAATCCGGAGCACCCCGAGGCCAGCGTACCCGGAATTTCACTCTTTATAAGAAAGAGTGTCTTGCCGACTTGGTTTCCAATTTGTTGATCGCAAAAATAGGAAAAATAGAATGATTTTTTGTCGCTGGCAAAGAATATAAAAGTTACATTTTTTGTTCAAAAATCACCACTGTACTTTATATTAAATTGTAATCGATTGTCCGTCAGCAACATGCCGTGTGAGTTGCTGAAATGTCATTCCCACTTGCCGACGACAAAAAAGATATAGTCCTGCCGTAGAGTGGAACCCGAAGCGGTCGGCGAGCAGTTTGGCATTTGTTTCTCCGGCTTGTATGGCCTTCACGAGTTTTTCCGCTTTTTGCTTCACCATCCATTGATGGGCCGTCATTCCGAAGTGCTCCTTGAATTTTCGCAGAAAGTGATTGGTACTCATGTTTGCTTTCTGCGCCACCTTTTCCAGAGTATCCCCATAACGATAGTTGTTTTTTACAAAGGCCCTGAAATCGTCCCGTGCACGCAGGATCGAACTGAAGAACTGAGCCATTTGCTCCTCCGAATACTCGCTTCGGAAAGCTATGTATAGTTCGTACTGGCGGCTTATATGATAACACGGGCTGTCAATAAACTGCATGCCACGCAGTTTGTCGATCATCGTTTGCGTGAGGTCCAGTATAGGGATGTCGTCCTCATGCGAAGGCCTGTTTGCCGCGGCCACTTTGCTCAATACGTCGCTGCCTCCCAGCACGATACGGTTGGAAAATTTCAACCATACGATCGTAGAGTCGTGCGTAGCCCGTATATACGGACAGGTATTGCGTCCGAAAAACAAGGCTTGTCCCGCTTGTATGTAGATGTTTTTGTTCTCCAATACGACATGCAGCGAGCCATCGATCAAAAAAAGAATATGGTTCGACTTGTTTGATATGTGCCTTATGGATTGGGAGGCAGGCAGCGCGAACGGTACGAATCGGGCTGGATAGTCTGTCGGATGGTTGCAGAGAACACATCCCACAGGACAGTGATGTATCTTTTCCTTGCTCATAAGCGACTGTTGTTTTACCATAGATATTACGTTATGTTTTGTTAATTCATTGATTTTAAGAGCATTATACCAATTCGCATCTCCGTGGCTCGCAATTTTGGCCATGTTGAAACATTTTTCAATGCGACATAACACATATCACATTGAAAAACAAATATTTGACACGTCTGGAGCCATTATCGCACTCTTTCTTATAAAGAGTGACATTCCGGGGTTCCGTTCCGCCTGTTTTCCGGGCGGTGCCGGGCTCCGGAAGCGAGGAGGAGTTAACCGCATAAAACATTTATACGATGAAGAAATTGTACATGATCTCGGTTTTGACGCTTGTGCTGCTGTCGTGCGTGGGCAGTCTGAAGGCTCAGGACCGGTTCGCCGTGAAGACGAACCTTCTCTACGGGGGCGTCGCGCGCACGCCTAATCTCGGTGTGGAGATCGGCCTGGCCCCGCGTTGGACGCTGGAGGTTTCGGGGGGCTACAACCCGTTCAACCTTCAGGGCAGCGACTCGGACAATAAGAAGCTGGTCCACTGGGTCGCGATGCCGGAGTTCCGCTACTGGACGTGCCAGCGCTTCAACGGTCACTTCGTGGGCGTGCACGGACTTTACGGGAATTATAACATCGGGGGTCACAATCTTCCGCTTCTTTTCGGGAACGGTTCGGATGCCTACCGCTACGAGGGTCATGTCGCGGGCGGGGGCGTGAGCTACGGTTACAGTATATTGCTGGGGCGTCGCTGGAACGTGGAGTTCACGGTGGGCGTCGGGGTTCTTTACCTGAACTACGACCGCTACGAATGCCCCAAATGCGGTCAGAAGGTGGAGTCGGACGCCCGCCAGCTGTTTTTCGGGCCGACGAAGGCGGGGATCACGATATCGTTCCTGCTCTTCTGATTCTGCACCGAAGAGCGTCACAGGCCGCTCGGGCGCGGGATACGGGCCTTAATGGGTGTGCTTCGGGAGACGGCGGGATTGTCTGAGTCGTCTCCGGCGTTCTGCAGCGCCCGCGCGGCGGCGGGCGCTGCGGGTTGCCGGGCTTTCGGGAGGAGGTGGCACGGTTCCGGAGCCCGGTCGGGGACTTCGAGGCTATGCCGGACTGCCGGATTAAAAAAGTCGGGCTACCTCATGCATTCGGGATGCCTGGAAAAGCTGGAAAAGAATGAATATATATACTAAAGATGGATGAATATGAAATGGAATCTACTGTTTATGACTATGGCCCTCGCGGCCAGCTCCCCAGCGTTCTCTTCGGAGCCGCCCAAGGAGGGTATCACGCTCAGCGGTCTCAGCCTCACGGTCGAAGGGGACAGTCTTCGCGTTCGCTTCCGGGCTCATATCGGGCGACAGGCGACCGAAGGTCAGAACTACAAGCTCACGCTTCGTCCGGTACTGTCGGGAGGCGGTCATGAGCTCGCGCTTCGAAACATCGAGGTGTACGGGCGTCGTGTGGAGCTTTTGGAGGCGCGCAGCGGGCGTGCGGAGGTCGCGGGCCTGCCGACCCACGATCTTCGTCAGCCCGCAGCGGGCTCCCAGCGCGCCCATGAGGGTGAGACCGCGGACTACTCTGTGAGCGTGCCACTGGAGCGGTGGATGGAGACCGCGGGGCTTCGCATCGAGCGCGAACGTTCGGGGTGCTGCCGCACGGAGCGCCTCGGGACGGTGGAGGCGGCTCCGGCGCTGCCCTCCCTTCCGGAGCCTTCGCCCGCGGGCGTCAAGTCCCGTGCCACGGAGCTCGCGGCGGCTGCCGGGGCCGTCACCACGGGCGACAGCCTTGCGCGCAGTTTCGGGTTCGTGGAGCCGCTCTCGGCGCTGGAGGCGCGTATGAACACGGCTTCCGCCGCGAAGGGTCTCTTCGACCCGGATATGGAGCTGAACATGGGTTACGGCACGGCACCTTCGCAGCAGGCCGAGATCGACCGGTACATCGTCGAGGGCGAGAAAGGCGCCCTCACGGTTCACTTCCGTCAGGGCAAGCACCTGCTCGAGCGGCATTTCCGGGATAACAACACGATGCTCGTGAACCTGGTTTCGAGCATCCGCATGCTTCAGGAGTCGAAGACATCGCGCGTGGTGCGTGTGGTTATCGTCGGCAGCGCCTCTCCGGAGGGCACGCTGGCCTTCAACGACCGCCTTGCGTGGAACCGCGCCGTGGCGCTGAAGGATTTTCTGCTCCGCAACACGGCATTTCCGGCGGATTCGATGACGCTTTTCAACGGCTCGGAGGACTGGCGTGGCCTTCGCAAGCTGGTCGCCGCGAGCGACCTTTACGAGCGCGAGGAGATCCTGCGCATCATCGACAACGTTCCGGTGACGCAGGGCCGTGAGCTGGAGCTGATGAAACTCTCGGGCGGGCGTCCTTATCTGTACATGCTTGAGCACATGTTCCCGGAGCTTCGCAATGCGGCCTTCATCAAGGTCTACTACGAGAACGTCCCCGACCCCGCGGCCGAGGCGCTGGCCACGGGCGCGGCGCTGGTGAGCCAAGGGCGCTATGCGGAGGCCCTGACGGTGCTGCGGGGCGCGGCGGAGGGCTCGGGTCGCGACCTGCTGGAGGGTTCGGCGCGGCTGTTCTCGGGCGACGAGGCCGGAGCCGCACCTCTTCTGGAGCGCGCCGCGGCATGCGGGGAGCCGGAGGCGCGGAAACTTCTGGATCAGCTGCATGCGGCGTCTGCTCCGCGCGAGGTTGGCACTGTGGAGCTTCCCGGGCGCCGATGATGCGCATATAACGCTACGACAAGACTTAACAACTTATCCTTTCCTTTTTCAACATTTACCAAATTAAATTAAGCGATGAAAACATTAAACATTCTGACGACAGGTGCATTTGCGACCCTGCTGTTGCTGGGTTCCTGCACCAAAGACGTAGACAATCCCAATTCCCCGGGCGGCGGCGGAGAAGGCGGCGTCGTAGAGGGCATTCCGACCTACGCTACGGTATCGCTGTCGCAGCGTACGGGCGCCGGAACCTATGCCGGTGCCGCGGACTATGTGAATGGAAACTCGCAGGCTTCGGAAGCAGAGAAAAAAATCAACGATGCCGCAGTTCTGGTGTTCAACAACAACGATATTCTCGAAAATTTCGTGAAGTTCGAAAATGCGGATATAGACGCGGAACCTTACGCAAAGACTTTCGCCACGACTACCGGTAAGAAGCGTCTTTACGCCCTGGCCAACATTGGAGATGATAATTACCAGAAGATCGAGGCCATTTTCAACGGCCAGACAGCCGCCGACAAGAAGCTGAGCAATGTCTGCAAGGTTATCCAGCAGATCACTACGATCGCTGATGCGGCTGATAATACTCCTGACCAAGAGAACTTCTGGATGAGCAACGTCTATAAGCTCGGCGCAACCATCGAGGATCAGGTCACGGTTTTGAACGTGGATCAAACTACAGTCGAAAACGGTAATGGAGATGACGCGACGAAGAATAACTTCAAGGTCTATATCGGCCGTATGGTATCCAAGGTTACGCCAACGTTCGCGGATAACCTTGTAATCAACAGCGGCGATGGTACGATCGAGATCAAAGACGAGCACGACGCGGTTGTTGCCGAGTACCGAGTTCGCAACAACCCGACGCGTTTCTACACCTTCCCGGTTTACGAAGGAACTCAGCTGATCTCGCCGTACTACAATCGGACGTATGATCTCCCGAACCCGACTGACTACGCCAATGATAATACTAAGGTCGGTAAAAACGACTTCTTCGATAACGGCCATGACGGCGGCGGCCCCGGCACCCATACTTTCGTGAAAGCAGCCACCGACAGCTACCTGACGGAGAATTCTCCGAAGGAGGCCAAGCGACATAAGGTGACCTTCCTGAGCATCAAGGCCAAATGGATCCCTAACGCGAATGCGCTCTACCTGAATACTGACGGTACGGTAGCGGGCGACTTGTCGGGAACCATCACCGATAACGGAGGTACTTTCTACCGGGTTCAAAAGTGGCAAGGCGGCAAGATCGTAGGCTACTGCCCGGGTATCTATGCCGAAACGCCGGCCCGCTGGACTGACGTAGGCGGAACGCCCGGTAATACCGTCGGCCAAGAAACTACCGCGGTCGCTGACCGCAATGCGGCAAAAGCATCGGTAGACCCATGCTACCTTATCGTAACCTATGATCAGGGTATGGCGTACTGGGCTTACTGGATGCGTTCGCGACTGGACGGGACCATTGCCGAGAAGTATGCTCTGAAGCGTAACAACCACTACAAAGTCAACATCATCTCGGTCGACGGCGTGGGCGAACCCACGGAGGACGACAACCTCGACAAGGATGAGGATCTCGAGGCCGACGCGTCCATGAAGGCCACGATCGAAGTACTCAACTGGAACGTGGTAGACATCGAGGGCGGTATCTGATCCGTCCGCGAAGGAGGAATTGAAATGCCCGGTATATAACCGGGGGGCCTGCCTGTCCAGTGTGTTTAACCTGAAGGATAAGTTCAAAAGGGCAGGCAGGCCTGCCTCCTTCTTCTTTTCGACATCGTTTTTTCACGGAAAGGAAACTCCCGGTCCGGGAGTCCGTCGCAACGGGCGCCGTGCCCCGGCCGCAAGGCTCATCACGGCAAGACACAACGGGGAGTCGTGCCCCGGCTGCAAGGCACATCACGACAGGATTCGGAGGAACCCCGGACATGCGGGTTTCGAACCGGATAACAGAAACGACGAAGGGATCGCGGAGTATTCCGCATCGGAACAGACTGAAGACGGGAAAACGGCGCAGCCGTCCCGCAGAGATACGGAGACCGTGCCGCCGCAAAGGGCCGGAAAAAAGGAGCCGGAATGCCCCGAAAGGAGCCGGAATGCCCCGAAAGGGCCCGGAGGCAGAGGCCCGGGAGCTCGGAGAGGAGCCGTAAAAACAGTCGGGATCGAGCGATGGGAACGGTTCTCCGGGATGCCCGCAGACCGGACGACGGACACGCGGGGTTCGGACAGGACAACAGAAATACGACGGATTCGCGGAGACATCCGCAGCGAATCGGCCGAAGACAGGAAGATACGAAATATACAGGGTGTTGAAACCCCGAAGGCCCGGAAACGAGAGGGCCCGACGACAAATACGACGGTTCGCGGAGACATCCGCAGCGAATCGGCCGAAGACAGAAGGATACGAAATATACAAGGTGTTGAAACCCCGAAGGTTCGGAGACGAGAGGGCCCGACGACAAATACGACGGTTCGCGGAGACATCCCCGTCGGAACGAGACGAAGAGTTAACGAGAAAGAAGAACAAAATATATCGAAACTATGAACAGATTATTTACCCTATTCATGCTGTGCGTCGCAGTGCTTCCGAGCGGCGGTTGCACGAAGGAGGATCTGAGCGACTGCCAGACGGACGTCACGCTGAAACTCTCCTATACGCAGAACCCTCAGGATCGGGATCTCTGGTCGGAGACTGCCGAGTTCGGCGAGTTCTTCCTCTACGACGGGAGTACGGGCGAGCTGGTTCAGAGCCGTCCTCTGGGCTCGGAGGAGGTTCTGAACCAGACGGTGCGCTTCAAGGTTCCGCAGGCCGCGGGCAGCTACACGGCCGTGGTGTGGGCCAACCACCGTCAGGAGGACTACACGCTCGAAGGCACGGGCACGCTGGGCGGTATGCGCCTGAAGCTGCGGCACGAGAACGGTCAGGTGGGTCGTCCCTACCCGAACTGGCAGGAGCTGGGCTATGTGCTGGGGGGCATGCAGACGTTCACGACGGACGGCCAGCGCACGCCTGTCGAGGGCACGGTCTCGCACCGCAAGAACACGAACGTGGTCCAGGTGATCCTGCAGGGCGCCGTGTCGGGCATGCGCGGCGCGAACCCCACGGGCTACACGATCCAGCTCACGGGCAAAAACGGCGTCTACAACAGCCAGAACGAGCCGCTGACGCAGGAGAGCCCTACGCTGAGCTACACCCCGGACCATAGCGTGAGCGGCTCGGACCTTACGGCCGTCTTCCACACGCTGCACCTTACCGACGACATGCGCCTGACGATCTGGAACGGCACGTCGAAGCTCTACGACGAGAACGTGCGGGATCTTATCCGCAAGGCGCTGGAGAGCGAGGGCGGCAGCCTGAGCGAGGAGCTTCTGTGGCGCAACGACGAGTGGGGCTTCAAGTTCGACGCGAACCTGATGCTTACGGAGGTGAAGGTGCTCGACTGGATCGGCGTCGAAGACATCGGCGGCATCTGATCCGCCGCGTGGAGACTCAGACAGACGACAATAACAATAATGAAGCAAAAAGATACTATGATTCCTATGTACAGTTATCCGGGGCCCGGTGCGATGCGCCGTGTGCTCCGTCGCATCCTGACGCCGCTCGTGTGCGGCGCCTTCCTGCTTGCGGGCTGCTCGAAGGACCTTGCCGACGAACCCGGCCGGGTTCCTGCGGACCCCGAGCCCCCGGCCGCGGAGTCGGGAACCCTGAACCTGAGCATCAGCGTCTCGGGCGTGAGCTCGGCACGCCCGGGGACGTATGCGCTCACTCCCGAGCAGGAGGCCATCGTGGATATGAAGCGGTTCAACGTCCTGCTCTTCCGCGCCGAGGCGAAGGCCGCCACGGACAGTGAATTCAAATTCGTGCGTTACGCCCCGGCCAAGGAGCGGGATGGCGGCGACGCGGCCGTCGACAACAATGGCGCCTACCAGCGTCACTTCACCATCGAGCTTCCGCAGGAGGGCACGGACGAAGCCCTGAAATACTACAAAGTGATGGTTGTGGCCAACTACTCCGAGGCGGGCACGGACGATGCGGCGAAGAGCGAGTACTGGAACCGGCTGCTCGGCGCGAACGCGACGCTGGAGACGGCGCGCAGTGCGATCCGCTTCGCGCAGGAGGACGGCAAAATCTGGAATACCGCAGGCGGCGATCCGACCCCGCTTCCGCTGTGGGGCGAGACGCAGACGGCCTTCACCACGCAGGTCGTGCGCGTGGCTACGATCCACCTGCTGCGTGCCGTGGCGCGTATCGACGTGGGCGTGAACCTCTCGGGGAAGATCATGGACGACAAGGGCCAGTTCACGGGCCGCTACGACCTTACGAGCGCCGACTACAAGGGCAACGACACGGACCTCGCGGGTCACAGTTTCGAGATCGAGGGGGTGACGCTGCACAACGCGGCCCGCGAGGGCTTCATCGCCCCGGACCCCGCGCATCTCGACCGTACCGGCAACGGACTGTCGGTGAATGCTCCGACGTTCGACGACAAGCTGGCCCTCCACGAGTCGGGCCTCACCTATACGAAGGAGGGGGGCGACGCGGGAAACATGCTCCGGAGCCAGATCTACCTGCCGGAGACCCCCAACGGCACGGACGACAACACGTCGGCGTTCTACCTCGTTGTCAAAGGCAAATATAACGGCGGAGCCTCCACCTACTACCGCATAGACTTCTACGACCGCGCGGCCAAAGGGGACGATGCCGGGAGCGAGCACGAGGGGTACGTGAAGCCCTCGGCGGAGAACCGTTACGACATTCTTCGCAACCACGCGTATGTCATCAACATTCTTCGGGTTCGCGGGGACGGCTACCCCACGGAGGCTGATGCCGCGGCTTCGGAGCCGATAAACATGGAGGTCGACGTCTACTCGTGGGACACGGGCGACGGGAGCATGGGCAACATGGTCACGGACGGACAGTACAAGTTGGCGTTGAGCTCCACGCAGCTTCGCTACCATCAGGACGGTACGGCGCAGGAGGTCACCGTGTTCACGGACTTCGAGCTCAAGGGCGACGAGACGCTTGACAAGGGATGGCATCTGACGATGCGCAAGACGGACGTCACGGTGAACGGGCAGGACTATTCGGGGGACGTTAAGGTCGAGATCTACCGCAACGGGACGTGGGAGGAGCTCACGAAGGAGGATCAGGGCGAGAGCTACTTCTGGACCGACGGTCTTCCCCACACGCAGTACCGGTTGCGCGTGGGCCTGAGCCGCTTCGACGAGAGCAACACCGCGGGGCTCATGGAACGCACGCTGCGTTTGCTGTTCACGGCGGGCCGGATGTCTCAGACGCTGGAACTGGTTCAGGACGTGAAGAACACGCGCACGCTGAGCCTTCTGCAGCAGAAGCTCTACTTCCCGAAGTACCCCAAGAGCAAGCAGCAGGTCATCGTCAAGAGCTCGCCCGCGGGCGCCACGTACTACGTGGCATGGACAAAGGACGGCCAGACCTACCGCATGAACCTCTCCGACCCGCAGGCCGGACCCGTCGAAGGCCGTGAGGGCGACCTCGGCGGATTCGAGCAGCTGGAAGAGGCGGACAAGGCGCTTCTTCCGGACGGCTTCTTCGCGGGCGCCTATGCGGGCCACCCGCTCGGCGACGGCACGGACAACTGCGGTGCCATCACCTTCTTCGAGACGGAGAGCGAGACCCTCTTCTCGCTGCTGCCGTCGAACTGGGACGCGGCACACAACGGCAACGTCGAGCCTGTGGCGCCTCGTTCGTGGCGTTTCGAGATCGAGGGCTACTGGGACGAGGAGACGAATTACGATAAGAACCCCGAGCGTACGAAGCTGGACGTGGAGCAGAGCTACTACGAAGTGAAATGGTACGTGGACGCTGTTCGAGGTGGTGAGTTGGTGGGGCCTGATGACCCCGGCACCCCCGAAGACGGCGTGTACGATCCGGACGATCCCCGGAATATCTACCCGAACTTCATCCGGGTGTCGTGGGACGCGACGGGCGTGACACCGCATGTGGCTACACAGCCTGCGGATCTGCCGTGGTACTTCGTCTCGAAGAGCGAGACGGGCAACCTGAGCGGCGAGGAGTGGGTGACCAACTGGAGCGAGTACCCGAACGTGACCCGGAGCGGAGCGGCGGATATTCCCTTCACGCTTCTTCCGAACCCGACCCTGCAGCCGCGGACGGTGACCATGCAGGCCTACTCGCCGACGGACGGCTTCGACGAGACGAACTCGACGCTGACCATCGAGCAGGGCGCGGGACCTCTGCGTCTGGAGATCGTCCCCTCGACCAACGTGACGCAGGGCGGCAACTTTACCTCGCAGCAGCACAGCGGCGAGAACGTGCCGACGGGGCGTGCGACCTACACGCTGGATATGGGTACGGCTGCGGCACGGAGGCTCTACGCGCTGAGCGTGCGCGCCAACACCGACTGGTGGTGGGAGTGGCGCAAGACGGAGGGCGGCACGTCGGAGGCCGACGAGCTGGGCGCGAAGGACAACGAACTCGAGGATAAGCCCGCGAGCATCGAGGCCTTCCTCGGCACGAGCTACGACCACGCTGCCGCGCGTCCCAAGGACGTGCGCCTGCACCACAGCCACCGCTACTGGAAGAACGCCGACGGTCAGACCCCTGCGGCGGGCAATCCCGGCTACGTCATCAGCACGTTCCTCAGCGATCTGGCGCCCGTTCCGGAACCGGGTATTGCGAATGCCACGAACGAGAACCGCGACGAGACTTCGAGCGAGCGGACCTGGTCGCAGGCCCTGCCGCTCTACAGCGTCGAGGGTTTCTACCTCGCGCCGAACGCCCTGAACGACGACGCCCTCGCGGGCGTGACCCCCACGCGTACGATACCCCTCGCGGGCAGGTACTACTCCGAGATGCAGTTCTACAACCTCCACAATCTGGTCGACGACGGCAACACGACCGACGAGGCTAAGGCGAAAGATGACGAGCAGATCAGCGCCGCGACGAAGATCCTGCGCATCCAGCGCACGGTGCCCTCGATGACGTTCATGCAGTTGCCCTTCGGCGGCCAGAACGACGTCAGCCTCTCGAACTTCCAAGCCCCGGAGCTGCCCGCAGGCGAGACCGCGTGGAAAAACCAACCTATAGCGATCCGCTCGAACAATAAGGTGACGATCAAGGTGGAAAACGCGTACGGTATGAATGCAACGTGGAAGGACAGGGGTACGATAGAGCTCTATCCCACGGAAGCGAAGTACTCGACGGTGCTTCAGACCACGCTCGGCGAGCTGAGCGAGCTGATCGCCCAGAAGACCGGCAACGAGGCATTCATCGACCCGGACAAGGTCGGCTATGATACCGACGGCGGGTACCGCCGGTACCGTATCACCATCACGGGATACCGCCAGAAGGAGAAGGACGGAGCGGACGAAAAGTTCACCACAGTACTCAACTACTACTCGGGCTACTGGATCGTGCACCCCGAGACGGCGCAGATCGCCCGGGGCGGCAAGTACTCCTACGGGGGCTTCGAGCTGCTGCTGGACTTCTCCGGCAGCGCCTACCACAAAGACCAGCGGGTACGCGTCGGACGCCGGAAGTTCCACATCGGCAACTACAATAACGTCAGCGACTACTTCACGGCGGCGGCAGAGACGCCCGTCGGCGAGACGGAGTACACGGAGTACAAGCTCGATGGCAGCAAGTACCAACGCTACATCAAATATCCGGTGCCTCACAACGGGGAGAAGGAATACTTCTACATCTACTGGGTGGAGTACAAGCCCTACGGCGGCAACGACGACTCTTGGACGACGGTGTGGTCGGACAACGGTTATGGATCGAAGCCTTCGTGGAACAGTTGTCTGTTCTCGCAGGAGGCCTACAGCCCCAACAGCCTCGTGTTCCTCCAGCACGGCCCCGTCGTCCCGGCGATTCCCGGCCCCGCGACGATGAACCGCGACCAGGCGTGGGGTTATGTCGACCGCTGGGACAATAGGGACAAGTTTGCTGAAGCCGGAGCGAGCATTCAGATAAAAAAGCAATACACGATCATGGATGAGACTTATCGCCAGCAGGGCCTCACGGACCCGTTCACAGGGAACACCTTCGGAATCACCTGCCAGACCGACGATTATAATAAGGCCGGGGATCCTTTCTGCTCCCAGGCGACGGCCGATGCCTATAAAGCTCTCTGGGGAGGCGACCGCCATGTGTTCCGGGGATGGAGGATCGTAGTCACAGGAAAACACTCGTGCGTCGGCAGCCGCCAGCATACACGTACGAGTAATGTAAAAGGATATTGGTCGCAATGGCTTTCAGGTGTGCACTGTCCGGACGGCCATGGTGTTACGCGCGAATGGTTACAGATCTTCGAGCGCATCACGCCTACTTATATTACCACGGCGTCGGAAAACTTGCGTGGGCCGCTGGAGCTGATGGTCGTGCGCAACGCCATAACCGCTCGTCCGGGAAGACTTCCGACCTATAATACGGGGCTCGAAGGCACTCAACAATAGCCCGTGATCCCGGGGCCGGGGCCCAGCATCCGGGTTCCGGCCCGGCAACGACAAGATAACAAAAACAATACAGACGATAATATGATACTGAGATCAAGCAACAGGACATCCCGCGGTCATCGGCCCGCGGGAGGCCGCCTCGGGGCGGGTCTGCGGCGCCGTGCCGTGTGCGCGGCGGCTGCGGCCGCCTGCCTCTTCGCCGCGGCATTTACCGGAGGCTGCACCCGGGACCTCACGGATTCCGGAGACTTCGGACCCAATCCGGCGCCTTCGGGCGACTACGCGACGCTTCGTCTCGTGGTTCCGGGCGTCTCGACGGCCGGAACCTATGCCGCGGAGGTGGCGCAGGAGACCCTTCTCGAGGCCGGGAAGCTTCACGTGCTGCTCTACGCCAAAAACAACGAGGACAACTGGCAGTTCGTGAGCGTGACCACGCCCGAGGCGGAGGATATCAGCGAAGCGGAGGTTGCGGAGAACGGAGACGGTTCCGCGACCTACGACATCCACATCCCCTTTCCCGCGGGCAATACGGACCGCACGTTCCGCGCGGGCCTCGTCTCGGGTCTGACGCTCGACGAGCTGAAGGCGCAGGGCGGCTATACCGATACGGAGGATGGGCCGTGGTGGACGGTGTTCGCCTCCTGCACGGTCGATGAGGAGGGCACTCGCGTCGAGAACCCGCTGTCGGAGGCGCGCCTCAGGCTGACCTTCGACACGGAGGGCAAGTGGCCCGTTCCCCCTGCGGAGGAATTCCGCAGCTTCCCCATGTGGGGCGAGAGCGGGACGTTCGCGCTGCGTCCCGGGGCGACGCTCGCCGGGACGATCCGGATGACGCGGGCCGTGGCGCGCGTGGACGTGGGCGTGAATTTCCACAAGGACGAAGAGGGTCATTTCCCGCTCGACGACATGCAGGCGCAGGGTCTCTACAACGGGGGCAAGGGAACGTACTTCGAGCTTCAGTCCGTGAGCGTCTACCGTACGGCCACGGGCGGCGTCTGCGGAGCCCGCGAGGGCAATATCGACACGGGTACGGGGCAGGTGACGGACATTACCCTGAGCGACCTCTACGCCACCTACGACGATACCGCTCCGCTCCGCTATACTTTCGACGCCGGGGAGCTGACGACGCCTGCCGGTGCCGTGGATGCCGATGCGGCGAACCGTCGCAGCCTGACGCGCCAGTGCTACGTTCCCGAGACCGAGAACCACGGTCTGGATTTCGACGATGCGGCGTGCATCGTCGTGGGCGGCAAGTATGGCAGCGCCACGGCCAAGACGACCTACTACCGCATAGACTTCGCCGAGGTACGCAAGGACGACGGCGGCGGTGAGCTCAAGCCCACGCCCGAGAGCCGCATCGACCTGCGGCGCAACCACGCCTACGTGGTCAACATCACGTCGGTGTCGGGCCACGGGGAAGATACGGAGGATGATGCGCTGAGGAACGAGAATACGAAGCTCACGGCCGAGGTCGTGGATTGGGACCAGAGCCAGCAGGTCGGCGACATCGTTACCGACGGCGTCTACTCCCTGAGCCTGAGCAAGCGCGAACAGAAGTTCTACTGCGACGGCACGCCCGAGGCGCTGACGGTGACTACGGACTACGACGGGGAGCTGGGCAAGGGCTGGAAGCTGACCATAGAGGGCGACGACGACTTCAAGAAGAACATCCGCTACTACGACGCGGAGGGCACGGCCTACGCTCCGGGGAGCACGGGATGGCCGTCGCAGGGTCCGAAGGGCACCACGGAGCTACGCTTCGGCATGGAGGAGCTGGCGAACAACCCCGACGGCACGGAGCGCACGCTGAGCGGCCGCCTCGTCTTCGAGGCCGGGCGCATGAAGTCGCAGGTCTCGGTCTCGCAGACCTCGCGCGACCTGCTGCGCATCCTCTTCGACCCCGAAGAGCTCTACTTCGGCCCCGAGGGCCCGGAGAAGAGCGTGGGCATCAGCGTCACGACCAAGAAGGAGTATGAGCTGACGCTCTCCGGCACCGACGGCACCGGCAAGAAGTACAGCTACACGATCTACCCGGAGACGGGGGGCACGATTCCCGACGATCGGTTCAAGACCTTCTTCGCCAGGGTCCGCGACGCGAAGGACGAGTACCTCGTGGAGCCAGCGAAGCTCCCGGAGGGCCAGGATTCCCGCGTGTTCACCTTCGAGGTCACGGCGGAGCTGAAGAACAACAATGCCGTGAACCCGGTCACCGAGCGCTTCACGGTCTACCAGCTCAAGGAGCCCGTGGAGTGGAAGGTGGTGGCGAACACCGTGCATCCCTACGAACTGCGTCAGAACGGCGGCTACGAGGTCGTCGTGGCGCACGACGCCACGGGCGTCTGGCCCAAGATCGAGACGACGCCCTCGTCGCTGATATGGTGGTTCTCGCGGGGCGAGGCCGGAGCGGAGGATACGTGGCTCACCAACTTAGCGACGTGGTACGGCAAGAAGATCGAGAGCGTGGCCACAACATACCTGGATGGCTTGGAGTTCACGCTCCAGCCCAACACGGGTCTGGGGCGTCGCAGCGTGACGGTGCAGGTAGAGAGCAATACTCCGGGTCTGTCGCCGCGGGAGGCGAACCTCAAGATTACGCAGAAGGGCAAGCCCCTGACGCTGGAGCCCTCGATCCAGGCGGGCCCCGACGGCAAGACGATCGAGAAGGAGTCCGACCCCGCGGGCGGCAACCCGGGCGTCTACGTGCTCGACCACGGATACGGAGCCGCCGGAGGGGCCTATACGCTCGCCATGAAATCCAACACCAACTGGTACTGGTACTGGAACACGGATGACGGGCAGCAGGTACACGAGGCCAACAAGGAGCTCGTGGCGCCGGACTGGAAGGCGAAACCCGACGACCGGGTCCCGACGACGGACCACCCCGACAACGGCAAATCGGAACACACGTGGACGGAAGTCGCGACCTTCTCGGTTCCCGACTTCGACCGGGGCGACACGGCGTTCGACGAGTCGCAGACGGACCAGGAGCAGCCCGACGTGCCGCTGGGCGGCGAGCGCACGGTGGTGCGCGAGCTGCGCAACGTGCACCCCGAGCTTACGGCGGACGACATGGAGGAGAACGCGCGCCAGCTGCACATACGCCGCGAGCTGCCCGCACACACCCACATCATCGAGTGGCCGTGGGCCGACATGACGAGCCTGAACTGGGCCATGGAGAACAACCAGTACGACGACAAATTGTTCCGCTTCGGCACCAACGCCACGGGAAAACTGACCCTTACGACGGGATTCGACCTCTCGGAACAGGCGCAGCCCAACAGCGAGAAGACGTACACTTCAACCCAAGGGTACCAGCTCTTCGAAGAGAAGTTCGCGGATCTGACCCGGGTGGCCGTCACCCCCGAGAGCGAAGGCGACGATCCGGTCTTCTACAAGCTCCGCTTCACGGGCCGCACGGCCAATGCGGACGAGTCGGCGAACGAGGCTGTCGACGAAAAGAGGATCTATTACACCGGCACGCAGATGAACGTGCCCCTGCGAAACATGCTGCCCGCGCAGCGCTACCTGAGCAGCGGGGCGCATACGCTCAAGCTCGACTTCTCGAACTCCTACTTCAACCGCGTGAAGGTGCGCGTGAAGACCGTGCTGGTGAACACCGACGGAACTACCGACGGCGTGGACGAATACTGGGCGAACAATCCTGATAACGCCGACCCGCGCCTGGCGAAAGAACATCATCTTTTCCCGACGACAGACTGGGAGAACGGCGTGGAATTTACGAGCGACGGTTCGTCGAAACTGATCGACGTAGAGCTGCCGGAGAACATCCACTATAACATGATGTACAAGGTCGTGGTGGAATACGCACGGCACAAGGGAAACGGAACATACGAGGACCAGTGGCAAGAGTTGGACAAGTTGGTGATATACCAGGACGGAAAACCATATGCAGGTAATGTTATATGGAAGTACACTCCACAAGAGTACGGATGGGACATGATGGCTAAAACAGACCAACCAAACCCCGTCCTGCCTAAAACAAACCTGAGGGTTGACATGACAAATAATGACGAATGGATATACGCAGCTCCGTTCGCAGAAAATGCATCAGCGTGGGGAGACATAAAGGGATCATTTACAAATGCAAAGGCCAAGCACTGCATACGTGGTGATGCCAAGGGACCCGACGGCCTGACTAGAAAACGCGTAGAAATTCCTAATCAATGGGGACCATTCTTATGGTGGGGGTTCAGCTCCGATAAAACACGCATACGACATGTAGGGAATGTATGTGAAGGCAATAATATATTCTATAAAGATGTTAACTGGATAAATCCTAGACCGACAACGAAGGTAAGAGTACAAACTCCGGACTTGTGGTACGGTATGTATAGTAATGGGTCGACATGGTTGATGAGGAGAATCCAACTTTACATTGATGACACCTACATACGGGACATAATGAACGTGGAAGAAAATACCTGGGCAAGGGATGTGACACAAAACGTATTGGTACTAACATCTGATTACAGCCAAGTACCGCTGGCTCAGAACTGCTGGCCAAATTTCGAGGGTTGGGGCCCACATTGGTGGGGAAACAATAATCAGTACATGCTTGGCATGCCGCGGGTTGGTGATTATGGATGGGGATACCACGGGAACCAAGGCTACATTTTAAACGTAGTATGGTTCGACGCGAAAAACCAGGCTGTGTATATGGAGCAAGAAATTACGGCTATCAAATATTACGCACTGGAAGGGGAGCAGCCTACGGCTATATGGAGAAAAAAAATAGAGCTGCAAACTACAAACGAACTGAATCTTCAGCAATAATTTCTGATCGTACATTAGGACACAGCAGACGCCTTTCCGCGAGGGGTTATTCGAACAACCCCTCGCGGAGCGCGGTCCGGGCGAGGATTCCGGCATCGGGACAACAAGTTGAATGACAATACATTACGAACGCATGAACTACAGACCAGCCTGCAAATACCCTCTCCGGCGGCGCCTCGTGCCCCGCGCTTCGGGGCGCAACGGACTGATATTCAGAATGCAGTCCGTCTGCAACCCCTGCGGCCACGGATTTCCGTGCCAGCGTGCGCGGCGAATGCGGCCGAGCGTATCGTTCTGCGTCGTTTTCCACGTTCACTGCCATGGATGATTACAGCTACGGCCCTTCGGGGGTTTTCTCGCGCCGTCAGGTGCGGCCGGTCCCGTACTACACGGTTCCGGGCACGAGTTCCGAGCGACGCCTCGCCGCGGCCAAGAGCGAGGCGATCCGCGAGCTGCTGGCGCGCCGCCAATGCCGCCTTTTGGAGCGTCTGCTCGACTGTTGAGAGAACACACGACGAACTTTCAGACAACGCTATGAACGACACGACGACATACCGCACGACCGGCCTCCGGCGCTGCCTGCGCGCTGCGGCAGCCGCCCCGCGCCTTGCCGCCGCGGTGGCCTTCGCGGCCCTCTTCGGGGTGCTGCCCGCGGGCTGTACGAAGGAGCTCACGGAGACGCCCCCGTCGCGCCGCCCGCTGGTGGTCTACATGGCGCTGGACAACGACCTTCGGGGGGAGTTTTCGTCGCGCCTCGCGGCCCTTCGAGCGGGCTGGCGTCCGGGCATGGAGCTGTGGGTCTACGCCGACACGCCGGAAGGGGCATCGCTGGGCCGCATGGATTCCACGCCGGAGGGCGTCGCGCTGCGCACGGTGGAGCGCTACGGCGAGGAGAACTCGGCCTCGGGCGCGACGCTGGAGCGCGTGCTTCGCACGGTATGGCGTCTCTGCCCGTCGGATGGTTACGGTCTGCTGTTCTTCTCGCACGCCACGGGGTGGCTTCCCGCGGGGACGCTCGGGCACCCTTCGGGGAGCCGGAGCGTGGGGAGCGACCACGGCTCCGAGATCGAACTGGAGTCGTTCTCCGCGGCGCTCCCGGAGGGCATGCCGCTGGACTACGTGGTCTTCGAGTGCTGCCTGATGGCGGGTGCGGAGGTGATGCTGGAGCTGCAGGGCCGCACGCCGTGGGTGCTCGCCTCGTCTGCCGAGGTGGTGGCCCCGGGTTTCCGCCCCCTCTACGAGAGCGGTCTGGAGGTGCTGACAGAGCGCACGCGCCCCGTCCCGGAGCTGCTCGCGGCCTTCGGGCAGAGCTACATGTCCCATGTGGAGGGCCTCTCGGGCGAGTACCGCTCGGCGACGCTCTCCTTGATCCGCACGTCGTCGATGCCGGCGCTGGCCGAGGCTGTGCGGCGTGTGACGCGAGGCTTTGCGGACGAGGAGGGTCGGGATACACCGCCTGCGGGCCTTCAACACTTTGACCGCCCGGGAGCCTACGGCGACCGTCCGGCAGCGGCACGCTTCTACGATCTGGAGGCCTATGTGGAGGCCTGTTTGGCCGATCCCGACGCGGAGGCGGCCTTCCGCGGGGCGTTGGCGGATGCGGTGGTGTGGCGCGATGCCACCGAACGTTTTCTGGGCGGCGACGGCAGCCCTTACAAAGGGTTCGATATCGGCCGCCACAGTGGATTGACGCTCTATGTCCCCCGCGGGGAGTTTCCGGCGTTGAACGAAACCTACCGCCGCACGGCGTGGTGGCAAGCCACGCGCGAAGAGGTATATTGATCTGTTATGATGATGAATTTTATGAATTTAAGAGTCCTGTTTTTGTCCGCACTCGTGATTGTTGGCGTGTTGTTTATTTATGAACCACGCCTCGACGGAAGTTCTCCGACAGTAGAACCCTTAGAGACGCCTGTTGTGATCCGAAAGTTCTTCTCCGAAGCGAATCCGTCCGACGTATGGACGGTTCGTAGCGAGTGGCTCTGCGTGGCGGGTATCGCCCTTGTGTCGCTGCTGCTCATACTGGTGGTGGCGAAGATGCTGCACATCAGATATGTCCGTCGTCAGATGCGTCGCTATGCCGATTTTCTGCGGGGTTCCTATGTTGATCGTCCGGTCGATCCGCTGCTCTATCGCAAATGGAGCGAAACGGTGGAGGCCTATAACCAATCGCGGAGTCATTGGCCGTTCAGCCTCTGTTGGCGTGCGGCCGATGCGAGGAGTTTCCCGCTGCGTGAAGGTCCTCCGCCGGTGGCTGGACTTTCTTCGTGCAATTCCCCGAAAACCGGGGTTTCGCCGAAAGGCGGCATGCGTAAAAAAAAGAGTTGAAGGAATATTCATTTGATGATAGTAATATATGAATTTGATGGTTTACACTACATGCTGCTTTACCCCGGAAGAAACAGAATTTGGGACCATGATGCTCGGACTCGCATTGGCTGCCGGCCTGGTTACCGTGTTCGGATGTTATTTGCGCAGACGTCGTGTGCGACGGCTGTGTGATCCACGTAGAGAGTTTTGTTACCGCTCTTTGCGCAAATCGGAATAAAAGCGGCGAAAGTCTTTTTTTGAATTCTTAATCTTTGTAGTATGATGCGAATCTTGAATATTAGAATGGGGCGTCTGCATGTTTATGCTATGACGATTTTTGGTCTGTTGATTGCTGGCTGTACGAAGGAGGACCGGCCGGAATCGCAGGTGTCTGAAACGGTGAAGTCCTTTTGTCTGCAATGGTTCCCCAATGAGCGGATCATCGCCTCGGAGAGGAGTGGTGACGGTGTGCAGGTGACGTTGTGCGGCGGTACGATGGCTGTCTTTGATGCCTCGGACAACTGGACGTGGATCGAGAACCGCGAGCGTGCGTTGCCGAGCGGCATCGTATCCGGCCCTATCGAAGAGTACCTTGCCGAACACTATCCCGAAGCTCGGATTTTGTTGCTTGAACATCGGAAGGGCTATCGCGTCGGTTTGGATTCGGAGGTTGTCCTTACTTTTAATGAAGATTTTCAGGTGACGGTACAGCCGTGGGAGGATGTGGATGTCATACCGATATTTTGATAGCCCCAGGCTCCTCCCGTTTTAACGCCGTAAACTCCGAGCCTGCATGCCGGGTATCGGAGTTTTTATTGCCGTTTCCCGGCTCAGCGGATCGCTGCCCGGGAGAAGGAGCGCGAGGGCGCGTTCCTGCGCGTGCGCATGTGCCGGGGCACGCAGGTTCTCTTCGACAGCGGGAGCCGATGGCTCCGCATCGAGAACCCCGCCAGGGCACTGCCGCGGGGTATCGTCGCGGGACCCGTGGAGGAGTGGCTCGACGAGCAGCGGCCCGCGGCACGGGTGCTGCTGCTGGAGCACACGGACGGCTATGCCGTGGGGCTGGACACGCGGGAGCTGGTGCGCTTCGACACCGACTTCTCGGTAACGATAAGCCCGTGGGAGGTCGCGGAGGACGGCGCGGTGTCCGACTGACACGCCGCCCCTGCCTGACGCCCGCGGCAATGCGGTTCATCGAGTCGTTCGACCCGTTGGTCAAAGCGGCCTGTGTTCTGCGTGAAAGGACGTTCCTCGAGGCGGAATACAAGGCTGTGCTGACCGACGCGCAGCTGACGGGACTCTCATCCGCGAGAATCGCTACTAAAGCGGAAGCATGGCGCAGGCGACGCGTCCGCAAGAGAGCACGGGAAGCGCATACGCCCTCGATGCCGGGCTTCCGCTCGACGCGTGTCGCAGACCGACGACGCATGTACCCGTAAATGTCCATTCCGATCTAAACGAATGTTCCGAAACCCACGGACGGTACGTCCGGTGTTATCCGACGAATCACGTCACAAAACGACATATAGGAAAACCAGTGTATGGGAACCACACACAGCGACGAGAACATACGAAATCGCCGGCAGGGCTTCGCGATGCCGCAGAGGTCTGCGCCCCGGCCTCTCCCCGCTACGGAAAAGAAATACGCCCGTGCATTGGAACTGTATGCCACGACGGATCTCTCGACCAGCAAGATCAGTCGCCGATGCGGAGTACCGGTCAACAGTCTGCTGAACTATATCTACAAATACTACCGAAACCTGGCGTTAGCGCGTCGTAATGCGCATAAGGAGGGCGAATATAACGAAGAATCGGACTGCAGGCAAGGAAAGAAGTCCGCCGCTCAGACCAAATACAAGGAGGCCGTCGCGGCCTGCAACAACGTCGAAAATATCGCCTGCACCATATCGCAAATCGCCCGGAAGTTCGGACTGAACCCTTCGGGCTTCGGGGCCTGTCTGAGAATACACCATCCCGAAATACTCGTCCGCAGAGATGCGGAACGCCAACGGCTGGGGCTGGCCGATCACAGAAAACGCGGCATGCGGCCCTGGAGCAAAGAGCATTATGCCGATGCAATAGAACTGCTGCACACTACGGAGATGACCATACCGGAAGCGGCGCGCGCCTGCCATGTATCGGCCGGAGGACTCAGCCAACATGTACTATCCTACCACCGAAGGCTGCAACACGAACGCAAGGAGAAACGCGAGCAGGCCAAAGGGAACAAGAAGATAGGCCGCCTGACGGGCAACGGACGCAGACACGAACCTAGGGCGGAGACAATAGAGCGTTACCGCGAGGCGGTACAGCTCTATGAGCAGACCTCCATGACGATACGGGAAATCGCCATCGCGACAGGGAAGAACGAAAACACCTTATACGCCTACCTGCGTACCTGGCATCGCAAGGAGGCGTTCGAACGCCGGGGAGCCGAATACCGGGAGGGAGTGCCGATCACGACGACCAAGCAATACCGCCGCGCCAAGGCCGAGAAGTACGCTCCGGCCATCGCACGGCTGCGCGAGGGAGACATAAGCGTCGCGAAAGCGGCGGCCGAATACGGACTCCATCCTGAATCTTTCAGGCAATACCTCAAAGAGCACTTCCCGGAGCTGCACGCCCGCGAAGGGATGATGCGCACGGCGGAGGGCAAACGGATCTCGCGCCGCAGCATGGAAAAGTACGCCGAGGCCATCCGCCTGTACGAAACCACTGCGGAGGATCTGCACTCCATAGCCCGGCGGCTGGGGCTGGTCTATAACTCGCTGGGCGGATTCGTCCGGCGGAATTTCCCGCACCTGATCGAAAAGCGCCGGTGGACAGAAGCCGAAAGAGCAGAAGGCGGTGGCACGACGAACGCCTGCCGGGAATGTCCGGACGGGGAGGATACTCCGTAACGCCCCAAAAGCGACTCGTAAAAAAACGATAAGATAAAAACCAGAGAAATCCAACGATCGGGGCGCACATTAAAAAAACGGACGTTATCCTCCGGGGCGGTGAATTCCACCGCAACTATCGACTGACCGGAATGAAAAGGCATGCGCCGCCAAAAACACTTTTGAGAAGCGAATTACAGAGTGAAATCCGCTTTTACAAAAGTGTTTTATTATATCTACATCGAAAACCTATACTATTGACTTCATTATGGATTACACAGATATTCAGCCATTACTGAATGCCTACTACAACAAACGAATGGGACTTCAAAAAGATATAACCGCACATAGCCAACCGTCGTAAATACGACGAGCAAGTCCGCAAGACAGTAGACGAGTGCGGGTCCGTATC
>OOBO01000593.1_pt1 | contig 30932 bp, 24 predicted proteins | sample 1671031 | NCBI WGS metagenome assembly OOBO01 (sample SAMN06348115, study PRJEB24527) | human gut metagenome | biome: human gut; feature: ankylosing spondylitis patient; material: feces | host: Homo sapiens | place: China | collected 2015-10 | reverse complement strand
ATGATCTTTGGATAACATGATTATATTGCCACGGACTTATGCAACTGTGCCCAAAAGGCTCAAGTACTGGCACTTGCGAGGACTTGGCTGGCAGAATAGGAGCCAAATTGGGAGTGGACAACATCATCAATGTCACAGACCTTGACGACAATGTGATAGCCGACAATGACAACCTCATTCTTGGCACATCAACGTGGGGTGCAGGTGAGGTGCAGGATGATTGGTATGACGGACTCAGAACAATCAAAAGTGCTGACCTGGGCGGAAAGACCGTAGCCCTTTTTGGCTGCGGTGACTCAGCGTCCTATCCCGACACTTTTGTTGGCGGAATGGCAGAGATTTATCATGCCGTCAAGGAAGCAGGTGCGCAGGTCATTGGTGCTGTAGCAACGGAAGGCTACACATTCGACGATTCAGAATCCGTCGTTGACGGAAAGTTCGTCGGACTGGCTCTTGACGAAGTCAACGAGGATGGCAAGACCGACGAGCGCATTGACGCTTGGGTGGCAGAAATCCTGCCTGGTCTCTAATCTCTTTTTTGTTCGTTCTTACTCTCACATCTAAACACTCAAGTTTTCAATCATGCAGCAATCCACGATATGGCCCGTAGACATGAAAGTTCTGACGAACCACATCTACGAATACAAAAAGGGCGTGCGCCGTATGGTGCTCTTCACTTTCAACAAGAAATATGAGGACTTTGCCATACACCGGCTGAAAAGCCAGAACATCAAGTTCGTGATTCAGCCAGTGGGCAATGATCGCCTGAATTTGTATTTTGGAAGAGAAGAGTGCCTTAATGCCATCCGCATGATTGTGACGCGTTCCCTCAATCATCTCACCCCCGAAGAGGATTTCATGCTCGGCGCGATGCTCGGCTATGACATATGCACGCAATGCGAGAGGTTCTGTGAGCGTAAGGGCAAATGCAATGGGCAGACGTAGTTGCCGATTGATCATGCATATCGAAGCCGTCTAAACTTTTCTGACGAAGGTTTGATTTGGAGTTTGAGTTCTTCTACATTCAATCTTCACCTTTCTTTTTGGCCGTTTTTTGCCCTTTCATCGGTCGTGTAGCTCGCTACACTCCCTCTTCAAGACCAAAAAACGTCACAAAAATAAAGGCAAATCTTGAATTTCAGAAAAGTTCAGACGACTTCATAATTAATTCAGCCATCGTTTTGTTAATAAGCCTTGCGTTTGTTTATTATGGCAACCAAATTTGCGGGAAAAAACTAAGCAAATACTTAGGATTTATGTAATTGACCGTCCGACTGATTTGGGTTGAAAAGTTTTACTGGACAGCAATATCTCAGAGTGAGAAAAAAGCAGGGCTGGATTCCTGGCAGGGAGTCCGGCCCTTTCGTTGTTCTTGTGCTTGCCGTACGCTCATGGTGCTGTCCCCGTGAGCTGGCTCGGGCCGGGGGTGCTGATTGCGCATGGTGGCCCGAGGCTTTTGCCCTGTAGGGGGAAGGTGCGATGGCATTGTGAACGGGGCGGGACACTGGTCATGGTGTGTCACTGCCCACTATGATTATTTTTGCAAAACGGCTATAATTGGGAAAAGTCTGTCTTAGGACATCAAAAACGGGGCTATAAGCCAAGAAAAATTGTCTTATAGGACAATTTAAATTCTCTTATAAGACATTTTGAATTGTCCTATAAGACAATTTTTTCAGGGTCTGCAGGGCCTTTTTCGGGGATTTTGCGGCCTCGCGTCGCGGGACTCGTGACTTTGCGTTTTTTTGCAAAACGGCTTTTTTCGCGTGACTTTGGGCTCGGCCTTTTTTCTGTCGGCTTCCCTGTCGCGCGACTTGTGGCTCGTCCTTTTTTTCTGTCGGCTTCCGTGTCGCGTGACTTGTGGCTCGGTCTTTTTTCTATCGGCTTCTGTGTTGCGTGGCTTGTGGTCCGGCCTTTATCCTGTCGGCTTCCGTGTCGCGTGACTCGTGGTTCGGCCTTTTATTCTGTCGGCTTCCGTGTCGCGTGACTTGTGGCTCGGCCTTTATGTCATTGGGCTGTTGTCATCGCCGGTGCCACCGCCTTCGCTGCCGCCACCGCCTTCGTTGCCGCCTTCGCCTCCGCTTTCGCTTCCGCCTATGGCGTTCTTGATGTCCGCTTGTGGGGCGAAATCGAGATTGCGCACGTCAAGTGCATCGCGCATGGCTGTGCTCTTGGTGAACTTCACGTTCACCTGCTTTATCAGTCGGGCTCCCTGTTTCTTGGCCTCGGCTGCGCTGTCAACTCCATTGGCTGTGATGGTGAGGCGGAATGAGCCCAGGTCGTTCAGGCGGATGCTGTTGCCGTCGGCAAGTGCCTCTACCACCTCGTACTGCAAGGCGTCGAGTACGGCCTTCACGTCGGCGCTGGATACGGTGCTGCGCTTCTCGATGCGCTTTACCACCTGTGCCAGTGTGATGGGCGTTGAGGGTGCCATCTGCGGATAATACTTGGTCTGCTCGGGATTTGCCGGATTGCGCTTGGCTTGGATAACGTACTTAATCATGTCCTTTTCTGTTTTTATTGGTTAAACAATACCGCAAAGTTATTGTTTTTGACGGAAAGTCAACCATCAGAACACATCTTTTTTCGGCTTCTGCAGAACTTTTACATGATTTTCGTGTCGGTATTCTTTTACGCATCCTTTGCTTCCCTGCCTCCCTGCCGTGTATGTGGGGACGGCTTGGGTGGCGTGCGCAAGGGTATCACCAGGGTGAGCACGCTGCCCGAAGGTACCGTGAACAGCAGGCGCTTCTCCTTGTCCGTCTTTATCGTCCCCTTGGGCAGTTCGGCCAGGTTCTCTGTGCCTGAGGTGCGGTAGGCTCTGGCTTTCTTCTGCTTTGTCCCTTTCCTGCTGATGCCGCTCATTTCCGCCACCATCTGCCTGTCGTGGGCTGCGCGGTTGACACTCACCACCACCAGGGTGTCGTTCCCAGGGCTGACGGCTGCCAGCGTGTGCTCCTCGCTGGTCTCTACGAAGTGGTAGCCTTCGCGCATGAAGCGGCTGAACTGCTGGCGCACGTAGTAGTTCTTCACGCGATGAAACTCCTGTGTGCCGCCGTAGAAGTCGCCCTGCACCAGGCACCACTGGTCGTTGTTGTCCTCCACATACTGCCAGTCAATCCATGCTGCGGGGCGCATGAGCCGCATGTCCTTGATGAGTTTCTCTGCCAGAGCCAGGTTGCCGTCCAGTCCCTTGCCGCCTGCACCCACTTCGCTCATCCACAGGTGCATGCCCTGCTCGCGGCACAGGGCATAGAGACGGGCGCGTGCTTCGTCGTTGGCCTGGTAGGTGTGCGTGTTCCATTGTCCCACCAGAGGCAGTATTCCTGCCTGGTCGTAGGCTTTGAACCCCTCCACAGAGGTCATCACGCTGGTCTCGTCGGAGGCCGAGATGACGGTCTTGAGTCCCGAAGCCTTCAGGATGGGATGCAGCACCCTGAGGAAGGCTATCTGGGTGGCGAAGTCGAAGTGGCATCCCTCCTGGCTGCCTCCGGCATACCAGTAGTCGGTGTTCGGTTCGTTGAAGGGGTCGAGGGTCTTGAATTCGATGCCGTACTTATCCCGGTAGTGCAGGCACACATCCACCAGATAATGGGCAAACTCAGCGTAGCATTCGGGCCTGAGATTGTCCTTCGTTGCATCTTTGTGGCCGCCACAGCAACCGCTCACAGTCATATAGTAGGGGGCGGAATTGCTGAATGCCTCGAAGATGGCATCGGGCCTGCGCTCCTTGATCTTCAGCATGATTTTCCTCTGGGCTGCATCGCGCTCCCAGTGCCAGTCGTCTTCGGCGTGGTCCTTGAAGCCCTCCATCTCGGCTCTCAGTCCCTTGCCTTTGCCCATGTGGTGCGGTGTGCAGTTGCGGTTCATGGGGTCGTCGCCTCCGCCTATATTGTAGCGGAAGATGCGGAAGTTGAGTCCCTGTGGGCTTACCAGCCAATCCACCAGGCTGTCTATCCGCTCTTCGCTCCATGAGCCACACATGTTGGCCCACCAGCAGAGCGAGATGCCCCAGCCCTCGAAGGGCTCCTGCCCGTCGGCGTAGGGGCGGATGGTCAGTTGGGTAGGTTCGTTCGTGGCGGCAGAGAGTGAAGCCTGTCTGTCTGCCGTCTTGGCTTCCGCTGCCGGATTGCAGCACAGGCATCCAGCCAGCAGTAGTGCAGTCTGCCATGTGCGGCTGATGTTTCGGGTAGGGTTGCTGTTGTGTTTGAAAAGCATAATCTTCTTCTTTTGGGTTCTTGAATAGGTTGTGGGGCAGTGGGGCAGGAATCCGGCTCTGGATAGTCACTTGGCTGGCCTCGTCGGGCGTGTAGTCTTACTTTGCCATTTGTCTTTATATACATCGGCAAGTTTTCTGCGTGGCTTTTTCCCTGAGCCGCTGCCGCTCCTGTGCCGGATATCCGTGGCGTGGCAGATTCAGTCGAGATATTCTATCTTCCAATTGTAGTTCCACTGGTCGAAGTAGAGGTTGCCTCCGCTCCATTCCACTTCTCCGCGCTGGAAGTCAACGGTCTCGCTGCGGGGATACTTCTTCTTGGGCGAGAGCGGCATGCCGTAGTCGGTGTTCACCACCATGCGCCAGGAGTCGATGCCACCCAGGAAGAAGTAGCGCTCCTGCTCGCTTCGTGCGTAGCCGGGAATGCCGAACGACTGATCCACGGGCACCCATCCTATGCCTTCGAAATACACTTCGGCCCAGTCGTGAAGGTTGGAGCCGCCGGGATGCATCATGAATCCGCTCTGGAAGTGGGCGGGTATGCCGGCCAGGCGGCACAGGGTGATGAAGAGCAGCGACACCTGTCCGCAGTCGCCGTGACGGTTCTGCAATACATACATCGGTATGCAGGGGATGGTGGAGTACTCGCGTGCCGATGCCCAGGGGAAGTGGTCGTTGATATAGGTGAAGATGCTCTTGGCACGCTCGGCAGGATTCTCTATGCCGCGTGTCAGGCTGTCGGCCAAAGCACGCAGTTCGGGCGTGAATGCGATGTGAGGCAGCCGCTCGGCGGTGTATTTCCTGTAGAGGGCAGTCTTGGTGTCGTATGCCCGGATGGAGTCAAAGGCGAATTTCTGTCCACGGCTCACATATTCAAAGGTCTCGGAGAATACCGTGGGTTGCCCCTTCACCGTCTTCTGTTCCATATAGATGGTGCTGTGGGGCTTGTCGGGAGCCGACATCTTGTATTTGGCAGGCGAAGTGGAAAGCAGTTGGATATCCGTCTGGCGGGTAATCTCACGGTGGGGGAAGGGCAGCCAGCAGCGTATCTTCTCGCCCTCGGGCACCACATCGGCAGGCACGGTGAGGGTATATGTCACCCGCATGTGCCTGGCTTGGGCGGTGTGGTAGGGCGTGTGGGGAGCATCGCGCAGGATTTGCGGGAGGTTCTTCATGTCGGCCAACTCGCTGGCGGCATAGCCCTCGCCGGGATGGGCCTTCTGCCATATCTGCCTGCATTTGGGGTCTATGCGGAACAGGTTGCGCCCGGCTGCATGGAAGTACATCTTCTTGCCGTCCAGCTCCATGCACTCCAGTGCGCCCGATGCTTCCCACCGGGTCATCTTCTCCTCGGTGACTGCTGGGATGAAGCGGCTTATGTAGTCCACCACCTCCTCGCGGCTCTGTGTGAAGTCGCAGAGCAACCGGTGGTGGAGGTCATCTTCCCAACTGTATTTCTGTGCCATACCCTGCATGGCGCCCAGCAGGCATGGAATCAGCAGGGCTGTTCTCAGGTAAGGTGATATTCGTATCATGCTTTTGGTTGTTTGAGGGTGTGTGTGTTCTGTACAGGTTCTCTTCTCTATATACCTTATTATAATAGGGCCTCTGTGGTTGTGGCTCTCCACATGTGCCTTGTCATTTTAGCAGCTCCACTCCGATGCCTGGCGCGGTGGGCAGCTTCAGCTTCCCCTTCTCCACCAGCACGCCCTTGAAGCGGTCGTTGGCAATGAGCAGATTGCCGTCCAGGTCGGCAAAATCCACGGCGGGCGAGAATTGGGCGGCTGCCGATATGCCGCAGGACGTTTCGGTCATGCAGCCTACCATCACCTTCATGCCCAGTGCGCGTGCCGTGTTGACCATCTTCCAGCCCTCGCGCATGCCGGTGCATTTCATCAGCTTGATGTTTATGCCCGTGAAGGCACCCATTATGCCGCGTATGTCGGCCAGCCTCTGTATGCTCTCGTCGGCGAATATGGGCAGGGGCGACTGCTGTGTCACCCAGGCTATATCGTCCAGTTGGGTCTTGGGCATAGGCTGTTCCACCATCACCACACCCTGCTCGTGCAGCCACAGAATCATGTCGAGTGCCTGCTGCTTGTCCTTCCATCCCTGGTTGGCATCCACTGCAATGGGCAGAGGGGTGACGCTGCGTATGGTCTCTATCATCTCCTTGTCGTTGTCCCTGCCCAGCTTCACCTTCAGGATATTGAACTTGTCGGCACACTCCTTCGTCTTTTCGCGCACCACATCAGGCTTGTCGATGCCGATGGTGAAGGTGGTGGAGGGAGCTTTCGAGGGGTTCAGTCCCCATATCTGATACCAGGGTTGTTCCATGATGCGGCCCACCAGGTCGTGCAGGGCAATGTCGATGGCGGCTTTTCCTGCTGCGTTACCCTTGTCCAGCTGGTCGATGCAGGTGAGGATGTCTTCCATGCGGAAGGGGTTGTCAAACTGCTTGAGCACCTCGGCTGCACGGCTCAGAAACTGCATCACACTCTCTGTCGTGCCCAGTTCTGCCGAGAGGTAAGGCGGCATGCTGGCTTCTCCGTAGCCCGTGAATCCGTCGTAGTCCAGGCGAACCTGTATGTCGGGTGTGGTGCTGCGCGAGTATGTGGCCACTGTGAAGACGTGGCGCAACTTCAGTTCGTATGGCTCAAAGGTGAGTTTCAACTGCCTGCGTGCCTTCACCTTGCGGTTGACGGCAAACAGGGGAATCGGGTTTGTGGCAAGGGCTGCTGTAGCCAGTGCCGTATTTCGGAGGAATGTGCGACGTGTGGTCATACTTTGTCTTCTTGTTTTTATAATGTTGTGATGTGCCGGCAGGCTTTTTCTGCCCCACGGACAGGCGGCAGACTGTGCGCTCGCGGTCAGTTATATAGTGGAATCCGGTCGGTAGTCTGTATCTTGGGGTCGCTGTTCACATAGGGCAGAATGCGCGCGGCAAACAGCAGGCGGCCCAGTTCGTATTCGTCATAATCCTGGTCGGCAGGGTCGAAACTGCCGGTGTGCACGCGGCCCAACGAGTGTATAAAGCGCTTGCCACCCAGGCTGAAGCCCACATGCACCACGCGCCTGGCACTCCCGTCGGCATTCTTCGAGCCGAAGAAGAGCAGGTCGCCGGGCTGCAGGTTGGAGAAGTCGCCGGCAATCTTGATGTGCTCGCCCACCAGCGCCTGCTGCGATGCATTGCGCGGTATGATGATGTCGTGCAGGTAGAGGACTGTGCGCACAAACCCGCTGCAATCCACTCCCTTTGGCGATGTGCCGCCCCACATGTAGGGGACGCCCATCAGCGTGTGGGCGGTGTGCAGTATGGAGGCGGCATCCCGAGGCACTTCCCTTCGCCACCGGCTCAGCTTCATGGCATCCTTCTTGCTGATGAAGCCCGTGCGGCCATCGGGGAAACCCACTTCGATGAATCCCCTTCGGGTTCCCAGGTATCTCAGCCGGTCGCCTCCCACAGCATCGCTCACGTGGGCCGACTTGGCGGATGGTTTCTCGTAAATCCATGTTGTGAGTGCCGTGACAACGGCCTGCTCGGCCTGGTTCCATTCGGTCAGTTGCTCACGGCTCATGCTCTTCAGGGTAGATGTCAGCGTCCAGTGCTCGTAGCCCTCGGGCGTTCTGATGTGTGTCCATTCGTGGTGCCTGCCCAGTATCTCCACGGGCATCCCCATCACCGCTTGCGATTCCTGGCCTGCACTATAGGCGGCTTCGGAGCGTGTGTTGCAGGCTGACACGTTGACAAGACCATATTCGGGTGACTGGCCATACGCGGGTATGGCTGTGAGTGTGACTGCCAAGAGGCTGAAGGCCAGCAGTCGTAGGAGGCGGTTAGATAAAGAAGTCATTTGCCTTGTGGTACTCTTCTTATTGAAACAGATAAAGAGGGGAGGGAACGCATGGCGTGTTCCTTCCCCTCTTGGGATTGGTTGGACCCAGTGGGATGGCAGGGTAGGGGATTGGTCTGAGCAGTCAGACGCGGACGTCTCCATCTGTCTGTCCCTTCCCACTTGGGGGAGTTTGGCTATTGGTCTCACGCTCTCCTTGTCGTCGCCCGCTTGGGTGTGGCAAATGTTGCAGTGCATTGCATGTGCCCTTGCAGCGTGCTGCATCGGTCATCGCAGCGTGCTGCGTGGGGCATCGCACCGCAGTGCATCGCCCTGAGTGTGAAACTCCTTCCTCCTGGTCAGGTAGGCCGGCAACAGTCAGCACCCCAGTGGAGGCGGCTGAGCCGGTGGCTGGCCCTTCGGCTTATTAGTCGTTCTCGGGACGAAGCTTGCGCACAGTCACGCCAGCCTGCCACATCTCGCTCTCGCGCATAGCCTTCAACTCCTCGTTGAGCTTCTCGCGATAGTCGGGCTTGGAGTTGCTGTCGATGGAGATCTGAGCCTCGTTGCCGGTCTTCACAGAGTAGTACAGCCACTCCATCACGGGCTTGATGGCATCGTGGAAGCGGGGAGCCCAGTCCAGAGCACCGCGCTGAGCAGTGGTAGAGCAGTTGGCATACATCCAGTCCATACCCTTCTCGCCGAAGAGGGGGCCAAGGCTCTGGGTCAGCTCCTCAACGGTCTCGTTGAAAGCTTCAGAGGGAGTGTGGCCGTTCTCGCGCAGCACTTCATACTGTGCCAGCAGCAGTCCCTGGATGGCACCCATCAGCGAACCGCGCTCGCCTGTAAGGTCGCTGGTAGCCTCACGCTGGAAGGTGGTCTTGAACATGTAGCCTGCACCGATACCGATACCAAAGGCCAGAGTCTTCTCCTCAGCATGGCCGGATGCGTCCTGATAAACGGCGTAAGAGCAGTTGAGACCGCGACCCTCCATGAACATTGTACGCAGTGAGGTGCCGGAACCCTTGGGTGCTACCATGATCACATCGATATCCTTGGGAGGAACCACACCCGTGCGGTCGTTCCAGTTGATGGCAAAGCCATGAGAGTAATACAGGGTCTTGCCTGCTGTCAGATAAGGCTTGATGGTGGGCCAAACCTGAATCTGGCCTGCATCAGAGAGCAGCATGCAGATGATGGTGCCCTTCTCGGCAGCCTCTTCCAGTGAGAAGAGAGTCTCGCCGGGTACCCATCCGTCGGCCACTGCCTTGTCGTATGTCTTGCCTTTGCGCTGGCCTACAATCACGTTGAAGCCGTTGTCACGCAGGTTGCATGCCTGTCCAGGACCCTGTATGCCGTAGCCCAAAACTGCGATGGTCTCGTTCTTGAGCACCTCGCGTGCTTTCTCCAGGGGAAATTCCTCGCGTGTCATTACCTCTTCGATAACGCCACCAAAATTCATCTGTGCCATTTTTCTAAATATTTTAGCTTAATGTTATTCTTTTTCTCTCTCGCTGTCAGCCCTTGTGCCGGTGTGCTCCTATGGATAGCGCACGGTGGTCAGGCTGGCTTTGTGATACCGAGTGCAAAGTTACGAATTATAATCCAAATACGACTATTTAGAAGCATATTTTTGCTTGGCAAGCTATTTCGCTTTCATTTTTACGCACTTCCACCTCCATTACGTTGCCCTCTTCGCCCTGCTGAACGTAGAAGGAAAGCCTGTCGCCCATGTATGCTTCGGTCTTGTAGGCTATCTCCAGACGCTTGGGAGGCTGCTCCTGGAAGCGCTCTTTGGGCAAGAGGTCCAGGATGTGCTCTATGTACTTGATGCTGTTGATATGCCCGTTGATGTCGGTATCGCTGTAGTAGGTGTCGATGGTGCGCACCAACTGGGGGGCTTTGAAGCGGAAGCGTCCGTGACCCTCGATGGGACAGATGTTCTCCTCATCTGCTACCACATAGTTGAGAATATCCCCATTATATAAGGTAAGCAGGTCGCATGGCTTGCGGGTGTTGACATCTATCATTGCCCAAATGCTGCGGGCATAACCGTATGGAGTGCCGTCGGGACGCAGGATGGCGAAGTTTCGGCTCGTGAAGAGTTTCATCACTCCCTCTACCCACGTCTGGATGCTCACCTGTTCGTACTGCTTGGGCATCTCGTTCATTTCGATGCAGAGGCGTGAGAGCACCCATGTGTGCTGCGTCTCATTGAGTGCGCCTATTCCCCATCCCCTCTTCTGTGAGTGCTTGCCGGCTGCATTGAGCAGATGGTTGCCCAGTACGCCCAGGAAGATGTGTCCTGTGAAATCCACGTGGAAGGGTTCCACCAGCACGTCGTAGGTGTCTATCTTTGGAAGTTTCATGCCACTCATTTCTCCTTCATTCTTTCCTCCAGGTACTTGTCGAGTGTCTCCACCAGACTCTTGGTCACAGCTATACGTCCAGAGCGAACGAACTGCAGCACCACATCCAGGTGGTTGAGGCTCCTGTAGAGCTTGAGTATTTCCTCGGTATCACCCTTCTTCTCCACGATGGTGTAGGTGGGGTTCACCTCCACGATGCGTGCTCCGTGCTTGCGGATAATCTTGCCCACATTGTCATTCTCGAGCACGATGGGCGTGCTGAGCTTCAGTAGGCAGGCCTCCAGAATGAACAGCTCGTCGTCGGTGAAGTAGTTGGCCTGCAGCACGTCTATCTTTTTCTCTATCTGCTTGGTGAGCATGATGGCCATCTCCTCGGTGCAGTAGCAGGTGATGGTGTATTTATGCACGCCTGGCGTACTGCTGGCGCACACGTTGAGCGTCTCGATGTTGACCTGCCTGCGGGTGAATACGGCAGTTATCTGATTGAGTATGCCGGCGAAGTTCTCGCTATAGATGATCATTGTGTAGAGCGTCACTCCCTCGGGGCACTCCAGGCTTCCGCACTTGCCGCAAGTGTTGCAGTCACCGCACTCAGCCGCTCCTATCTTCTTGTTTGTCTCCATGTCTTTTCTCTTGCAGTTGTTCGTCCTTACTTGATGTCCAGCAACATCTCATCCACACTGGCTCCTGGAGGAGTCATCGGCAGCACATTGTCCTCTTCCTTGATGGCACATTGCAGCAGGAAGGGGCCGTCTGTGCTGAGCATCTCACTGATGGCGTCGTTCAGGTCGGCGCGGTCGATGACGGTGCGCGAGGGAATTCCGTAGGCTGCAGAAATCTGCTCGTAGTCGGGGTTGAGCATGGGAGTGAACGAATATCTCTTCTGAAAGAACATGTATTGCCACTGGCGCACATTGCCCAGGAAGTTGTTGTTGAGCAGGATGATCTTCACTGGCGACTGCTGTTCCATGATGGTACCCAGCTCCTGGATGGTCATCTGCAGACCGCCGTCGCCGCAGAACATGCACACCGTACGCTCTGGCGCTCCAAAAGTTGCTCCTATGGCAGCAGGCAGGCCAAAGCCCATCGTGCCGCATCCACCGCTGGTCACCACGCTGCGGGCTTCGCTGAACTGGAAGTAGCGGCAGCCGAACATCTGGTTCTGACCTACGTCGGTGACCAGGATAGCCTTGTGTGCGGTGGCTTCGCTTACGGCTCTCACCACCTCGCCCATCAGCAAGGGTCCTTCGGTGGGATGTATTGCAGGCTGGATGACTTTGTAGTCCTCCTTGTCCTCATACGGCTTGAAACCATCCACCCAAGCCTGATGACGGGCCGGCTCCACCAGTTCGGTCACCCTCTGGAGTGTCTGCTTGCAGTTGCCCACAACGGCCATATCCACCTTCACATTCTTGTTTATCTCGCTGGGGTCGATGTCGAAGTGTATGATGCGGGCCTGCTTGGCGTAGGTTTCCAGTTTGCCTGTCACACGGTCGTCGAAGCGCATGCCGATGGCGATAAGCAGATCACATTGGTTGGTCATCACGTTGGGACCAAGGTTGCCGTGCATTCCCAGCATGCCCATATTCAGTGGGTGGTCGGTGGGCAGGGCGCTCAGACCCAGCATGGTGCATCCTGCGGGAATCTGCGCTTTCTCGAGCAGAGCCTTCAGCTCCTCTCTGGCCTCACCCAGTTCCACTCCTTGTCCTACCAGCGCAAAGGGCTTCACGCTGTTGTTTATCAGGCGGGCAGCCTCCTCGATGGTGGCTTCGGAGGGGACGTGAACGGGCTTGTAGGAGCGTATGAAATCAACGTGGGCAGGCTTGTAATCTACCATGCCCGTCTGTGCATTCTTGGCAAAATCCAGCACCACCGGACCTGGACGGCCGCTGCGTGCGATATAGAATGCCCGGCTTACTGCCCATGCGATGTCTTCGGCCTTTCTTATCTGGAAAGCCCACTTCGTGATGGGTTGGGTTACACCTATGACATCCACCTCCTGGAAAGCGTCGGTTCCCAGCATGGCAGCTCCCACCTGCCCGCAGATGACCACCATGGGCGTGGAGTCCATCATGGCATCTGCCACACCTGTAATGGTGTTCATGGCACCCGGACCGCTGGTGACAATGGCACATCCCACTCTTCCCGACACCCGAGCATAACCCTGTGCGGCATGTACGGCACCTTGTTCGTGGCGCACCAGAATGTGGTGCAATGTCTCCTTATGGTCGTAGAGAGCGTCGTAGGTAGGCATTATGGCACCGCCCGGATAGCCGAACAGCACATCCACTCCCTCGTGTTCCAGAGAGCGCATCATGGCTTCGGCGCCCGTTATACGCTCGCACTCGTTGGCGGCGGAAGCGGTTTCGTGCTCGCCGTTGGCCTTTATCTTGTCCTTATTCATATTATATATAGTACTTCAGAATGTATTTTGCTCCCCTGGAGAACTTCTTCGGATGGGAAGGCCAGTCTGCTCTTCGGGGAAATTTATAAAGGGCCTTTGCTTAATCTATGATTCTCACTCCGCCCTTGTCGGCACTTGACACGCTCTGTGCATAGGCTCTGAGCGCCCGGCTCACCTCGCGATGACGGGTCATGGGACGCTGTTCGCGTGCTGCCAGTTCCTCGTCGGAGAGGTGTACGTTGATGCTGCGTGAGGGGATGTCAATCTCGATGATGTCGCCGTCGAGTATCTTGCCTATGTTGCCGCCGCTGGCTGCTTCGGGTGAGATATGGCCGATGCTCAGTCCGCTTGTGCCGCCGCTGAAGCGACCGTCGGTAATCAGCGCACACTCCTTGCCCATGTGCATGCTCTTGATATAGCTGGTGGGGTAGAGCATCTCCTGCATTCCAGGGCCACCCTTGGGTCCCTCGTGCGTGATGACCACCACATCTCCCTTCTTTACCTTGCCGCCCAGAATGCCTTCGCAAGCATCCTCCTGCGAGTCGAACACCACAGCCGGACCCTCGAAGTGCCAGATACTCTCGTCCACTCCAGCGGTCTTCACCACACAACCGTCCTGCGCTATGTTGCCAAAGAGAATGGCCATTCCGCCATCCTTGGTGTAGGCGTGCTTGATGTCGCGGATGCATCCCTGCTCGCGGTCAGTGTCCAGCGAGGGGTAGGTGTTGCTCTGGGCACCCAGCTTGTTGCAGAATCTTCCGCCGGGAGCACTTGTATAGATGCGCACAGCCTCTGCATCCACTTGGGGTTTCATGACGCTGTACTTCTCGATGTCTTCGGCCAGAGTGGCGCCATCCACGCGCTTCACGCTTGTGTCCAACAAGCCTCCCTTGGCCAGTTCGTCCAGCAGGTTGAGCGTTCCGCCTGCCCTGTTGTATTCCTGGATGGAGTATTTCTGTGAGTTGGGAGAGAGCTTGCACAGGAAAGGTGTGCGGCGGCTCAGCGCGTCGATATCCTTCATGGTGAAATCCACATTGCCCTCCTGGGCCACTGCCAGCAGGTGAAGCACGGTGTTGGTGCTTGCTCCCATGGCGATGTCAAGCGTCATGGCATTGAGGAAAGCCTGTCTGGTGGCAATGGAGCGGGGCAGTACGCTCTCGTCTCCATCCTCGTAGTAGGCCAGCGCGTTCTTCACTATCAGGCGTGCAGCATCCTGCATGAGTCGCACACGATTGGCGTGTGTGGCCAGGATGGAGCCGTTTCCGGGGAGCGACAGACCGATGGCTTCGGTGAGGTTGTTCATGGAGTTGGCGGTGAACATACCGCTGCAGCAGCCGCATCCTGGGCAGGCTCTGTCCTCCACCTCTGCCAGTTCGGCATCACTCACAGTGGGGTCGGCGCCCTTGATCATGGCCGTTATCAGGTCCAGGTTCTCGCCTTTGTACTGTCCGGCTTCCATAGGACCACCGCTCACGAATACGGCAGGTATGTTCAGTCTCATGGCTGCCATCAGCATTCCCGGTGTGATCTTGTCGCAGTTGGATATGCATATCATGGCATCTGCCTTGTGTCCGTTCACCATGTATTCTACGCTGTCGGCTATGATATCACGGCTAGGCAGGCTGTAGAGCATTCCGTCGTGTCCCATTGCAATACCGTCATCAATGGCTATCGTATTGAATTCCGCGGCGTAGCATCCCAGTCTTTCTATCTCCTGCTTGACGATTTGACCCGCCTCATGCAGATGGGTGTGGCCGGGCACGAACTGTGTGAACGAGTTGACAATAGCGATGATGGGCTTGCCAAACTGTTCGCGTTTCATTCCATTGGCAACCCACAGAGCGCGGGCACCTGCCATGCGCCTACCTTGGGTGCAAACGGCACTTCTGAGCGTGTGTTTCATATCCTATTGCTTATATGGTCTGTTGCTGCATACTATGCTTCCATTTTAGTGGCGTTGGCCAATGCGTGGCTTTCGCTAAGTCAATTGGAACTGCAAAATTACTTAAAATTTGAAATATAGCCAAGCATGCGCGCTTTCGTTTTGTTATTTCCGCTTTTTCGGGCGTCTGCAGAAAGTACTTGGCCCTTGTGCAGGCCAGTGTCGCAGAATAATTGTATATTTGTACCCGTTATGAGAAAGTACATGTTTGTTTGGCTTCTGCTGCTGACAGCGGTGGCCTTGGCAGGAAACCCTAAGAGGGAATTTCGTGGTGCCTGGATTCAGAGTGTGAATGGGCAGTTTCAGGGGATGGGTCGTGAGCGTATGCAACAAGTGTTGACAAGCCAGCTCGATGACCTTCAGCGCGATGGCATCAATGCCATCTTCTTTCAGGTACGCTGTGAGGGCGATGCGCTCTATCCCAGTGAACTGGAACCTTGGAGTCGTTATCTGACCGGTCAGCAGGGGCTGGCTCCCAATCCTTATTGGGATCCCTTGCAGTGGATGATAGACCAGTGTCATGCCCGACAGATGGAACTACATGCCTGGATTAACCCTTATCGTGCCAAGACAAAGGGTACGACAGCACTGGCCAACACGCATGAGTACTTCCGTCACCCCGACCGTTTCTTCGATTATGACGGTTTGCTGCTCTTTGACCCCGGCTGTCCCGAGAACCGCGACTATATCTGTCAGGTGGCGTGCGACATTGTGCGCCGTTATGATGTGGATGGTATTCATATAGATGACTATTTCTATCCCTATCCCGCTGCGGGTATTCCCATTCCCGATGACGCTTCTTATGCAAGGTATGGCAATGGAATGGACCGTGGCGACTGGCGACGTCAGAATGTCAACCTCTTTGTCAAGCAGATGTGCCACGACTTGCGCAAGGTGAAACCTTGGGTGAAGTTCGGCGTTTCGCCCTTTGGCATCTATCGCAATCAGCGCACCGACCCTGACGGAAGTGCCACCAACGGACTGCAGAACTACGATGACCTCTATGCCGATGTGCTCGAGTGGGTGCGTCAGGGATGGGTGGATTACAATCTTCCACAGCTCTATTGGGAGGTGGGCAACCGTGCAGCCGACTATGAGACGCTTATCCGCTGGTGGAGCAACCATGCCGGCAACCGTCCTCTCTATATCGGCCAGTCGGTGGAGCGTACGGTCAAGCATCCCGATCCTGCCAATCCCAGCCAGCATCAGATGGCTCTGAAGTACAATCTTCAGCGCTCTCTACCGGGCATCTATGGCAGTTGCCAGTGGTATGCAGCCGCTGTTTGCCAGAACCCCCAGGGCTATCAGGATATGCTCAGGCAGGTTTATCACAGCACCCCAGCCCTTCAGCCCATCATGCCTTGGATAGACTCCAAGCGTCCCAAGAAGCCTCGTCGCACCACTGTACTTTGGACGGAGAACGGTCCGGTGCTCTTCTGGAAGGCTCCAAGAGGCAAGAAGGAGATGCAGAAGGCCCGTCAGTATGTGGTGTATCGCTTTGTCAAGGGCGAGAAGGTGGATTTGGAGGATTCCTCTCATATCCTGTGCATCACCAGCCAGACCTTCCTTCCTCTGGCCTACGAGGGTGGCAACACCGATTATGTATATGTGGTTACAGCCCTCGATCGCCTGCATAATGAGTCAAAGGCGGTGAAGGAGAAGGTGAGACTCTGACCTCTTGCCCTCCAGAGGCACTTTGGCTGCCTCACGGAGACAACCCCACTGAAGCCCATGACAGCTTTGCCCCAAACGGGAATCATTTTCCTGCAGGCAAAGCAGTCATGGGCTTCCTGCATTTGACCGCCTCTGTGGAATCCGTGGAGGGAAGTGGCTCGGAAAGGTGTACGATGTGCCCCTGTCAAGCAACCTTGCTCCGGATTTTTGTCTCTCCCGCCTCGTTGGGAGGGTAGAGCTGGATGGCCAGGCGGTTTGTGCTCAATCATGGAGCAGATGTACGGATTTCACAAGCGTGAATACTCTTCTCTGCCCTTTCCTGCTGAGTTTTTCTGCAGACGCGGAAGCCAGTTGGGGCGGATGGTCAGGCGAGGCAAACTTCCTCGGTGGAAGCGATGGCGGTAACGTGGCAGATGGGGTTGGCGTCAAATGCATTGCGCTGCGAACCCCAACGGAGCGTGCTGCGATGGCCGATGCACCGCGCTGCGATGGCTGATGCACCGCTGTGCGCTGATGGTCAGAAAAAGCATCCGTGTGCCGGATGACGCAGCGGGCATTGTTTCTTAGCCCGTTCTTCTGCCCGCGAGACTGCTTCTTGCCAGAACCTCCATCCCCTTCTGCATCTCAATTCCTATTCCTGCAAAATGTCAGCAAGCAGCATCTGCGGCCTTCAGGGACGCAAGGTGACAGGCAGGCCGGTCTGTGGAATCTATGTGTCAAGAGGAGGGAAGAGAGTGGTGAAGTAGGTGGTGCGGGTGCTTTTGTTGGCCGTTTCGGACCGTTTCAGTCATCCGTGTGCCTTATTTCTTGCCTTATCTGAGATTTCTGCGTAACTTTGCGCATGAAATTTGGAATATATATAATAAGGTATAAGTACGATGAATATACTCGAATTGAGCGATCAGGAGATTGTCAGAAGAAATAACCTGCAGCAGTTGCGCGACCTGGGCATTGACCCTTATCCCGCTGCAGAGTATCCTGTGGATGCCTGGAGTACGGAAATCCGTGAGTCATTTGTTGACCTGCCCACCACTGTGGGAGGGGACGGAGAGGAGATTCCCGCTACCGCCACACCCGAGAACAGCCGCAATGTGAGCATTGCCGGACGTATCATGAGCAAGCGCATCATGGGCAAGGCTGGCTTTGCTGAGTTGCAGGACAGCAAGGGACGCATACAGGTGTATGTGCAGCGTGATGCTATCTGCCCCGATGAGAACAAGGATTTGTACAATATCGTGTTCAAGAAGTGCCTCGACCTGGGCGACTTCATCGGCGTGAAGGGCTATGTGTTCCGCACCAAGACCGGCGAGATAAGCGTGCATGTGACAGAGATGACTGTGCTCTCCAAGAGCCTTCGTCCCCTGCCCATCGTGAAGACAGATGCCGAGGGCAATGTGTTCGACGCTTTTGACGACCCCGAGTTGCGTTACCGCCAGCGTTATGTTGACCTCATTGTCAACAACGGCGTGAAGGATACTTTCCTCAAGCGAGCAACCATCGTGCGCACTCTGCGCCGCATTCTCGATGATGCAGGATATACTGAGGTGGATACCCCTATCCTGCAGAACATCGCAGGTGGTGCCAGTGCCCGCCCCTTCATCACGCATTTCAATGCCCTCAATCAGGATATGTACATGCGTATCGCTACGGAGCTTTACCTCAAACGCCTCATTGTGGGCGGCTTCGAGGGAGTGTATGAGATGGGCAAGAACTTCCGCAACGAGGGAATGGACAAGACTCACAATCCCGAGTTTACCTGCATGGAGCTTTATGTGAGCTACAAGGACCTCAACTGGGGAATGGGCTTCACAGAGAAGATGCTCGAGGAGATTTGCACCGCGGTCAACGGTAAGCCCGAGGTGGAGATAGACGGTAAGGTGATTTCCTTCAAGGCTCCCTTCCGCCGTCTGCCTATTCTGGATGCCATCAAGGAGAAGACCGGCTACGACCTCTATCCCATGAATGAGGAAGAGATACGCGATGTGGCCAAGAAGTTGGGCATCGAGGTGGATGATACAATGGGCAAGGGTAAGCTGATAGACGAGATTTTCGGAGAGACCTGTGAGGGTTCCTTCATCCAGCCCACCTTCATCACCGACTATCCTGTGGAGATGTCGCCTCTGACCAAGATGCACCGCTCGAAGCCCGGACTCACGGAGCGCTTCGAGTTGATGGTCAATGGCAAGGAGCTGGCAAATGCCTACAGTGAGCTCAATGACCCCATCGACCAGGAGCAACGCTTCGTTGACCAGATGAAGCTGGCCGACAAGGGTGACGATGAGGCTATGATCATCGACCACGATTTCCTGCGTGCTCTGCAGTACGGAATGCCTCCCACCTTCGGCATCGGTATCGGTATCGACCGTCTGGTGATGCTTCTCACCGGCAAGTTTGCCATAGGCGAGGTGATGCTCTTCCCGCAGATGAAGCCTGAGGTGAAGGCTCCCCGCGACAAGGATGAACTCTTCCTGGAGAAGGGTATCCCCTCGGAGATTATCCCCATCCTGCGTAAGGCCGGCTACAATCTCGTAAGCACACTGCAGGGAGTGGCACCAGCCAAGGTTCAGCAGCAGATTATCGAAATAGTAAAGAAGTACAAACTCGACATTGAGCGTCCCTCTCAGGAGACCATCGCACAATGGACAGCATGACAGGTCAGGTAGGTGTCATCGGCGGAGGAAGCTGGGCAACAGCCATTGCCAAGATTCTGCTCGAGAGTGTTCCGCACATACATTGGTATATGCGTAATGCTGAACGTGTGGAGCAGTTCAGGCATACCGGACACAATCCGGCCTACCTCTCGCAGGTGCACTTCGACATGAGCCGGGTCACTCTCACCGATGATATCAACGAGGTGGCCGATGCCTGTCAGACTCTCATCCTGGTGCTTCCCTCTCCTTTCCTCAAAGGAACGCTCGAACATCTTCATGTCAAGCTTCGCTCCAAGTTCCTGGTAACGGCCATCAAGGGCATTGTGCCGGGCGAGAACCTCATCTGCACCGATTATCTCGGTCTGATGTGTGGTGTGCCGCAGGAGCAGTTGGCGGTCATCGGTGGTCCCAGCCATGCCGAGGAAGTGGCCATGAACCACCTCACCTATCTCACTGTGGGCTGTGCCGATCTGGCTCGCGCCAGGGAGTTTGCCTCCTTGCTGCAGAACGATTACGTGCGCACCAAGGTGAGTCAGGACGTTACAGGCATTGAGTATGCCAGTGTGCTCAAGAATGTTTATGCACTCGCTTCGGGCATCTGCAACGGCATGAACTACGGCGACAACTTCCAGGCAGTGCTCATGAGCAATGCCATACAGGAGATGCAGCGCTTTCTCAATGCTGCCTGTCCCATCCCCCGCAACGTGTGTGACTCTGTCTATACGGGCGATCTGCTTGTTACGGGCTACAGCCAGTTCAGCCGCAACCGCATGTTCGGCACCATGATAGGCCGGGGCTACAGCGTTCAGAGCGCCCAGGCAGAGATGCGCATGATAGCCGAGGGCTACTTCGGTGCCAAGTGCATGCAGGAGATCAACCGTCCCATGAGGGTCAACATGCCCATCCTGGACGCTGTCTATAATATCCTCTATCGCCGTGTGAGCCCGTCCATCGAGATTGGCTTGCTCAGCGAGGCGTTCCGCTAAGGGGCGTCCAGTGGCTCGTGAGAGCCGTGCGACTGGCCGTGAGCCAGTCGGTAAGGTACATAGGTAAAGATTGTAATTCAGTTAAATACACATTTAATTATGATTAAGTTAGACATCAGCAAGACGCTGATTGCCCCCGAGGACGTTACTGCCTACGAGGGTGCTGTAGCTTCTGCTCAGCAGGCATTGGAGAATGCTACTTGTGAGGGCAACGGTTTTCTGGGTTGGTTACACCTTCCCAGCCAGATCACTCCTGAGTTCCTGGAGCAGTTGCAGTCATGTGCCAACACACTGCGTGAGCACTGCGACACTGTGGTAGTAGCAGGTATCGGAGGTTCTTATCTGGGTGCACGTGCTGTCATCGAAGCTCTGGGCAACAGTTTCCAGTGGCTGGTCAACAAGGGTGAGAACCCTAATATCCTCTTCGCAGGCAACAACATCGGTGAGGACTACCTGTATGAACTCACAGAGTACCTCAAGGACCGCAAGTTCGGAGTCATCAATATCAGCAAGAGTGGCACGACCACCGAGACTGCCTTGGCTTTCCGTCTGCTCAAGAAGCAGTGTGAGGAGCAGCGCGGAGTGGATGTTGCACGCAAGGTGATAGTGGCTGTGACCGACGCTCACAAGGGTGCCGCTCGCACTACAGCCGACCGCGAGGGCTACACCTCATTCATCATCCCCGACAATGTGGGTGGCCGCTTCAGCGTACTCACTCCCGTGGGTTTGCTTCCCATTGCCGTTGCAGGCTTCGATATAGCCAGCCTCGTGCAGGGTGCTGCCGATATGGAACGTGCCACTGCAGCTGATGTTCCTTTCAGCCAGAACATAAGCGCCCAGTATGCAGCAGTGCGTAACGCACTCTACAACAAGGGTAAGAAGATAGAGATACTGGTTAACTTCCAGCCCAAGCTCCATTATATGAACGAGTGGTGGAAGCAGCTCTATGGCGAGTCAGAGGGTAAGGATCTCAAGGGTATCTTCCCTGCAGCCGTTGACTTCAGCACCGATCTCCACTCTATGGGACAGTGGATCCAGGAGGGTGAGCGCACTATCTTCGAGACTGTAGTGAGTGTGGAGCAGCCCGAGCACAAGTTGCTCTTCCCCCATGATGACGAGAACCTGGACGGTCTCAACTTCCTGGAGGGCAAGCGCGTGGATGAAGTGAACAAGATGGCAGAGCTGGGTACTCAGCTTGCACATGTGGATGGCGGTGTACCCAATATCCGTGTGAGTGTACCTCGACTGGATGCCTACAACCTGGGTCAGCTCATCTACTTCTTCGAGAAGGCTTGTGGCATCAGCGGTCTGGTGCTGGGTGTGAATCCCTTCAACCAGCCTGGTGTGGAGGCTTATAAGAAGAACATGTTCGCTCTCTTGGGCAAGCCTGGTTACGAGAAGGAGACTGAGGCTATCAAGGAGCGTCTTCAGAAGTAAATCTTCACAGCATTGGATATTTCACAGAAACAGCAGGACGGCCAGGAGGCGAGGAACCTCAAGGCCGTTCTTTTTGATATGGACGGAGTACTCTTCGACTCTATGCCCAACCACGTAAAGGCCTGGTGTGGGGCGGTAGAGCAGTTTGGTCTGCACATGACACCGCAAGAGGTCTATATGAATGAGGGCCGCACGGGCAGTGGCACAGTGGATATGCTGGCCATGCGCACTTGGGGCCGTAGGGCTACAGCAGAGGAGATAGAGGAAATCTATCGCGTGAAGAGCGCACTCTTCAACACTCTTCCCGAGGCAGCACCCATGCCTTACGCGCGCGTATTATTAGATAATGTACGCGCGCGAGGGCTTCGCATCGTCCTTGTGACGGGCAGCGGGCAGCGCAGCTTGCTCGAGCGGTTGGAACATGCTTTCCCTGGCTGCTTCCATGCAGACCTTATGGTCACCGCCTTCGACGTGCGTCACGGCAAGCCTAATCCCGAACCCTATCTCATCGGACTGGACAAGGCGGGCGTGAAGGCCAGTGAAGCAATGGTGGTGGAGAATGCTCCTCTGGGCGTGCAGGCTGGCCATGCGGCTGGTATCTACACGCTGGCTCTCAACACCGGCCCGCTTCCCGATGCTGTCCTGTGGGACTCTGGTGCCGACTGTGTGCTTCCCAGCATGCAAGCCTTTGCCGAACAGGCTGACCGCTTCTTGGCATAGCATCGTCCCTCACAATACACTCGTGGGCGGCATACAGACATCTCTGTATGCCGCCCACGCTATTAAAACAGAACGAAAGTTCTCTGTTTTACTCGTCGTCCATCAGGCTGTCGGCAGGATTCTCATTGATGGGCGTATTGTCCTGCTCGATGGTGAAACTGCCGTTGCGGCTGATTTTGATGAGGAACGGTTGCGACATATCGCTCTCGGGATAGCTCACGCAGGTGCCGAAGGTCAGTATTCCGTCGGCATAGCCAGAGCAACGGAAACCGTCAAACATGCCATGCTGTTTGAAGTCTTCGTTCAGCAGATGGCGGAAGTCATTCTTTGTAAACCAGCGGTGGAACAGGTTAGCTCCATCCTTTGTGATGGTCAGCTCGAAGATGTTATCCTTGAATTTCGTGCCGTACTGGTCGGTGACCACAGGCATCGAGTCGCATGGTTCGCGGTGGATGAGGAACATCACCTTGCTGTCCCATGCCTTTATGCTGTCGTTGAAGTCGCAACTGGCCGTGCTGTGTGTCACTGTATCCTGCTCAGCCATAGGCAGCAGATCCAGTGTCTCCTTGCTTTTGTTACCCTTGCATGCGGCCATTGCCACTGCTATGAGCGCCATCATCAGGATTTGTCTCTTTCTCATATCACTTCCTTTAGTGTGTTTTGACTGTTTATCTACTCACAAAGTTAGGAAAAAAAACAATCCCCACCAACACATTCACCCACAGAAGTCAAACCTCCCGGCATGTTTTTCTTTGCCTCAAAAACCGCTGTAGGGTAGTGGGCAGAAGCCTTTTCCCAGCCAGATAGAATAAAAAAGTCCTCGCTTTGAGCCGCTTCGCTGATATTTTCACTAACTTTGCAATACTTATGAAGAGAGCATTTATCTATCTGGCACTTGTTGTGCTTGTGGTGTTTGTGGCCATTGGCGGTTTCAGGGACTGTTCCCTCAAGCACATCACAAGCGGCCGTTCTGCCGACTCTGTTCGGGTCGATAGCGCGGATGCCGTGCTGCGCCTGCGTGCCCAGAGCCGTCTCTATACATCCGAATACCGCATACACAAGGTGGTGACGCATGACGACCTGATTCGGTTCCAGGGAAAGTTCTTCGGCTACTCCTATGAACAGACGTTTCACTTGGGTGACCGCAAGATAGCCATCCCCATAGATGTCACCTTCAAGGCTTATGTGGATTTCTCCTCCTTCTCTGAGCGGAATGTGGAGAAGCACGACTCACTCATCCACATCACTTTGCCCGACCCGCGCGTCATCCTTACGTCCTCCAGCGTAGATCATGCCGGAGTGCGTCAGTACCTCAGTCTGCTGCGCAGCGGGTACACCGACCGGGAGATGACAGAACTTTCGGCGCAGGGAGTGGAGAGCATCATAGCAGGAATGGGACAGACAGATATAATAGAACGCGCGCGCGAGAGTGCCGCCCGCATCATCATACCCCTCATGGTGCAACTGGGCTATAAGCCCGACCACGTGGTGGTCACTTTCCGTAGCGGACTGGACCTCTCCGATCCTGCTACCTATTACGACAACGACCACTCTGTGGTGCGATGGGAAGGAGGTAAGCGATGAAGACCATCCAGCGTTTCCTTCTCCGGCTCTTGCTTCTGGCCTTGCTTGTGCTGGCAGTTATATTGGGTGTGCGCTATCTCACCACAGGCAAGGGCGTCAAGTCGCTCTTCGGCTTCTCGGTAAGCCGTCCTCTGGTGGCACAACCGACTCCTATGCGCATCCAGGCCATACGCAGCATCGGTCAGTGGGAGTTCTTGAGTATTGATGATGAGGAGATTATAGACACCGTCCGTCGTCATTGGCTCTCTTCGGATGACCAGCTGGTGCGCATCTACAGGGGCACTCTCAGGCTGGGTATAGACTTCCGTCAGTGCAGTCCCGACTGGGCTTTGGCCTATGGTGATACTGTCAAAGTGCGCCTGCCAGAGGTGCGTCTGCTCGACAACCTCTTTATTGATGAGGCTCGTGTGCGCAGTTTCTACGAGAGTGGAAAATGGAATGCCGCCGACCGCAAGGCTATGCTTCGCCGTGCCGAACAAGCCATGCGCCGCCGCTGCCTCACTCCCGAGAACATGCAGCTGGCCAGGCAAACAGCCAAAGACCAGCTTCGCCACTTCTTCCTCTCCCTTGGTTTTGCCAACGTAGTCTTTGAGGATGAAGAGGAACAGCAGTAGCTCTTGCTTTTGCAGTATTTTCGGTTCATCCGACAAATGCGTGGTTTTTATCGTGTAGGAAAGCCTTTCTTGTGTTGCAAAGTTAGTCTGTAAGGGAATAAAATGAGGGTGAAGCGGTTTCGTAAAACAACAGGAATGGTGTAAAGCGAAATCGATTAAAATCAGAGTAGTACTTCATTGGCGATAGGAGTAGTACTTCATTGGCGATAGGAGTAGTACTTCATTGACGATAGGAGTAGTACTTCATTGGCAAAGTAAGTAGTACTGCATGAATTCCACCAAGAGTTATGACTCCGTATCGCAGGAATTCATCCTCCATCAAGAGGCATTTTTTGTTTCACTTTTCAGTACTCATGTCTCTTCTTCTATTCCACATTGGTTCATTTTCGCTGTATTTTGCCTTCTACAGACAGACAAAATGCCTCTTTACTGCCTTGGCCTCTGCTTTTTCCTCCCTGCCCATTGCATAAATCGCATGAGAAAACTCCCTTTTTGCCCTCAAGTAGCCATCCTGTGGGCAGAAAAATGTCTTTTCCGGTATGTTTGGCCCCTCCAAATCACGTTTTGGGGGTCTTCTTTCTTCCTCAAATGTACTTGTAGAACCCTTTTCTTCTCTTTTAGGGCATGGAGAGGGCAGTTTCATTCCTGTGTTTCATTCCCTGTTTTCAGGGATAATACCCTATTCGTCATTTTGAGACATAAAGTTTTGTTAGAATAACCAAAAAATTGTTTCCAGCTCTTTCCACACTCTTCCTTATGTTGCATAACATATTCTACAGCCCCTTAACCTTTATCCTACCACTATTCTTTATGCTTATTTGTCCGATATATCCCTTTTTCTTGTAGAAATCACCATGTCAATTGGTAAAATGCACATTTCTTTGCGTTGGCAGGGTAGGAGTGTATGCTTTATTGTGCAGTATAGTCAAAATTACAATTTAATACAAATTCACAAATAAAATAGCATATATGACAAATTGTAAAAATAACTATTGAAATTTGTGAAAATGTAGTCTAATTTTGCAAGCGGAATCGTAACACTGGCGAGTGTTGGTTGGTAGGCCGTTTGGGTCAAGTACGTTGACAGTGACTCCAACTGCGATTCGGATTGATTGGAAGTCTGCTTGAGGAACCGCAAAAACTAACTTGTGGAACGGATATGGAGAGATGAGGCGGACATTCAATGGAGAAATCATCCCGAGAAATGTACTGGTTAAAGGTAAAGCTGAGGCTGGCAATATGGCGAGCCAAGGCAGAGCCAAGGACAACTAAAAGATAACAAAAGATGCGAACATACATGAAACGAAGAGTACTGGGTATCCTGATGCTGCTGGCGCTTGCCTCTGCAAGTTGCTGGGCACAGAAGGCTGCCGTCAAGACAAACCTGATTTACGATGCTTCGGCAACGGTCAATCTGGGTGCGGAGTTTGCCCTTGCTCCCAAGTGGACACTTGACCTCTCGGCCAATTATAATGGTTGGGATATCAAGAGTGACAAGAAGTGGAAGCATTGGATGGCACAACCCGAGGCACGTTACTGGTTCTGTAACAAGTTCATGGGCCACTTCATCGGCATTCATGCCCATGGTGGTCAGTTCAACGTGGGCGGACTCGACCTGGACTTCAAGTTCCTGGGAACTGATTTCCGCAACTTGCGTGACCACCGCTACGAGGGTTGGTTCGTAGGTGGAGGCATTGCCTATGGTTATGCCTGGACACTGGGCAAGCACTGGAACATGGAAGCGGAGTTAGGCATAGGCTACAGCTACACCGACTCTGACAAGTATGCATGCGAGAAGTGCGGCAAGAAGGTGGAGTCCAATAGGAACCACCATTACTATGGCATCACCAAGGCTGCCCTCTCACTGGTATATGTATTCTGAACATTTATGAAGGAGGAATCACGATGATACACAATAGCAAGACAAACACCAAGATGACACGCTTAACCCGGCTTTCGGCTTGTGCTGCACGATGCACCCTGCTGATGGTGGTGCTCATGCTGGCTGACAATGCCAGGGCAGAGGTTCAGGGCGTGGCCGGAGGCCAGGTGCGCGTGGAGAACAAGCAGTTCAGAAAGGTGGGCAATAAGGTGAAGGTGGCTATGGACATCCGTCTTGACGACCTGCGCCTGAAGTCTAACCGCGGACTGATGCTTGTGCCCATGATGGTCAACGGACAGGATACCCTGCGCATGCAGGCTGTGGAGGTGCTGGGTCGCAAGCGCTATATCTATTGGCAACGCAATGGTTCCACCATGACCGAGAGCCCCTTGGTGGTGGAGCGCAGGCACAATGGTGACGAGCAGACTGTGGCTTACAGGACTGAGGTGGAATATGAGGAGTGGATGACCAATTCGGCTTTGTTGCTGGCCGAGGACAACTGCGGATGCACGCAGACCTTGCTGGGCAACGCGCTCATCAGCGATGGTGGTGAGGCGCTGTTGGGTCCCTGGAAGTGCGCTTTCGCTTATGTGGAGCCCGATCCCGAACCTATCAAGGAGCGTCACGAGAGTGGAGTGGCTCGTCTCAACTTCCATCTCGACAAGTATGATATTGTTCCCTCTCTGGGCAACAACAGGGCAGAACTCGACAGCATACGCCGTACGATAGACAAGGTGAAGGATGATGCCGACGTGAAGATAACGTCCATCGAGCTGCACGGCTACGCATCACCCGACGGCAACTATCAGCACAATGCCGACCTGGCCCGCAACCGCATACGTGCACTCTACTTCTATCTGCGTGATATGTACAATCTTCCCGATGAGCTTTACCGTAACAACACCACTCCTGAGGACTGGGAAGGTGCCATTACAGGTGCTCGCCGAAGTGTTTTGAAGAAGAGGGATGTGGTGCTTGGCATCATGGAGAGCGACATGGATCCCGACAAGAAGGAGGCACAGTTGAGGCTCAAGGCTCCTGCCGACTACACTTACTTGGTGGAGAATGTGTTCCCGGGTTTGCGCCGCACCGAATATACAGTCAATTATGATGTGCGCAACTTCAATCTCGAAGAGGCTCGGCGTATCATCAACACCCGTCCTCAGAAGCTCTCGCTGAAAGAGATGTATGTGGTGGCAAACAGTTACGAACGCGGTTCGGAGGAATACAAGCATGCCTATGACGTGGCTGTGGCCATGTTCCCAAATGACGAGACTGCCAATGTGAATGCTGCCTATGTGGCTCTCGACGGAGGCGACTTGGGCAGGGCAGAACGCTATCTCAAGCGCGCTGGCAACACACCACAGGCCGAGAATGCACGTGGAGCACTGGAGGTGCTGCGTGGCAACTTTGACAAGGCACGCCCGCATTTCCAGAAAGCTGCCGATGCCGGACTCAAGGAGGCTGTGGAGAACCTCAGGGAACTGAAGCGTAGATTACAGTAAGAGAGTGCAGCCGAGGCTGCCTCCAATAACTTAAAGAATAAAAAAGAGAAAACTTAACTAATTTGTTATCAATTCTTACATTTATCGCTATGAAGAATTTTAAGCATTATTTGTTTGGTGCGCTGACAATGTCCGCAGCACTTGCATTCACTGCCTGCACCAGTGAGAACGAAGTGGGTGAACCCCAGGAGAACGTGAAAGGTTTCTATCTGCAGATGAGCCTGATAGGTGAGACCCCAACACGTACAGAGCTTGAGCAGCCTCAGCTGGATGCCACTGTGGCTGAGAGCAACGTTACTACCGGCACATTGTTCCTCTTCCAGGGACCCGCTCTGAAGTTCCAGAAGAAAATAACCGCCAATGACTGGATGGGCGACAATCCTTCTCAGGGGGTGACAGGTACCACCAATGTCATTGCTGTCAGCGTGTCCAACGTAGATCCCAATACTGAATACAGCGTGTATTTCCTGGCTAATGACAATCAGGCAGGACTGGATGTGGCAGGCAATCCTCTGGGCTTCATCTATAATGCAGAGAGAAAGTTTGCTGGCACAATGGCTGATGCCGATGCATTCGTGATGTTCAACCAGAACGATCCCAGCTGCAAGGCCGACCAGTATAAGGTGGAGTTCACCGAGGCAAACAAGTCGGTGGATAATCCTGCCAAGATAAAGGGTGACAAGGCCATCAAGATTGAGCGTCTCGTAGCACGCGTAGATAAGCCAAAAGTGACTCCTACAACCATTACTGCTCCTGAGACTGATGCTACTCCTGACCAGCAGGATGCACAGACCAAGGTGGAGAGCATCGCACTGGAAGGTTATGCACTGTCTAACCTGCCCATGAAGACCAACGTGATGCAGCAGTGGGGTGACAACGGTGAGTTCCTGATGCCCACACCTACAACTTACTTCAATGCCTATAACGAATTCGGTACAAAGACTAAGCTCGGAGACGTTCCGTTTGACAATGCCGCAGTCAACTACGTATTCGAGAACAGAGGTGCAATCAACGAACATGAATATACCGCTATGTATATGAAGTATAAGGTGACTCTGAACTCAGATGTTGACGGTGGAACTGCAGACTTCACTGACGGCACCTTCTACCGCTATGACCACAAGATCTATACTTCACTGGAGAGCATCCAGAACAGCATTGGCGGCACAAACCCATTCGGTGAGGGCAAGACTGTAGAAGTATTGCTGGCAGAGCTGCACAAAAATGACGCTGGCGGATGCGATGCCACAGAAGAACAACTTTCTGAATTCCGTGCCAATTACCAGATAGAAGTCTTCCACCAGGGATTCTGCTATTACAATGTTCCTGTTGAGGCTCAGAACCAGAAGTTCACTGGCTACTACACCACTCTGCGTAACACCATTTACCAGATTAACGTCAAGAATATCTTCAACGTAGGTTCTGATGTTCCCAACGGAGATCCCGATGATAAGAAGCCTAACTACTACATGCAGGTACAGGTGGAGGTTAATCCTTGGGTGCTCAAGTCATACGATATTGATCTGAAGTAAACCTTAATAGACTCTATATTTTACTTGTCAGTCCCCTGGAGGCTGTTGTCTCCAGGGGGCAAGGCAAGTCCCTTGCCAACCGAAACATTCCCGCATGCCCGACATGCTACTCCTGGGTGGGAACCGGGGAACCCCTTGTGCATACTGCCAGCAGGCAGACAGCACCACCGGATGAGAAAATGACAGATGTGGCAGCACTCCGCAGGGAGGCAGCCCATACCATATATACAGAGAGTAATAACGTAACAAAAGAACGAACAAGATATGGCACAGATGCTTAAGAAATCCTGGCGCGCGGCTCTGATGGTGGCTTGCTTGGCTCCATTCATATTCACATCGTGCATCAAAGACGACCTCGATGGGTGCAATCCTTTGGAAGGCATTTACATCAACTTCGTCTATGATTACAATGTGAAGCAGGCCGACGCATTTGACAGCGAGGTGAGAAACCTGCACGTGTATGTGTTTGATGCCAACGGAAGGTTCGTCACACAGAAGGACACCGCTGCCAGCATGTTTACCAAGGAGTATAACATGAACATTGCCGGACTCGACACCGGCCGCTACAAGATTATCACTCTGGCCTATGACCGTCAGGTGGTGCCCGCAGAAGACAACTTCCGCATCTCCACATTACGTCCGGGCGAGAGTACCGAAGCCGACCTGCATGCACAGTTGCAGAGTACGCGTGGCGAGAACAGCACACAGTTTGCGGCACTCTATAGTGGTGAGCAGACCATCCATCTCGATGGCAAGTTCGCTTTTGCCACAGTGCCTCTGAAGAAACTTACCAATAGCTATCGCGTGATACTGATGCCCTACACCAGTGGCGACGAGTCATTTGTGACGGACAACTTCGATATCCGCATCACAGGATATGCCACGTGGCTCAACTGGGATGGCTCTCTGCGTCAGGCTGGTGCCATCACCTACCGCCCATACAATATGGGAATGGAAGTTTATGAGGGAGCTGCCGGCGATCCTTCGCCCATTGACAAGGCACTCACATTCGACCTCTGCTCCTCCCGGCTCTTCTATCCCCAGCCCGAGGGACAGGATGCACGCCTGATTATCACCGACAAGCGCAATGGTTCTGTGGTATTCAACCACTCTCTTCCCTGGCTGCTCTCCCTTTACGGAGGCAGTGAGAAACTTGAGAAATGGAGTACGCAGGAGTATCTTGACCGCCAGGACCACTACACGCTCATGTTCTTCTTCGATGCCAACTACAACTTCTATGCCCGCATCAAGGTGAACGACTGGGTGGTGCACCTCTCCGACGTGGAATTCTGACCCTCTCTGTGGGGCTGTTCCAGAACGTGCTAATAAAGGAATCTATTCACAAACTCAATACAGACAACGATGTTGCACATGCACATGACATATAAGAGAATGCTGAGGGGAGCCACCCGAATGGCCCTTTCGTGCCTGACGCTGCTTGGCGCCATGCTGCCTGTGGCATGTGTCTATGAGCAGATACCCGAGGCGTATGATGAGGCCGACACCTATATCCACCTCAATCTCATCTCCTCAAATATAAAGTATATTGATAATCAGTTAGTTACTGTTATCAAGATACAAAT
>OOBO01000546.1_pt1 | contig 32506 bp, 24 predicted proteins | sample 1671031 | NCBI WGS metagenome assembly OOBO01 (sample SAMN06348115, study PRJEB24527) | human gut metagenome | biome: human gut; feature: ankylosing spondylitis patient; material: feces | host: Homo sapiens | place: China | collected 2015-10 | reverse complement strand
AATTAATTTTCAACAACTTAGGCTACATGTCCTGGATTTTATCCGGACAGTAGTGATTTGGTATTTAAAAGCAGCAAAGCAAGGATATAATTGGGCACAGTATCGAGTTGGGCATTTTTATCTACATGGAATCGGAACTGATACAAACGATAAAAAAGCGGAGAAATGGTTGAAAAAGGCCGTAAAAATCGGTGCTTGTTATGGTCTGCCACAATATGACTATGGCAAATATTATGCAAAAGGTACCAAAGCTAAAGAATGGTTGTTGAAATCCAATGAAGAGGGGTTCTCGGAAGCTCTTACAGAAATTGGCAAGAGGTATGAAATGGGACTTTTTGAGCAAAACTTTGATTCTGCATATTACTATTACTATTCTGCTGCAAAACAGGATAATGCTAATGGTATTTTTCATCTTTCAGTATATTATTCACAAGGAGATTGCTGCAAACAGAGTTATAAAGATGCATTAGAGTTATATAAGAAAGCAGAAAATTTGAATAGTACAGATTTGCTTTTATATAAAACGCTTAATAATAGAATCGAAATGAATAATCCAATTGGATATGATTCGATACAATCATGTTTCTTGATAAAAGACGATGCGTCGTTTTACTGGTACCGTGATGTTGCTTTTAATGATAATGCAGAAAGTAAATACTATCTGTTCTCTTGTTACTTAAACGGAATCTATGGTGTAAGACAAGATGCAGACGAAGCAGCGTATTGGTTAGGCCAGGCAGCTAATAACGATATATTGGAAGCACAAGTGATATTAGCTCAATTATATGAGAAAAAAGGAGATTTACAAGATGCTCGATACTGGTATCAGCGAGGGTTGGACAGCAAAAAATATATGATAACTGAAACATCTGATGATGAGTTTCAAGATCTAAAGAACGAATGCAAATTAGCATTGGAAAGATGCAAATGAAATTTTTATAAACTAGTATGACTGATCAAGAAATAATAACCTCTCTCATAGCCCGTGATCCTAAGGTGACGGCGCAGTTCTTCTTTAAGGATTGTCGTTCGTTGTTTATTAGTATCATCAGGCGTGTGTTTGGAAATCAGATAGTTGATTACGACGAGATAATCAGCGAGCTTTATGTGCTTCTCATGGAGAATGACGCAAGGAAATTGCGAACGTTTAAGAATGAGAGCACATTGTTTCAGTGGCTGAAGACAATAGCCGTGCGGCATTGTTTGGAACTGAAGCGTCGTGGCAAAGTGATAGATAATGAAAGTCAAGAGCCTCTTGTTAATAGTGGTAAGAATCTTTCGTATGTTGAAAGTTCGCAAGCCAAGATGGATGTTGAGAGTTTGCTTAGGCAAATGAATAATCAGCGTTATGCCCTTGTCATCCATTTGCTGATGATAGAGGAGAAAAGTCCGGAAGAGGTGGCAAAGCAGTTATCCATTACGGTAGCCAACCTCTATAATATAAAGCGTCGGGCCATGAAAGCCCTCGTAGAAGTAGCACTTAAAGATAAAAGATCTTATGAACGATAATATGATAATTTCAGATGAGTTGTTGGCTGCATTCCTTGATGGAAACACGAATGCGGAAGACACGATGCGCGTGCTGAAGGCTGCCGAACAAGACGAGGAGTTGCGCGAGCTGATCCGTATTGTGAGTGAGGTCGATGAAGATATGGCGGGGCGGACGCCTGCCAAGGTTAAGGAACTTCCCATGACGGCAATGGCTGCACGGAAAAAGGAAAGCTATCTCTGCGACATAGAGTGCGAGGAGTTTGTGCTGCATCAACTCGGTATTGAAACAACCCACAAAACCCTTCTTGACGAGGCTTACCGTAATTGCTGGTTGAGGGACAAGGGAATGCCATTGTATAATATCGGTCGGTTGTTGGAGAAAAACAATCTTGCCGTCAGCCGCCGTTATGATTCTTCTATAGAAGATGTGGTGCGTTGGTTGGAGCATGGCGACCAACTGATAGCAGTAGTTGACAGTGCAATGCTTGAATCTGCTATTCTCACTAACTCTCAGACGTATCCTAACCATGCTGTGGCTATTTGCTCGGTGTCTGTTGCGTCAAACGAAATAACGCTCTTCAATCCTTATACCGATGAGGAACTGACCACTTATCCTTTGCCTTTGTTCTTGAAGGCTTGGAAGCAGTCAAACCATTATTTGGTTGTGGTCAATACTACCGACCAGTTTGTTTACGAGCCTTATCCCATTCGTCTTGACGACGTGTCCCTCGACGATGATCTCATAGAACTGCAAGAAGCCATTGCGGAGAACGCTCACGAGATTTGGGCAAAAACCCGTACTGACCAGGGCTGGAGTTATGGGCCCGAGCGCAACGATCAAAAAAAGGAGACGCCCGACATGGTGCCTTATTGCAATCTCCCAGAAAGTGAAAAGCTCTACGACAGGGAAATGGCGATGCAGACACTAAAGTTGGTGAAAAAGCTGGGGTTTGAGATTAAAAAGAGTGATAAATGAGCGGAAATTAGAAATTATAGAAGTTATGCCCGACACGAATAAAGGGTGAAAAATAATGAAACGTTTAGTGTTGTTGTTTATTGCTTTCTCTTTGTTTTTGTGCGCTAATGCGCAAATTCGAGATTCGTTCTATGGATGCAAGGTCGGAGTGACAACGAAGAAGCAGTTTTTGATAAATCTTAGGAAGTTAGGATATAAATGTCTGTATGATAAGGAGAATGAATGTTATTACGTTGAAAATGTAACATTCGCGGGGGAACTGTGGGGGTCATGTTCGTTTAAATTCTATAAAGAAACATTGTATTCTGTTGGTTTTGGTTTGCAGTCCGATAAGGAAGATGTTATTAATGTTTACAATCGAAATATTGAAACTGCTAAAACGAAGTACGACAAAATTGAAGGCAAAATGGTAAGTGATAATCAAAATCATAAACAATGTTGTTTTGATGATGGCATTGTAGTATTAAGTGTAGGTTATGGAATAAAAGATGGTAATTATGCTACTTTGATATATCAAAGTAAAAAACTAATAATTCAGATGAATGAAGACGCATATAATCCTCAAATCCGCAACTAATAGGACTGAGGGCGTTTTTGCTTGCAAAGCGAAAAATGATCATCTAGTCATACATATTCTTGTGTAGCAGAAACATCTCAGACACAAGAGCCCCTTATCCCCACAAAGCGGCTTGAGGTAATACGCTAGTTTAACCAAACAGACCTGGCTTTAGCCAAAGCCTGTTTGGAACAACCTGGCGTAAGCATGGTTGTCAGTATAAATGTTTAACACATGGCAATAGTTGTGTTTTTATGATAAAAGACGATATTCAATCTATGTCGATATTTTCTAGTTGCGAACTATAAATATTAGCCTGTAGTGCATACCTTTTACGACATCTTTATAAGCTACCGGCGTACGACTGGTGCACAATACGCCCGCATCATACAGTTGATGCTGACGCAGCGTGGATATAAAGTTTTCTTGGATTACGACGAGTTGAAAGACGGAGTTTTCGGAAAGCGCATAAAAGCGGCTATCAATGAAGCGCCAGTGTTTATACTCATGTTGTCGAAGGGGGCTTTGGATCGATGCAGCCAAGAGGACGACTGGGTGAGAGAGGAGATTCTCTTGGCTATGCAGGAAGGCAAGAAGATAATTCCTATTAATCCCGATAAAACGTTTGACGGTATTCATACCGATGTTCCGCAGGAGATAAAGGGTATCGCTTGCGATATACAACACTCTGAAATAGACTTTGGGCAAGCTCTTGGCGTTACGGTAGATCTGATGATACGGGAACGTTTGGCGTCGTGCATCGGCAAACGCGAGGTAAGTAAGTACAAAGATGAAGATTATGATACTGCACAAGCAACACTACGCAGAATAGACAAACGCAATAGATTCGTAAGAAGATTGGCAGTTGCTGTATCTATCATGATAGTGGCAATGGCACTGGTTACTTGCTTTATGTTTTGGCAGCATCACAAGGATAAAGAGGCTGTTGAGGCTGAGGCTGCATCGCTGAACGAGTTGCGAAGTGAATTGGAAAAGAAACACGCTGGCTATTGTCTGCAGCTCAGTCCGCATCTGTCGCGTGAGCAAATGAACACTATTGATACTCTGCTGATGCAGATGCGTGAAGTGAAAAAAGATACGTTGTGGATGAGCCAATTTGAGTTTACTATAGGTCAATGGCATGGACTGTTGGGAGGAAAATACAATTCTACCGACTCCCAAATGCCTATTACAAATGTGGCTTATGATGAAATCAACTACGTGCTCTTGGACAGTTTGCGGAACATGACGGGTATAGAGTTCACTTTGCCCTCTGTTGACGAATGGCAATATGCAGCGCATGGAGGTGTTAACAATGAAACGACAATGTATGTGGGGAGTAATGACGTGAATCGTGTAGCTTGGTATAAAAACAATTCCAGCAATCGAAAACATGCAATAAATGATATTGTGGACAAAGAACCCAACACGCTCGACCTTTTTGCAATGAGTGGAAATGTGAGTGAGTTGTGCAATACACCCTATCCACATCAAAATGCTGATAACATACAATGGACTATATGCGGTGGAAACTATAGGTCAGCAGCCTCTGAAGTGACCGTGTTTTCAACTGCTCCTATAGGAGTGGACGAGAAAAATGACCTGGTAGGATTCAGGTTGGTTATTCGTAAAGAATAGACGGTATGAAGAGATTTTTATTCCTTCTGGCTTTGATGACTTCCTTGTCTGTAACCGCACAGGATGTGGGAGACGATGGTTTTGATAAAGTTGTTGCGGCCTATATCAACTTGCGCGATGCTGCAGCTATCAGTGATACTATTGTTCTCAAGCAAGTTGCCGAACAATTGCGACGATACAATCCGAGTGATTTCAAAACATTTCATCTGGCAGAAGACGAAACAATGTCTTTGAATGGACATATCGTGTTTGACGAGGCCTTTGCAGATAGTCTGTCCAAGGGCGTTGATATCTATCAGCAATCAGACTCTCTCAACAGAGCAATAGGCGAAAGGAGCGTGGGAATGCAAACCCCACGAGGGCGACTTCAATCCAAAACAGTTATTATTAAAGCCAACCAAACGGCTTCATGTACGTTTGTTGCAAAAGGCGTAAAGAAGATAGCAGTAGTGGCAGAGGGTGGCGGTAGGGTGTCGATGACAATGCTGGGATTGTATAAAAACAAGCCCTATACTCAGTATGTCGATACAGAAAAGGTAAAGAAAGGAATGCCGCACCGGACGGGTACTTTGGCATTGAGAGAAGACTGTCTGAGTACAGTTTTGATGAAGGTCAAGAACTGTGTGCAGAAAGATATCAGTATTGTAATAACAATGAATTGATTCGTATGAAAAAGAGTGTTCTGTTTGTTTTGTTGTTTGTGCTTTCGATTAACGTCAATGCACAAACCTTGCAAGATGCACAAGCCTTGCACGAAGAGGGTCGGAAATGTCTAAGCGAAGGAAAGATAGTGCAAGGTCGCGAGCTTACCAAACGGGCGATGAACATTCGCAAGAAGTTGAGTGGCGAAGAAAACGAGGATTATATCACTTCGCTCAACAATTATGCCTATACTTTTGCTTTGGAGAAGGATTTTGCAAAAGCTACTGAACTCCAGGAGCAGGTGATGGCTTTGTGTGAAAAACTTCCCAGACCGCACAAGAATTTGGGTATGTATGCCTTCAACATGGGACGTTTCTACTTTATTGCCGACAACTACGACGGAGCGCAAAAATACTTAGAGATGGCTTTGCCCTTGATAGAGAAATATAGCGAACCCTATGGAAATACTTTGCAATGGTTGGGCTTGATTTATATGGAGAAGCAGGATACAAAGAACCAACAACGTATTCTTCAACTCATAGAAGAACATAAACTACATGAACTAAGCAAGGACTGCCATGAGCCTAAGTGCATGTTGGAACGTGCACAATACTATGCGAGCAAAGGCAATACTGTAAAGGCGAAGGAGTGTTATCTTGAAGTGTTGGGCATGAAAATGGATGATGATATGAGACTAAAGGTGTACGATGGTTATGCTTCTTTGTTATCGCAGATTAATGATTGGGCTTCGGCTGCTAATTACAAGCTGATGTCAGCCAGTATTATCAAACAGAACAAAGGAATGAACGCTGAGTGTGCTGCCCATTATAATTATGCAGGTTTGTGCTTTTCTTTGTCGGAGCAACAATCGGAAGCTATTAGATGTTTTAATGAAGCAGTGGGTTTTTATCAAACAAAATCAGATGCCAGTTCTTCTTTAAAAATGGCTGCTTGTTACAAAAGTATTGGTAATGCTTATTCTGCGCAAGGGGATTTTGCTCACGCCATAATGGCTTATCGAAAATGCGTGGACTACTATGAGCACATGGATACGCAAAATACGGAATACCCTAAAGTTCTTCTTCGATTGGCCAAGGCCGAGGAACGCAATAAGAACTACGAAGAGTCTGTGGCGCATCACAAACAGGCTATGAAACTCTTTGAAGAACATGGTATGTATCAGGATTATTCTGAGGCAGCCTCGTCATTGAAGATATGCTATATGGACATGGGGATAGATGAGAATGTTGACTTTAAAGATGATGCAAGTGCTTTAGAAAAGAAAGCGATATTGGACAAGGTTATAGCTGAGGAAACTGAAAATCTTGAAATGACACGCGAATACCTTGGTAAATTAGCCTATGCCACTTCTCTTGGTACAATAGCTGGCTGCTATGAGTTGAAACAAGATTATGTTCAAGCTGTTTCATATTACAAACAATACATTCCTGCTTTGCGTGAAGCCATCAGTGAGGAATTCCGTATGCAAAGTGAAGCAGAACGCATGCTTACATGGCGTGAAGAGAAGAATCGAATACGGGATTATTTTGACATGATGGCAACAATACCAGTTGGTTATGAGTCGTTGAACGGTGACATTGCCGCATTGGCCTATGACGTAGAGTTGCTTTCCAAGGGTATTTTGCTCAATTCTTCCATAGAGTTTGGAAAATTGTTGGCTCAAAAGGAAAACAAGAAGCTAAAGATGGTGTATGACGACATCAAGTCTGCTGACGAGCAGATACGCGTGCTTCGAAGTAACATGCAGACGGAAGAAGATGCCAACAATGTATTGACACTGGAGCGGGAGAATAAAAAACGCCTGCTTCAGCTATTACGCGATTGCTCCGAAATGGCAGACTTTACTAATTACGTAATGTATGATTGGCGTGATGTACAAAAAAAACTGTCCCCAACAGATGTTGCCATAGAATTTGTAGCTATAAAATCGGAAGCCTTGGACCAAGACAATTATATGGTGGCGTTGGTACTCGATTCTGACATGAAGACTCCTGTCTCAATTCCTGTATGTACTTTGGCCGATGCCAAAGTGATGCAGGCAGATCCGTCACTTTTCGACAATTCTCTCAATTTGATTTGGGGAGGTATAGCCAATCATCTAGAAGGTAAAAAACGAATCTTTTTCTCTGCTGATGGCACATTCAATCACTTAGCCATTGAGTATCTTCTGTATAATGGAAAACCTATGGCTGAGCAAATGGAAGTGTACCGTCTTTCTACAACCAAAGAGCTTTGTTACAACCATCCGCATGCAGTGCCCTCACGTGCCATGCTCTATGGCGGCATTGATTACAACATGAGTAATACATCTGAAAAAATGGTGAAACAGTCGTTAGCCGCCATGCGTAGTGGTGGCGATGGAGAAGTGGTATATGAAACTTTAGGGAATACTCTGCGTGAGGTCAATGAAATAAGTATGGTACTTAAGCAAGGAAAGGTAAAAAATGTGGTCATTCTGAAAAATGACAATGCAAGTAAGAGCTCCTTCCTTCAACTGTCAGATACCAAAACAAATATTCTTCATTTGGCAACGCATGGTGCGTACAGAAGCCATGTGGGTATCACCGATGTTGAATCTATGAACAACAGTATTCTTGCTTTTGCAGGAGCTAATACAGAAGAGGATAGCGAGGTGAGTGCTTCTGAGATTGCTCAAATGAATCTTCGTACTTGTGATTTGGTGGTCCTTTCTGCTTGCGAGAGCGGGCTGGGAAAACTTGGTCAAGATGGCGTTTGTGGTTTGCAACGTGGTTTTAAGAACGCGGGAGTAAATACATTGTTGATGTCATTACGTACTGTAAATGATGCCGCCACTGCTGAACTGATGGTGCAGTTTTACCGCAATCTGATGAGCGGGATGAGCAAACGCAAAGCCTTGGTAGAGGCACAAAAGGCCCTTCGGGCAAAAGGCTATACAGATGCAAAGTATTGGGCCTCGTTCATCTTACTTGACGCTTTAGATTAAAACATATATTTTGTCGTGCAATGATAGAAATACTGCCTCTCTGCCCTCTATACAGGTATGCAACAACATAAAGACGTGAGCGATGAGTAAGAACATTTATATGCCCCATCCTATAGATACGAAGGAGGTAGTGCTGCCTAAGGAATTGGAGGCTTTGGCCGAAGACATTGCAAAGAATGTGCATGAGGTATGGTCGGCTGGACGGATGAAGGATGGCTGGACCTATGGCGAGGAGCGGAATGATGCAAAGAGGCAGCATCCGTGCCTTGTGCCTTATGAAGAACTAACGGAAGAAGAAAAGGAGTACGACCGCAACACATCAATAGAAACGATAAAGCTCATATTGAAATTGGGCTTTAAGATTACGAAGGACTGAAAACTGATGAAAACGGAGGGTTGTTCCCGATTCTGGCTGGATGGAGTTGCGAACAACCTTTTTCGTTTTTTGTACAGGAGTGATTAAGCTGGTTTTGAGCGATTGCTAAAAAATGTGGATTTTTTATAGTTTCAAGTTTTTTTCTCTGATAGATGGGTTACTTTCATCCCCTCTTTGTCATAAAGGAGTGTGATGGCTTCGAGTGATGTTGAAATAACTATATGGATATAAAGAAAGGACAAGCAATGAAGATCAGGTATGCGACAATCAGTAAGGAGGGAAGGCGCTCTAATAATGAGGACTTCTTCGTGGTCATGGACCAGCAGGAGAGGGGGCGCTTTTGGGGTATCGTGTGTGATGGGATGGGTGGTCACGCTTGCGGAGAAGTGGCGAGCGAGACGGTGGCCCATGCTGTATCGACATATTGGGAGCAGCATGCGGAGGAAAGGGATAGCGAGGATAAGGTCGTGGAGGCATGCCAGGAGGCGACGCGTGCTATCGAGCAGAAGGCGAGAGAGGTAGGACTGAAGGAGATGGGAACGACGATGGTGATGGCAAGTATCGAGGGGGACATTGTGACCATTGCCCATGTGGGAGACAGCAGGTGCTATCTGCAGCGGCCAGGCCAGGGAGTGGTGTATCAGACGCAGGACCATGTGAGGTTGAGCTTTGGGTACGAGATCGTGGCGCGCAGTTTCTTCAGCGGTCATCCGGAGGAGGCGATTGCCGACGTGGTGCAGTTTCCTGTTTGTCCGGGCGACCGGATTTTGCTTTGTTCCGATGGGGTCCACAAGAGTATGGAGTCCGAGGACTTGGAGGCAAGGATGATGGAGGAGAAGTCGCTGGAGGAGATACTGCATGGTTTCGACCTTAGCTGCTGGAAGTATGGCGACGATAATTATACGGCTATTTTGATAGAAGTGGAGTAGCGAGGGAATAGACTTGAATCGATGACAAAGTGAATCAATAAGATGACAAATAAAATCTATAAATCAAAACAAAGGAAATCATTATGATGAAAAAAGAAATTAACAGTAGTATGAAGAAGGCGTTTTATGGTTTGGATTGGACTATCTGCTTCTTGTGGGCAATAGTCGTGAAGGTACTCGGCTATGGCTGGTTCCCGTACTTCCCTGTCAATCTAGTGGCATTGATGGTACTGTTTCGCATCGTGTGCTCGTTCGCCCTTTACAAGGGTGAGAAAAAGGCTTGGGCCTCGGGGCTGGTTGCTCTTGCACTGATGGCACTCAAATGGTTGATGGATGCTGATGTGCATATGTGGTTTGTTACCTCGAAGGCGTACGCCGTGATGGGCATGGAGGCGGACAAGCCAGGGGAGGAAGTGTTCCAGTGGGTGCTGAAAGTATGGCTGGGACTGTTTCCTGTCGTTGCCTATGCCGTCAATGCGATGCGCAAGGGTGGTATGGTGGACAACTTGACGTGGAAGGAAGCGTTGGGACTGTTGCTTTGGACGGACCGACGGGCCAAGACCTACTGCGCCCTGCTGTTGGTGGCGCTCTTTGCCTTGTATTTCGGGCTGGCCCTCTACGACCGTGCTTGCGCCTTGGCTTGTGTTGTGGCGCCCATGGTCAGTCTTTATCTGCTGCAAAGGCTCCGTGGTGTGGCGATGGGGAAACTGTGGGTGGTGGCTGTTGCCATGATCACGTTCTTCTTGTCGCAGTTTGACGCGGGGGTGGAGCGTGTGGCGATGCTCGCTCTCAGTCTTTGTGCGATGGCCTATGCTTGTGGCGGACTCCTCAGGAGTGTGAAGGACCTGCCTTTCTATGTAGTCGCTGTGGGCTATCTGGGCGTATTGCTGCCCTGCATGGCTATTGGCAGCAATCCCTACTGTTGCCTGGATGTTGCCAGGGTGTTCCGTCAGCGCCTTGATGCTTACCCGGGCATTCTCGTCGTCGAGGACCAGGAGACGGGGAAGGTGGGCTTGCGCGATCGTTACGGAATGCTGGTAAAACCGGAGTTTGACTCCTTCGCCTTTCACACGGCCAACAATCGGATTGGTGTGCTGGAGATGAGGCGCAATGGTTATTATACGCTCTACGACCTTTGGTCAAAGAAGCGCTGGGTGGCGGACAGTATTAACCATTCGCTGCAGGATCGGATCTGCAAGGTGGTGGAAGGCCATGCCAAGGTGTATGACTATGAGAATTACGACTGCATGGAGATCAGAGTGACGGAGCTGGCTTCCAACAAACTCGATACTTGCACGGGACAGGTTTCCAACAACCAGCTCGATGCTTGCACGAAACGGGATTCCAACAAACTCGTCGCTTGTGTCAAGGCCAGGAAGATGGAAACCATCTATTACGACTGCGATCCTGTCCCGTTTATCCCCACCGATTCGATAGCGAGGACTGCGGGGGAGGTGGTTCGCGACACGGTGGTGGCGCCCCATGAAATTACTCTCCATTCGATCAGTTATGCTCAGAGCGTGACGGTCGGCAAGGGGCAGACCTATCTGGTGCAGGTGCTGCTGGCGCGGGAAGAAAAGCCTACGCAGCAGGAGGCCGTGAACCTGGTGCAGAATGTTGTGGCCTTGTTGAGGAAATAAAGCGTGGCGTGGCTTTTATGCCTTTGTCCATAAAAGTCACGCCATAAGGCGCAATACCTCCGCCACTTGTTCTGCCATGGGGCGCTGCGTGTCGATCCAGTGGATGGTGAGGCCGCGGCGCTCCATGCCCCGAAACCAGGTCATTTGTCGTTTGGCAAACTGGTGGATGGCGATCTCCAGGCGGCTGAACATCTCGTCGTAGGAGGTGCGGCCGAGGGCGTATTCGGTGACAAACTTATACTCCAGGCCGTAGTAGATCAGGTCCTCGGCGGGGACCGTCTTGAGCAGACCTTTTATCTCCTCTACCATTCCTTCCTCCAGTCGTTGGTGCAGGCGGCGGGTGATGCGTGCGCGGCGTGTCTCTCTATCGACCCATGTGCCGATGATGGTGGAGGGGATGGGTGGCACCTGGCGGTTCTCTGTGGGCGTATGGAGGTTGTACTCCTCTATCTCTATCGCGCGGATGGCCCGCTGGCAGGAGTCCACGTCCGTGCGGTTGTGCATCGTGGAGTGGTTGCGCGCCTTCAGGTCCTGGAGGATGACGGTCAGCTCGTCGAGCGTCTTCCCCTCCAGTTCTGCCCGCAGCGTGGGATTCTGGGGCACGGGCGAGAGCTGGTAGCCCCGCAGTACGGCCTCGATATAAAGTCCTGTGCCGCCACAGAGCACGGGCTGGCGTCCACGACGGCGGATGTCCTCGTAGGCCTGGAGGAAGTCGCGCTGGTATTCGAAGAGGTTGTATTTCGTCCCTGGGTCACAGATGTCTATCAGGTGGTAGGGGATCGGCTTCTCCTCCACTACATAGTCGGCGAGGTCTTTGCCCGTGCCGATCGTCATGCCTCTATAGACCTGACGACTGTCGGCGGAGATGACTTCGCCGTCCAGCTCATAGGCAAGGCGGGTGGCAAGGGTGGTCTTGCCGCTTGCCGTGGGCCCAAGGATGGTCAATAATTGCTTCATGGATGCAAACTTACATAAAATTTCTGGAAAAAGCGAGTAGCAGGGAGAAAAAGTTCAGACCCTCTGTCCTCGCTCACAGTTTCAGACCCTTTGTCAGGTTCGTCCGGGACATGGAGTGATTCGACGTGGACATATAGAAAACAACTTGAACAACTTTTACAACAAGTTACAACGCTTCGCGGGGACATTGCCTCTTCGAGGCCCATGCAGACCCAAGGTTGCTTGTAGCGAAACAACTATATACAACGCTTCGCCAGGACAATCAGCAGGAAATTGCCAAGGCGAAAACGTGTCATTTATGGTATCCTTTCTCGTCATGATCACAGTTTCAGACCTTCTATCGGTTCGGTGCGCACGAAGGCAGCAGCGAGATAGGAGGTGAGGGAGAGGAGCATCAGTAGGGCGAAGTAGATGCGGTAGCCGAGGTAGTCGGCGAGGATGCCGGAGAGTGCGCCCGAGACCGTGATGCCGATAGCGGCGAGGGCAAAGCAGTAGGAGTAGAACATGACGGGATGGTAGCCCCGTGAGAGGTGGGCGAGGTAGGCGACGAAGGCCATGATGCCGAAGCCGAAACCAAACTGCTCCAGGAAGACGCTGAGGGTGATCAGGGAGAAACTGGTCGTCAGCGTGTAGGCCATCAGGACGTAGAACACTTTTGGCAGCGTGATGGCGAGCGTCATCGGCCACAGCCAATAGCGGAAACCGTGGAGGTGGATGCAGCGTCCGCCGAGCAGGCAACCGAGCAGCATGCCGAAGGCACCCACCGTGCCCTGGGTGAAGGCCAGTTCCTGTGGCGAGAGGCTCAGTCCGCCATTGCTCCCGGGGTCGACAAGAAACAGGATGCCGACGCGGTAGAAGAAGCCCTCGGGGAGGAGGAAGAGCAGCAGAAAGAGCATCTCGAAGCGGAAATAGCGACGGTCCGTCAGTTTGCGGAGGTCTTCGAGCAGCAGGGCCTTGTAGTCGTTGCGGTTGCGCACCAGTTGCTCGCCGAGCGGCACGAGGACCACGGCATGATAGACCGCCAGCAGGAGGATGAAGCCCCCCAGCAGTTCGCAGACCGTGCTCCACGCCATCGGTATGCGGCGATGGATCACCTCCAGGTTGCCTCCCACCATCGCGGGAATGCCCAGCGCCAGGGCAAAGGCGGCGCAGGTGGCGGCAGCCCGTGTGGCGGGCACCTGCTGGTAGAAGCGACGCTCGGAGCAGATCATGAAGTAGCGGCCGATTCCTACGTCGTGGAAGGCCGCCGCCAAGGCCTCGGCATAGAAGAGGAAGAGGAAGGCGGGAAGCCATACTTTCAGCCGCAGCACGATCCCCATGGCCAGGAAGATCAGTCCCATCAGCACTTCGGCGTAGAGGATGAGATGGTGGCAGTCGGTCAGTTGGCGGGAGAAGCGGCCCAACAGCGGGCGGAGGATAAAGGGGATGAGGGCCAAGGAGCAGCAGAAGAGGTTGACCGCATTGCTCACCCCCATGCGGTTGAGCACGATGGGCACGAGGGCGAGGATGGCGACATAGGGTATGCCGCGCAGCAGATAGAGCGTGGGAACCCACGAGAGGTGGCGTTCCCAGGCCCTTGCAGCCCTTTCTCTTACCAGATTGCTTCCCTTTTCCATTATTGTACTATATTTCCTTAGCCCTGCTGTTTTTTCTTGCCAAACTCAGGGTCGATCTTGATGAAGAGGCAGACGACAAACGTTGCCGCGCAGCAGAGGATCGTCCAGAGGAAGAAGTGGCGGTAGCCGATGAGTTCCTGCAGCCATCCGGCCATCATGCCCGGCAGCATCATTCCCAGGGCCATGAAGCCCGTGCTGATGGCGTAGTGGGACGTGCTGTGCTCGCCCTCCGAGAAATAGATGAGGTAGAGCATGTAGGCCGTGAAGCCAAATCCGTAGCCAAACTGCTCGATGAAGACGCAGGTGTTAACGATCCATAGCGCGCTGTCCTGGGCGTAGGCGAGATAGACATAGACGAGGTCGGGGAGCGTGATGGCGCAGACCATCGGCCAGAGCCAGCGTTTCAGTCCCCCTTGCGAGGCAGCGATGCCACCGAGGATGCCACCCAAGGTCAGTCCGATGATGCCCACCGTGCCATAGACGATACCCACCGTGCTGGTCGAGAGGCCGAGACCTCCCTTCGCTATCGGGTCGAGGAGGAAGGGGTTGATAATCTTGACGAGTTGCGCCTCGGGCAGACGGAAGAGCAACATGAAAAGCAGGGCGGGGACGATGTTCTTCTTCATGAAGAACGAACGGAACGTCAGCAGCGACTCGCGCAGGATGCCACCCACCGTGCGGTCGGGGGCGTGGCGGTCGGAGGCAGGTCTGGGGAGCGCCCAGGCGTGGTAGAGGCTCGCGAGGAAGAAGAGGATGGAGAGGATGGCGAAGACCACCGTCCAGGAGAGCGGTATCTTGCCCGTATGGTCCTCTATCAGTCCCGCGATGATGACGAGCAGTCCTTGTCCCGCGATGGTGGAGATGCGATAGAACGTGCTGCGTATGCCGACGAAGAACGACTGCTCGTGGCTGTCGAGGCCGTGCATGTAGAAGCCGTCGGCCGCGATGTCGTGGGTAGCCGACGTGAAGGCCACCAGCCAGAAGAACGCCAGCGTGAGCCGGAAGAAAAACTGTGCGGGGATGAAGAAGGCGATGCCCGCGAAGGCGATGGCGAGGACCGCCTGCATGGTGACGATCCACCACAGCTTGGTGCGGACGAGATCGACCATCGGGCTCCAGAAGGGCTTGATGACCCACGGCAGGTAGAGCCAGCCAGTATAGAGGGCGATGTCCGTATTGGAGATGCCCATCTTCTTGTAGAGGATGACGGCTATCGTCATCACGGCGACGTAGGGCAGTCCCTCGGCAAAATAGAGGGAGGGCACCCACGCCCACGGGTTGATATGTCGCTTGCTATTCTCGGTCATAATCATTGTTCTATGGAAGGTTTGTAAAGCGTTTTCAGCGTGGCGCCAGGGTAGTAGTGGCGGAGGATGGCCTCGTGGTCGTAGCCCTTCTCGCCCATCATGGCCGCCCCGATCTGACACAGTCCCACGCCGTGGCCCCAGCCTGCGCCCGAGAGGTGGAACGACTGCGGGATGCCGTCGGCGCCCTGCTGCGTCGTGACGACGAAGGCGCTACTCTTCAGGTGGCTCTCGCTCAGCGTGCGGCGTATCTCCAGTTCCTTGCCGATGATGCGCTCCCTTTCCGTGCCCACGATCTTCAGGCGGACGATGCGCCCGCTCTTGCCGCGCTCCAGGGGGACGAGGTCGAGGATCTTGCCAAAGCGCAGTCCCGTCTTGCGGGCGATGAGGCTGGCGAGCTCCTCCTGCGTGTAGTCGATGTGCCAGCGATAGAAGTCGGCGGTCTCCTGGTCGTAGCCGTTGAGCACCTGGCGCAGCACCTGCTTGTCCTGCGTGTTGCAGAAGGCGGGCGGTGCGGAGAGAATCCACTTGCGGGCCGTCTCCTCGTCGGTCAGGTCGGGCAGCGTGTCTGCCGCCTGGCCTGTTTGCGCGGGGCGGTCGAGGAAGGCGGCGAGATAGGGCTTGTCCTCATCCTGCCAACAGGCGGAGAAGACCTCCGTGGCACCACCGCAACACTTGCTGAAGCGCGCGTCGCAAATGCCCTTGCCGTCCCACAATACTTGTCCATAGGTGCTGCGTATCGCCTCCTCCACATGATCCGACACCATGCGGGTGATGCCCTGGTAGCGCTGGCAATGGTCGTCGGCGCATACGTCGAAGCGCTGGTGGTCGTCGCGGTCGTACCAGCGCACCAGTTCCTCCTCCGTCTCCCATCCTCCACAGGTCTCCTCCGAGGGATGGGCCGCATTGATGCGATGCGCCATCTGCGTCAGGAGCCAACTGCGGGAGATGATGGCATGGGCCCGCAGGAGCGATGGCGACGAGGTGGCCCGCATCTCGCTGGAGATGACACTGGCGAGATAGCGTTCCACGGGCAGTTCGTTGATCACCCACACGCGATCGCCGTCGGCCTCCAGCCGCAGCATCCCCTCGAAGGTCTGCGCCTCCTGGCGCTCCCAGTGGAATCCGATGCCGATCGTGACCTCGGGCAGCGTGAACGAAGACTGCGGGGAATGGGGAGCGAACGTGAGCGTGTCGTATGATTTTTCCTGCCACAGGATCCTTCCGTCCTTTTCCCTCACGGTCTGCGGTCCCGTCTGTAGCGTGCCATCGACCATGAACGTGCCCTGCAGGGCAAAGGCGATCTCCGGTCCACTCGTGATGCCTACGGCGACCCTCGGTTCCTGCAGACGGCGCAACACCTTGGCGAAGGCCTCCTGCCCAAGCGCCACCTCGCCGACGGTCTTCACCAGCAGGGAGGGCGTCAGTCGGTCGAAGTCCTCCTTGCGCGGCGTGATGACCAGTCCTGCCATGTCGAGCGCACCCGGCGAGATGAGCATGCGGTCTGCTTCGCACGAGGCCGTGTAGCAGGCGGGGCGGTGCTTCTCCCGAGGCAGCAGGATGGTGACGACGCTGTCCTCCTCTCGCCATGCCAGCACGTTGAGCATCGGCTCGGTGTCGTCGGGATGGCAGGGCAGGGCGGCATAGGCCCGGCGGAAAAGCGTCTGCGCCAGGGTTTTGTCGTTGCTGATCAGCACCAGGGTGGGGAAGGGGTAGTCCTCGATGGTGCAGAGGCGGTTGTCTGCGTCCAGCCGCGCCACCTCCCGTAGCCGCTCCCTCCATCCGCGCCAGTCGCGGCAGAGCGGCACCACACTTCCGTCTCCCCCCTGGAAGTGGAGATGGTCGGGCGCACTGGCCCCACATTTCGGCCCGTTGTAGAAGAACAGGGTGCCCTCGAAGCGGTCGGCCAGTTCGTAAAGCGTGGCATAGGTGTCGAGGATCGTCTGGGGGCGGTGTCGCCTGGCAGCGATCGTGAAATGGGTCGGGAGGATGGGGAAGGGGTTGACGAGCACGTCGAAGTCCTCGTCGAAGGCCCATTCCTGTTGAATCTCAGGACGATGGTCCTTGCAGAGGAAGCAAGGACGCTGGGCCAGCGTCTTCTTATCGACCTTGGCTCCCGTACTGACCATGCGAGCGGGGTTGTACTGGGCACTGACCGCACCGAAGTCTCTCACCTCCACGCGTGCCAGGTCGGCGTAGCGTGCGGCCGTCTCCGGCCATGTGGCCATCTGATTGTGGAAAAACTCGGAGAGCGTCATGCTTGGTGGTTGTTGTTGAGGCTGATGCGTGCCCGCAGTTCGATGGTGCGCAGTCGGTCTTTGTACAAGTTGTTGGCGTTGGTCTTCTCGATGCTCAGTCCGTGGTCGCTATTGCCCGTCCAGCGGCGGCAGAGATAGATGGGGTCGTAGATGCGTCCGATGCGATACTGTCGGCTCACGGCCAGTCCCATGGCATAGTCCTCGCCATAGCTGGTGTTGGGAAATCCGATGCCCCTTGCTATCGAGGTGAGGAAGGCCCGCGGCGCTCCCAGTCCGTTGATGCGCAGGGCGTTGTTGGCCCCGTTGTCGTCCGTCCACTCCTTGTGGTCGATCACGCCCGGCGGAAGCGTCTGCAACTGGAAGTCGCACATGCGGTAGGAGCCCACCACCATGGCGCAGTCCTGCTCCTGGAAGGCATCGACTACCCGCTGCAGCGTGTGGCTGTCGAGATAGAGGTCGTCGCTGTCGAGCTGCACGGCGTAGCGTCCGCAGCGCGGGTCGTTGATGGCCCAGTTCCAGCAGCCACCGATACCGAGGTCCTCGCGCTCGGGGATGATGTGGACGACGCGCGGGTCGCGGGCCGCCAGTTGCTCTATCAGGTCCGAGGTGCCGTCGGTGCTATGGTTGTCCACCACGAGGACGTTGAAGTCGAAGCCAGTCTCCTGCCCCAAGGCCGACTCCACCGCGTCGCCGATGGTCTTGGCGCGGTTGAGCACGGGGATGATGACGGAGGCCGTGACGGGGAAGTCGCCCTCCACGTCGGGCTTCTGGTAGCGGTCGGTATGGACGAGGCCGCCCACTGCCCGCAGGTGCTTCGTCACGATCTGCTCCATCTCCACCTGCACGTCGCGGTTGCGCGGATCGACATAGTCAAACTGGCGTTCGCCTTCTGCGCTCACGGGTTGCTTCTCCTCCGTGTAGAGGTATTCGTTGAGGTGGAAGATCGCGCCCTGCCGGCTCAGTTGCAGACGCAGGTCGTACCAGCCACCATACAGCCAGTTGGCGCCGAGGTCGCAGCGCTGGATCGCGTTCGTCCTAACGAGCACCAGCGGCCCGAAGTCGAAGTCGTCTCGCAGCGCACCCTCCTGGTAGTCGATCACGGGGTGTTTCGCCCGCTGGCCCTCTTCCGTCTCGTAGAAGTCGGCATAGACCATGACGGCCCCCGTGCTGTCGGCCACCTGGAGCAGCCTTTGCTCCGCGCCGTAGCCCAAGGAGACGGTGTTGTCGGTCAACTGTATCAATACGTATTTTGTGCGCGCTGCTTCCGCCATCTCTCTCACTGCCGCCGACGAGGGGCGGGGCGATTGGAGGTCCACACGCGCTATTCTTTCTCTTTCCATAACGCTTCTTGATGTCTTGTTCTGCAAAGTTACGGAAAAAACGCTGATGCCCAAAATTTTTTCAGATTAAACGCCCTTGCGAGGCGGATGTCCCGCCAAAACGCAACGCCGCCTCGCTCCACGGCTCCCTCCCCCGTGTGGGCAGATCCTCCCCCTGCTGCCGTCCGGTGTCCTCTCGACACGAGTTCGGCGCGGTTTCTGTAGGAGGTCTGCCCGCTGCTGCCCTTCTTTTTTTGTTGGTATATATATAGTGTCTTAGTCAAAGTTGTTTTTACTCTCTGTTTGCTTGTGATAAGCGCAGCAGCTATTGGGTCGGGTCGTCCGTGAAGCGGGCGAGTCTGCTTTTCGGTTCTTTCGTGCGTTCAGTTCGTTTCTTCCCGCGTGTTCAGTTCATATCTTTCCGAGACTTCGGTTCCTTTCTTTCCGCATGTCCGGGTTCATTCCTTTCCGAATCTTCGGCTTCTTTCCGAGCGTTCGGTTCAGTTTTCCTCCTTGATAGCGGAGGCCGGTCTCACTGGTTGGCCACAGTCTCGATGATGGATCTTGCCACCATGACCATCTGATACATGTCCTCGGCGCAAGTCCACTCGTAGATGCTGTGCTCAGCCTGTTGTCCACTGTAGAGGCAGGGGCCGCCCTTCTGTCCCTTGGCCGCCAGCATGGCCGCTGTCGTGCCGCCACGCTCGCTGCGGGGCGTCAGTTTCACGCCCTCTTTCTCTGCCGCCTTGATGATCAGGTCGCACAGGCCGGGATACATCGTGTAGGCCACGTTCTCATACTGCATCACCTCGGGGTCGGCGTCAATCATGACATAGGGGAAAGCCTTGGCCGTGAGCTTGGAGGCCTCGTCCAGAAGCTGGCGGAACGTGTCGCCATCCTGGGCGTCGAAATAGCGCAGGCGCACTTTCACGAGATAGTCCTCCGTTATCTCATTGCCCATCTCGTCGGTGGGGTGAGAGACAGAGTAGCAGTGGATGTAGCCCTCCTTGTCCTTGCTGGCCGAGGGGTGAGTCTCGGGCGGCAGTTGTCCGATGAAGTAGGAAGCAGCGGTCAGCGCGTCGCCATACTTGGTGTAGAAGCCGTTGCCGGGATGAGCGTTCTTGCCATGGAAGCGGTAGGTGCGGGCGGCCGCGGTGAAGTTCTCCACCGAGAAGGCCGTGGGGTCGTTGCCGTCCACGTCGATGACGATGTCAGGCTGTCCAGCTACATACTCCTCCTCGAAGCGGTCGGCGGCACGGCCAATGTCCTCGTTTTGTGAGAAGACGAAGTGGAGGTCGCCATGCTTCAGCTTCTTGTCGTTGAGGATGGTCTCGATGAGCGTGACGAGGATTGTGCAGCCCGTCTTGTCGTCGGCGCCCAGCAGCGTGGATCCGTCGCTCGTGATGATGGTCTTGCCCACACAGTTGGCCAGGTGCTTGCCCTGAGGCATCTGAGGACTGAGGGTTATGCCAGCAGGCAGTTGGATGTCGCCGCCATTGTAGTTGCGGTGTACGATGGGTGTGATTTCGCCGCCTACACACTCGGGCGTGCAGTCCATGTGGGCCATGAACATGATGCTCGGCACGTCTTCGCAGTTGGCCGGAATCGTGGCATAGACGTACTGATAGTCGCTACGGCTGACGATCAGGTCGTTGTCTGCTCCGATGTTGCGCAGCTCCTCCTCTATCAGTTCTGCCATATCCTCCTGGCCAAAGCTGATCGGAAACTTTGTGGTGTCTTCGGTCTCCCACGACTGACTGTTGATGGCGGCGTAGGACGTGAAGCGACTGGTGATGGTCTCAATCGTTTTTTTGCGCTTCTTCTCCTTGGCTGCTTTGGCAGCTTTGAGGTCGGGAGCCGGCGCGGCCTTGAGGAGTGGGGAGGCTTTGACGGGCTTTGCAGTCTTGGCGGGCTTCGGACAGGGAGCTTCCGGCAGTTGCAGGATGTGTGTTCTTAAAGCCACGGAATTCATATTGGGTTGGGGAACCGCAAAGTTGGGGATCTTGATCCCCTTTTCCACTCGCTCTACCATTTGCTGGATTTTGGTGATAGAGGGTATAATGTTGACATACAAGTTGGGTGTTTTCACCTTAACGTGAATTTGGGGTCTTGCCGAGGTAGGGAATCCCACCATCAGGACCAGTGCGAGCACGAGTGTGCTGGCGATGTAAATGTTTCTTCGTTTCATGACTTTGATAGTTTTGAGTTGATCATTTTGTTTATTGGTTCTCTCTTGATAGACCTCGTGCCGCTGGGCGGCCTTCGCTCTATGCTCATCCTTTATGACAGTCCGTCGCGCCTTTCTTGCGCTGCTGATGTCGCCAGAATTCGTTTGCAAAATTAGCCATTCCGCAAGCGATGGTGCGCACATTTTCATTTAGATCGCGGCCCATGCGATTTTTCTCGATTTTTCTCGTTTTTGCTCGCTATGCAGGCACGGCGTACACGACTACTGGCGTGGCGAGCACGGCGATCAGTTTGGCCCAATCCCTCACGTGCGTGTCCATGCGCGCATAGGTCAGTGAGGCCAGACACACCATGAAAAAGATGGATAGGAAGAAGCCCAAGAGGATCAAAACCTCCCATAGGTTCTGGCAGTTGGCCATACGGCGGAGTGCGAAAAAAAACAGGACGAGCGTGGCGGACCACTCTGTCGGAAACAGGAAAAGTCTGATGATGTTCATACGTAGGTTTGTTTTGATGATTTGTGTGCAAAAGTACCCATTTCCCTATCAAATGCGCGCACATTTTTATTTGGTTCGTCCATTGTGTGCGAAATGTTCGCCAAAAACGTGTCTTTCGGGCGGGCGCAAGGGGGCACAAGACGCCAGTACGGGCTGCAATCGATACGCCGATCACAGCCCGTACTGTACTGACAGCGACTATCCTGTCGGTTCAAGCAAGAAGTGGTGCTACAAATTGCTCATGGCATAAAGTGGCACAACGTCTATGTGGCGGAGTGCATTTTGTGCTTCTTTGTCAATATACTCAAACGTCCCAAAATTCTCCAAGGAAGTACGAACAGCATGGTGAAGGGCTTTCTTCCTCATAAATAGCCATAAGCTTTGCATACTGCCTTTGGTGGAAGCCTTCACTTCTATTGGTACAACCACCCCCTCTTTGGCCTCCAGGTAATCAATCTCCGCTTTGGAACCCCTTGACATGCTCTGCCAATAATACATTTCTGCCTTTTGGAAACAGTCATGGTTCTTAACGAGTTCCAAGCCTGCGAACATTTCCGAAGCAGCCCCTTTGTTGACAAAATCAACTTCCGAAGCCAAAAGGACATTGGCGGCAGGAGTGCCCAGCATGGTCTGCATCAGTCCCAAGTCTAAAAAAAGATATTTCTTGTAGCTATCATTCTCTTCTGCTCCCAGTGGAACACCATTTCCATCGCTATGCGTCACCGGCTTTATCAGTCCCGCCAATGTCAATAGATGAAGCGCGTCTTTGATGACCGAAGAGCGAACATCGTCGGCCACCTGTCTATAGACAAACTTGCTGCCTGCCTGCAAAGCTACGGAGCGCATGACCTTTCTCAGCAAAGCTGGAGACACGCGCGACTTATACTTGGCAAAGTCATCTTGGTAGGTGTCCAGAATGTCATTGTGAACATGGGCGCACTCGATGTAGCTTTGGGACGCTATCCATTCTGTGACCGCGGCTGGCATACCGCCCACGAGATAGAACGTCTTCAATTGTTCCACCAGTTTGTTGTGGACGGCATCGGGAAGCGGAGAAGAAGGCGAAGCCTGGTGCTTGTAGCTGACCGTCGTTTCCAGACCTTGCGCCATAAGAAATTCGTCAAAGGAGAATGGGTACATGTATAGTGAGCGTATTCTCCCCACTCCAAAAGAAGGCAGCTCCTCCAGGGTGAACTCCAGCAGAGATCCCGCGGCTATGACATGTAGCTCTGGATAATCCTCTTTGAAATAACGAAGCGACATGATAGCTTCCTGACTCACTTGTATCTCGTCTATGAAAAGCAGCGTCTCCCCAGGTATGATAGGAATGCCTGTGGTGGCACTGATTCCCTCACAAGTCCTATGCACGTCAATATCCTTTGGAAAAAGTCCTCGGATAGATGGTTGACTTTCCAAATTGATCTCCACAAAGTACTTAAACTCTTTGCCCAACTGGCGTACCGCAGACGATTTCCCCACCTGTCTTGCCCCGCGTATCAGCAAAGGCTTCCTTCTTTGAGATGTCTTCCATTCCAAGAGTTTTTTGTCTATGTCTCGCTTGTAATACGTCATTTTCGTGTAATTTGCTGATTCACAGTGCAAAGATACGACTTTTTGCTAAAAGTCAGGGCAATCGGAGGCTATTTTTTGCTAAAAGTCAGGGCAATCGGAGGCCATCTCTGCTAAAAAGTCGGGTCCGTGTCCACGAAAGCAACCTATGCAACGCCATGGGATATCAGTTAAACGTCTTTTGCCATCCGGAGCAAGAAGTTTCAACTGGTTAGTGACACTAACCAGTTCGTTTCCTTCCTTCTTCAGCTTCGTCTTCAGATACTTCCAATAGTTGCGGTTCTTGGTATAATCGTCTTGGTCGTTGAGCACGCCCACGACATCCTAAACGGAATACCACCATTTGGATAGCGTCTCGTCCCATACAGCACGCACTTCGCGGTCGTTGAAGAAACGGATAGAAACCTTCTGTATCTTGTTGTCGCTCGAATTCATATATAGCTGCAAAGATACACATTTTCCGTGGATTTTTATCCGCGCCGATGGCTATTTTTTTGCTCCCTCAAGCAGCTTTCGTGATCGTCCCAAGGCAAATGGTGGAGGCTCTGCGTCAAAGCCTCTCTTTTTTCCTCACTTCCCAATGACCGCTATAGCCGCTTCCAATATACACAATATGAGGCATTTTGGCGATACGACGCTTAATAGTAATAATGCTTTTCCCAGATTGTTGAGCCAGTTCACCAGTTGTTATTTTAGGATAAACAGCTACTTGATATTCTATCCATTTATCTAAATCATCGCCTTGAGTGCCACCTTGAGGGACATCTTGGGTATCACCTTGAGTATCACCTTGAGTATCACCTTGAGTATCACTTTCGTTTTCCACAAAGTTTACCTCAATATCAGGATGAGTTTCCTGCCATGCTAATATCATATTGGGGAACGTGACAGTAAACTGAGCACGGTCGGAGAAGAAGCTTGGAAGCATCTTTTCTTCAAAGTAGGGAAGGGCTTTGATAGGATTGATGATTTTGCCCATACCCGAACCTTTACGCTCCATATAACCCAACTGGGCAAAGACGTCGGCAATAACCGGATTGCGTCTGACAGAAGGAATGTCTTCTAAGTTCATCGTTTGGATAAGCCGTCCTTCCGGCATGGAACCTGGAGAGTAAACCACCATACGGTCATCGTATATATCCACATGCACCTCGCTACCCTGGATCAGATAGTCGCGATGAGCCAAGGCATTCACTACAACTTCCATCACACAACGTTCCATATATTGAGGAATCTCGATGCGCTGCATGGGTTCTTTGTACCAAAGTGTACGGTTGTTACGACGGATGAAGGACATGGTGTCTTCGAGAAGCGTTACAAGTCCGCCTGTAATCTCTGCGCTGTCGAGAGCATCGATGCTTCCTCCAGCCTTTGTCTTGCCGTTCCATCTTGTGCAGAATACTCGGCTTTGGCGCAATGGACATTCGTCTGCCATCAGCAGACCGGCATAGGTAAGTATTCCCTTATTATCAACCAAGCCAAACGAGCGGTAAAGTTTTTTGTCGAAGCTCAGACCGTTCCAGGCATAGTAACGGCTGCGGAGCTTGGAAAATGCATAATCTTCAAACATTTCATCGCTTGGGCGTGCGTCGAATGAAGAGTTGCGACCTCTTAGTACCAAGCGTTTATGTTCGGTACTATCAGCCACAACCGATTCGTTGCCAATGCGGACAAAGGTTTCAAGCACGCTGTCGCCAATATAATAATAAGGTGTATCTTCGCCGCCATGCACATGAAGAATGAGCAGTTCCTTGTCTTCCACACGCTCTATCTTCAAGTCGATTTGTGGCATAGGGTCTATGCGCTCCTTTATTTTCTGACTGATAAATTCTGCATCAGCCTTGGCATCAGTCAACCCTATGATAGTATCGTCATCGGCAATGCCAAACAACAGGCAGCCGCCACCTCCATTGGCAAAGGCGCTGACGCTCTTCAGCCAACTTTTCACTTTACGGCGTTCCACTTCCTGCTTCTTGTCGTATTCGGTAGTCTCACCTATATATTTTGCTATGTCCATAATTGATTGCTTTATTTACTCCTTTACCATCTCCTTCGGTCCCTTGATCGAAAATATATCGCCCGTGAGCTGGTCCATCAACTTGGCCAGCTCGCCAGTAGCCACAACCATGTCTTGTTGGCAAGTTGCTGTTTGTTCATTCGTATGTTCACGTGATAGTAATATAGCTGCAAAGATACACAATTCCTGTGGATTTTTATCCGCACCGATGGCTATTTTTTTGCTCCCTCAAGCTATTTTCGTGATCGTCCCAAGGCAAATGGTGGACGCTCTGCGTCAAAGCCCCTCTCTTTGCCTCACATTTGTTTTAGGAGTGATTTTTTATTGTATGACAATCCAGCGACCAGACTTCTGTGACCCCTCGCGACGAATCATGTTGTCGTCTTGCATTCTCTTGAGATGCTTAGATATAGCACTCCTGTTGATATTCAATCTGTTGGCCATTTCGCGCGAAGTGATACTTGCGTTCTCGGATATAAGTTGCAGAATGGCCTCTCGAGTTTCTGGTCCACCTTTCTTGTTTTTGGTCCACCTTTCTGCTCTCCCTTTTCTTCTTCGAATGCGAAGTCATCATCCATAGATTTCTTGTATTGCGGGAAGCAAGGCAATACAAGAGGTACGAAGGGATATCATTGCCAGTTAAGCCGTTCTTGATGCATTTTTGATACACAAGCCTAATCAACATTCACTCGTTCTCATTGTTTCTCAATTACAAACTATCGTAATACTTTCTAATTTTATTTGCCATCAATAAGCGGCGGTCTTCCAAGAAATGGACATAATCGTTATGGTCCATTTTGAATACTTCAGAAGGGATGCAATTCATAGTAAGATTCTTCTGAAGTAAATCTTCATCCGTAATTGAACCACAAACTGCTACTTTTGTTTGACATTGTTCTAATGCAAGACTAAAATATTCCTTCGCAGATAAATACGTGTTGTCTCTATGCTTTCATGTCCCATGAGGTCTGCAAGCAATGCGATGTCGTTGAACTTCTCCAAGAAATTCTTGGCATAGCGATGGCGGAAAGAGTGAGGGAAAACCACTTTCTCGTTTAAGCCATACTTCACGGCATAGTTCTTCAACTGCTGTGATATACCTCTTGTGGTGATACGCTCGCCAAAGCGATTGAGAAAGAGATAGCCACTTGTACGGTTGAGAGTCTGCAACCACTTTTCTGTTTTCGTGCGCAATGTTTTGGGGATACAGATACGCCGAATCTTGCCACCCTTTGTGTAGATGTCGTAGTAGCTTGCCACCGATTTGGTGAAAAGATATGGAAGAGGTTTCTCATAAAGCAATCTTTATCTGTTTGCGTCATTTTATGTTGGCCATCTATAAGAAAATCCACGGAAATGCCCATAAACAAAGAATTTCCGTGGATTTTATAATATTCTTTTTTGCGCCAAGTGAATGTTTCACTAATATGACATTGTGCTATTACATTCTAATGTTGTATCATCAATCTTTTTGATATCGTCATAAGGCTCCTCACTCTCTCTTGACCAACCATAATCATCTTTCCTAAATCCTGCTTTTTCTGCATCTTTGAGGAATGCCTCCAAATCATAACTATTCTCAAAATGAATTATTGCAGAAGCTGACGGCATATCGCTTATTAGAAACTCCACTCCGTTACAAGGTTGTCCCGTTGCATTCCAATAGCCGTGATACTCCATGTTTATGCCCAAATAATAATGTTTGTAGTTGAAGGTTTCATCATAGGTTTCGTGATACTCGGATTTTTCGTCTTTATGCAGAACCTCATACCCTCTACTTTTCAAAACTTCAAGAAGGTTTTTATTAATATGCTCTGTATCGCTATTAGACAGATTGACGTAGACATCTGCGAATCGTACAAACTTTTGCCGTATTGCTTTAACAGCATTAATAGAATCTTTCCTTGCTTGCTCTGCTGCTACCACTCGTGTCAAGGAATCAGATTCCTTGACATTTTCTTTTTCTAAAGAAATCGATTCATTTATAGTTTCATCTTTTTCATCTTTAGTACTGAAACGCAGTGAAAAAAATAAGATAAAGCACAGTATACTATAAATTGCAAACATTTTTTCAGTTTTATGAGGGCCTTTCACTCGCGTTGGATGATTCCGTTTAATTGCAGAAACGATAATAAGTGCTATTTCAGTTAAAAATACAATAAAAGCAGTACCATAGCCAAGGGATTCCCAATTACAATATGTTATTGTCGACACTACGGAGATAACAACGGCATACACCATTCTATCTAAATTGGATTTTGCAATGATGGCGGTTGTTATGACAGCAGTTATTCCACAAAAGAAAATATCATTGGAGATTCTTATATCTGTTGTGGTTATACCTTTATTTAGAAGGTTAGAACATAATACAGAAATAACAAGATAAAAGACTATTCCAACAATAGCAGGAACCGCTACGCTGTAATGCTTCTTGTTCACTTTGGATTCGGAAATAATTGAATCCGTATTGTTCTCATTCTTGCCAATCTCAATCGGACATCCACAATTAGGACAAGTTTTATCCATCTCAGATAATACTTGCCCACATTCTTCACAATAGATTTTCTTTTCTATAGGACATCCACAATTGGGGCACCTTTCTGCCTTATCCGATACACTATGCCCACACTCTGAACATCTGATTAGTGTCATATCTGACCTGATGCACTTAAGACCCTATCGGTGCAGTTAATAGTTATTAGTGTTAGACAAAGAAAGAAGTGAGGTCTACATCCGCTCATTTCCTCGATGGCCTTCAACTGCCCTGTAACAAAATGAGAGAAATAACGATCTCACTTTGGCTGTTATATCCTGCAGTTGCATTGATATTAACTAACCAAAGGAGAGCGTCTTTCTTCTTATCCCTTTGTTATAGTAAGCATTATATGCCTAACTACTGAAAGTTGTTGAAGTCCTCGAGTCGGAATAAGCGAATTCGCTTCCTATCTATGTCTGCCACTCCATTATGAAATGACACAGCAAAGATACGGAATATATCTCGAAAAGACGCTCTTATATGTCTGTTTAACATTTTATAATATTTCTGCTTGTCTTATGTTTTCGTGAATTCAACAAGCAAGTGCAAATTTACTCAATTTGTTCGTAAAAGCACTCGTATGATGTTTTAAAATCTGTTGGCCATCAGAGGCAGTTGTTAAGTATTGCTTAACAACTGAATCCACCTTTAACTCCTTATTTTTTAGCATTTTAGATATATGAATATTGATGTTTGGAACAGAGGTGGCAACAAGGTTACAATTTGTGCATGACTGAGCCACACGTTGCTGTCACGGGTCATCAGAGATTCCTTTATTCTGCCATCTTTCGATTTATGTCATTTTGTTCCTCTTGCCTAATACAAGTCCGTTGCCGCTAAGGTTGCTGGATCCGGTAATGGCACGCTACAAACAAACGGCGTTTTGCAATGATCTCGAAGCGAGAGCATAGAGGCCGCGTGGCGGCGCTGGTCCGTCACGGGCTCTATGGTCTCTGTACGTATTTTTCTACCGCTTCACGAGGTGGCCGATCACCTGCTGGCGGTTGCGGCCCGCGCCCCGGTAGCCGACGTGTATCCAGCAGGCCTTGCCGCCGGAGGCGGTCTCCCAGATGAGCTGGTCAAACGGGAGGTTGTCCATCATCCAGGCAAACCATTCGCGGCCCGTCTTGGCGTCAGGGACGAAGATGTCGGCAGCGCAGCCGCGGGTGTGGTCCGAGGTTTTCACGCCCCCGACGGCGGCGTTGAGCTTTGGCGAGCGGTAGCCGCTGTTGATGCGGACGGCATGGCCGAGGTGGGCCCGCAGCGGCTCCAGGACGTGGAGGCAGAGCTGCTGGAGGTTGCTGACCGCCGAGAGGGGTGGCGTGTTGTCTATGCGCCGTGTCACGGCGATGAGGGAGGTGGTAAACTCCGTGAGGCGGAAGTGTTCTGATAAGATAATTGACATGTTCTTGATCATTTTTTGTTTGTTGTTGAAGATTGTTTTGACGACAGTTTTTGAAGGCTGTTTTGACGACAGTTTTGAAGACTGCTTTGAAGACAGTTTTTGAAGGCAGTTTTGAAGACTGCTTTGAAGACTGCGAAAGCCCGAAGAAGGGAAGTGGAGAAATGAAAACGTAACAATGTAACAATGTAACAATGTAACAATGTAACAATGTAACAACGGAGCTATATTTCACAACGGTGAGTCTTCCTATAAACTCCCTGGTCGATTCTCCGGACCATCCCTTGGCTTTCCCACCGACTGAGCATGGTGCGCACTCTGCCTTTCTGGACATCAACGCCCCTCACGATCGTGGTGACACCATAGGCTTCCTCTGTGGTAAACTGGTTGTCCAATTTCTGATAGATCGTGTCGTTGCAGCCCTTTTTGATGCGCGGAGCATCGGCTGGAGCGTATGTGGCCGCGCGAAACGCCTCCTCGATACGCTCTCGGAAGAAGTAGATGGCGTTGTCGATCATGTAGTCGGCCAGCACGTCGAAGGTAGCGAGCATCTGCGGCGTCTGCTGGCGCTGGATCATCTCCTGCCACAACGTAGGACGGGTCTTCAACTGCGTCTCTGCTCCCTGCAACCCGTGGCGCTGGATGAGCTGCTCGGCCACACGACAGAGCATCAGACAAGTCGTCATGCGCATCGCCGTGGGGCAGGTGCGGAAGCGCTGGCGCGCCTTGGTCTTGTCGTCGTTCTCCAGCGTCTCGATGCGGATTCGCTCCAGCCACTGGCGGCCTCGCTTCTCCAGCTTCGGCAGTTCCACGTCGCCGCTCATCAAGGGCAGCAGGTGGGCCACTTGCTGGATCTTCGCCTTGTGTTGCTCCGTCAGACGGTAGGGGCTCTCCGCGAGCGCCGAGAAGGTGTTGTCGGGCGTGCGGGCCACGGCCACACGGCTCTGAAAACCGTCGGTATAGTTGGTGATGACACGGTAGAGGGCGTCGGGCGTGCCACACATCACCACGTTCCACAACAACTTCTCTATGTGGACGTTGACGGCGTCCGCCGACTTCGCCTCGCGGTCGTAGGGCGTGCCGTCGTAGGCCTGGCGCAGCATCACGGAGAAGTCGCACATCGCCGTGCGCCACTTCTGCGCCACGGTATCGGCCTCGGGCGTGAAGGAAAAAGCGTGCTTGCCCTGGGTGTTGGCCAATCGGTCGGCGAGGTTGGCCACGGTGTTGTTGAGGGTCAGGCAGCGCACGGGATATTTCGGATCCTCGGGCTGCTCCTTCTTGTTCTTGGCCGCCCGCTTCCGCGCGCGCCATTCCTCTTCGGCCTCCAAGTAGCCTTTATCGACCATCTTTACTTCCGAGAGCCAAGCGGAGACGATCGGGTCGATACTGCCCTTGCCCGAGGCGAAGTCGCCAGCAATATAACTGATGAGGTTGAGCTGCGAGGGTGTGCCGTGAATATACACGCGCACGCCTGTGGCGAGCATGCCGATGGCGGGCGTGACGGCGAAGATAGCTGGCATGGCGAGGTATGGGCCCACGGCGTCGATACTCTCCCTCACGCCCTGCGGCATTTTGGGTAGCGCGTCGTAGTAGTAGAGGTCGTCCTGCAGCAGCGCTTCCTCCTCCTCGGCCTCCTCCCGGGCCTCGGCCCTCATGTCCTGGCGCACGGCCGTCAGCACGTCCTTCAGCCGTTTCGGCATCTGCGTCTTCTTCTCGCCCAGGGCCGACCGGATGCAAGCCATTTTCTCCGCCTCGGGAAACTCGTCGTAGCAGGGGATGATGCGGTCCAGCAGCTGCGGGTCGGAGTCGCAGATGTTGCGGAGGTTGACGGCCAGCTCGAAAGTGAGCGTGTTGCGGTTGGACTTCGACGGCGTTTTCCCCTCGTTGTAGAAGTCCCACCACTTCTTGATGATGCGGTCGTAGGGAATGCCCTCATAGCACAAAGGAGCCTCTGCTTCGCTTGCTTCCTTGTCCGTCTTTTCGCCTTGGTTATCGCTCGTCTTAGCCTCCCCGTCGTTCTGCCCAGTCGTTTCAGAGACCGTCTCAGAGGCCGTAGAAGCCGCCTCTGAGGCCACGGAAGCCATTGGATATCTATTTGTCCAATCGGCCTTTTGCGTTGCCTCAGGCGCCGTTGTGGCTGCCTCCGTGGCGGTTTTAGTGGCCGCCTTCGTGGCCGTAGCAGAACCCGTGGAGGCTTCGCATTCCGCGTTGTCAAAGAGGTCCTCATGGAGGTAGAGCAGGTCCTCGGACGTAGTGGCGAAGAAGACGCGGGTGATGTCTTTTGCCCCAGCGTCATACTCCACGCCCAGCAGGTCGGAGGCCCAGCGCAGGTTGGTCTCCTGGTCCATCTCGGGATGGCGGCGGAAGACGACGTGGAGGCCGCCTCCGCGGGCGCTGCGCTCCAGCATGAGCAGGCCCAGTTCGTCCTTCTTCTCAATGGCCGTGGCGGCGACCAGATTCACCTCGTCGGCGCTCAGGTGGTCGATGTCCATACCGACCGACTTGCTCAGCCGCTTGGCGCCTTTGAGACAACCGTCCTCCGTGGGCAAGCAGGAGTAGTTGAACTGCACCAGCTTCCGCTTCGCTGCCGAGACGTCGGTCTCGGGCTGCGGATGGCGAATCGTTTCCACCCAGCGCTGCTGCGCCTGGCTGTCGCGATAGCGGCGGTAAGCCTCCTCCGTCGCCACGGCCTCCATCATCTTGTGGCCCTGCTGATAATATATCAAGTGTACACTCATGATAGTTTTTTCCTCCCTTCTTTTACTTCGTCAGTTGATAATTGAGCAGGGCGTCGATGGCGGCTTGTGCCTCGTCCATGATGGCCTGGGCTATGACCACGTTCTCCGTACGGAAAAACTTCAAGGTCAGCTGCACCGCGTCGTCCTGGGTCTTGCTGATGCGCCCGTGGGCCAGTTTCCTAATGAGCACGCTCCGGCTCTTCGTCCGTGGCTGCGGCACGAAGTCGAACGTCCCGTCGGACATCTGCTGGCCTACGCCCGCCTTGCGAAAACTCTCCACGGCCTGCGGCACGGGATCGTCGGGCGAAAAAAGAAAATACTTGCGGTCGTCATAGTAAGCCTGTCCGCCGATCTGTACGTGCTGGCAATGGTTGCCATGGTTCTCATTGCTGTTGATATTCTTATTATTCTTATTCATAACTGTATAGTTTTTTTATCCTCAAATGGAGGGACTCTAAAGTTGTATCGTGTTGTTTCGATACAGCCTGCTGAGTAGGGAAAACAACTAAAACAACTTTTACAACGATGAACAACGCTTCGCCTTGAGCAATCTTGCTGCAAGGTAAACAACCAAAACAACAGCTTCGCGAGGACAATATTGCAACCAGCTTTCCTGCAAGGGTAACTTGGTTGTAAAATATTGTATAGGTTGTATTTGTTGTTTTCTTTTCATTCCCTTTCTTGTCCTTTGTTATTATCCTAACCCTCCATTTTTTCGGATGATTCATTTTTGTGCGAGAAGAGACGTGGATTGTTGTGCGCTTTACCATGGAATATCCTCCTCGTACTCAACTCAGATTCTTATTTTTTTACTTTTCTGTTCTCAAAATTGGCCCTTGGGCCAATCCTATTAATGACCGATTAATGTTCCG
>OOBO01000539.1_pt1 | contig 32853 bp, 42 predicted proteins | sample 1671031 | NCBI WGS metagenome assembly OOBO01 (sample SAMN06348115, study PRJEB24527) | human gut metagenome | biome: human gut; feature: ankylosing spondylitis patient; material: feces | host: Homo sapiens | place: China | collected 2015-10 | reverse complement strand
GGATTTTCACAAGACAATTTTTCAAACGAAGAAAAAACAGTTAAAGCAAGTATTGTTTATGGGTTTACCCCGGAATTGTTGGACGTCAGAAAACAAGTAATTGATAAAGTTGATAATTACTTTGCAAAACTTGTATTCCCATTTGATAGCGATGAATTTAAACGGAACTTTTATATTTTGATGTGTCAACCGAAATGGAGAACGTCGCAAAAGAGTTTTTCAGCGATACAAGCAAACTTAAATGGTTTGAGTAAATACCAGGAAGAATTTGCGCTGATTCTGATAAAAGAAAGCATTTCAAAAGGTTGGGCGGCGTTAGAATATGATTCAACCCCCGAAAAATACGAAAAATGGGAAAAAATGAAACGTTCCGTAAAGACAGAGCAGCAAAGCAGCAAAGAAATTGCGGATATGATGAAGTATTTAAACAATGATTTTGATTGATATGGGAGCAATTGAAAAAAAAGAAAATACGGCGTTAGAAATATATAATACCAAGCCCGGAACAAAAGCCATTGAAGTACGCCGTAGAATGGTGCAATTGCCGGAGGTTGCCAAAGCATTAAACCCAGTTGAAAAATATGTTTTCGCAGCGTCAACAAAAACACCAATTGCGGAAATTGACGATGCAAAATTAGTTGAAAATCTTTCGTTACTGTTTAAGCGTATAGCAATAGACGTTGGTTATATAATACCACAGAATGAAAATGATTGGAATTATATACAATCCCGGTTGTTGGATATTCTGAAACGTTATTACTCAGATATGACGTTGGCTGATATTAAGATAGCTTTTGAGTTGGCGACGACCGGGGAATTAGACGAATTATTTCCGAAAGATAAATACGGGAACCCGGACAAAAACCATTATCAACAGTTCAACGCCGATTACTTTGCAAAGATTCTGAAAGCATACAAGCAAAAGCAGACAGATGTAATTGCCAAAGCATACAAAGCTATACCGGGAAAAAACAATGAAATTTCGCCGGAGCAAATCCGGAGATTTGAGATACAAAGACAATGGCGGAACCGTTATATTTTCCTTTGCTACAAATACACCGGGAAATTAATATTGGGGCTAACTGATGATATGTTTTTGTATGAATGGTTGCAAAAATGCGGGTTGGCTGATGATGTACAAGTTAAAGAGGACGACCGCAAAGAAGCGTTTGCCCGGTATATGCAGCGTGTAGCCCGTGGAATGATAAACCAATATACGGCGTTTCAAGTTCGCCGAAAAGGAACCGAAAGCCCGGAAATTGATTTTACGGCGTTTGAGGTTGCCCGGAAAAAAGAGATTATAAAAGCATTTGACCGGATGATTGCCGAGGAAATGCAAGTTGATAACTATTTAAAATTTGTCTGATGGCAGCAGCATATAATGTAAACGGAAGATGTGAGGATTGCACATTTGCCGACGCATACGGAAGAAGTTGCGAACATGGGCTTTTATATCCGTTGGCAGTTTTAATAAAGTATGGAGATGTATATAAATGCCCGAATTTCAAGCAAAAGACGGCGGAACAAATAGAAAAACAAATCAGATTAAGAGAGGAACGAAATAAAAAATGAAATTATTTATTGTTAGCTTTATAATTGGCGTAATAGGTTATTTTACAAAAGTGAGAGGAAATAAAGATGAAAATTGATTGCATAGTAGGAATTGACCCAGGAACAAGTAACGGCGGTATTGTAACATGGAGACCAAACCAAAATATCAAAGCAATAAAAATGCCAAAGGATTTAACAGAATTGCGTAATTATTTGGAGTATCTGAAAAGCATTTGTTCGCCGATTGTATTTTTGGAAAAATTGAGCGTGCGCCCGGATGATATAACGCCGGGTGCCGATGGCGTCAATATGGGCAAATTGTATCGCATACAAAAAATGCTTGCAAATTTTGAACAGCTAAAAGCGACAATTTCGGTTTGCGATATTCCGTTTGTCATGGTACACCCTATGAAATGGCAAAACGAATTGAAGTTGCGAGCAAAGACGACCCGAAAAAAAGAAGAAAAGAACGAGCGAAAACGCAGATACAAAGAAGTTGCCGGGAATTTGTACCCGGAATTGGAACCGACATTGTGGAACGCCGACGCCACGTTGATAATGCACTTTGGACGATACATTTTGCACAACAACCCCCGTTGGGTTTTGGAGAATTTGCCCGCCCCGATGCACGACCGTTTGTTTTAAGCCACGTATTTCGATTATTTTGTTTGAATGGGTAAAAGTATGGCAGACGAAAACAAAAGCCCGCAAATCGAAAATCCGGCGAAAATAACGTTGGAAGAATTGGCGTACATGGTTAAACAGATGCGCCACAACCAACGGAGGTGCGAACGGAACCCAACGCCGGAAAAGATTGCAACCCGGACGGCATGGGAACAAAAAGTTGACGGCGTTATTGCCGTCTTAACAGATACGCAAATGAAATTATTTTGATTTTATCCCGGTACGACTTGCGCCGTATCGGGATTTTTTGCCCTAACACGAAAATAAAAAGAAAAAAATTTGGTAATTAAAATATTACCCGTATTTTTGTGGCATGAAATAACAACGACCGGGCGTTTTCCCGGTAATGCTAAAAAAATAAAAGCAATGAGAGCGAAAACAACAATCAGCGATTTCCGGTTTGAGTTTGCCGGGTACGGACATTACAAAGTAACTTACACGTCGCCCGTTACGGGTAAAAGTTGGACGGCAAAAACAAATGATATGCCGTTAATTGATGCGACAAAGAACGCCGACGACCCCAAACGTTGCGATTTGGAAACCCTTAAACGAGTTTGCAAAAATGGATAAGGACGAATTGGGAGCCGTTCGCCATGCAATGACGGCAAAAGAGTTGGACGACCTGTATAAGCGTTTGGAAAACTTTATTGCCGATTGCACCCGGTCGGAGGTTGACGCCAACCGGGATGCGCTTAACAAGGTGCAAAGCATGATACACCAAAGAATGATATTAACAAACAAATAAGTAGTAACCGCCGGGGGCAACCCCGGCATAAAAAGAGCGATAAAATGATTATCAAAAAATTAGAGTTGTCGAATTTCCAAGTAATTAAGGAGTTCAACGCAGATTTTGAGGGTAATGTATATTTCATTACCGGGGACAATGAGTTAGGAAAATCCACGTTATTAAAGGCAATCGGGGCGTTGTTGACCGGGAACCGGGACGCCGTGTTGCGTAATGGCGAGGACAAAGGGTTTGCCAAAATGGTTGTCGGCGACGACGGCGAGGAATACGACGTTGAATTGCGGTTTACCAAAGCCAACCCCCGTGGTACGTTATCAATCAAACAGAAAACAACCGGGATGCGGTCGGATAACGTAAGTATGTTGCAAAAGGTTTTCGGATATACGGATTTTGACGCCGTGGAGTTTTCCCGGTGGTCTGAAACCGCCGAGGGTCGCCGAAAGCAAGTGCAATACGTCCGGGCATTGTTGCCGGAGAATGTGCAAAAACGTATTGCCGAGATTGACGCCGAGGTTATGACCGTTAAGGAGAAAAGAAAGGACGCCAACGCCGAGGTCAAGACGTACACGACCATTTGCGCCGCCGCCGAAAAGCAGTTGAAACCGGGCGACGTCAAAACGTATGCCGAGAAAATCGACATTGCCGATTTAATGGAGGAACAAAACGAGAACGTCCGGTTGATTGAGAAAGCGAAAACCGTGCGTACCGCATTGCAAACCCGTACGGAACAATTGGAGGCAATCCCCGGTCGTATCAAAGCCGCCGAGGAAACCAAGAATACAGAGATTGACGCCGCAATAAAGTATGAGGCGGAAGCCCAAGCCGAATACGACCGGATTGTTGCCGAGGCAAAAAAGGCATTGGAAGCGGCAAAGAAAAAGAGCAAAGCCGATGCGAAAGCCGCCGCCGACAAATACGACGAAACATTGGCGCAAATCCAAACGGATAAAGCCGATTACGAAACCCGCAAGAACAACGCCGCCGCATGGTTGGCAAAGTACGAGGAAAACAACCCGGAGAATTTGGATACAGCCGAACGCCTCAAACAAGCCGAGGAACACAACAAAATCAATGCGTTGGTTGTGGACTATCTGACGAAGAAAAAGCAAAAGGACGCCGCCGAAAAGGTCGCCCAAACCCACGAAAAAAAGTTGTCGGATTTGCTCAAAGAGCGGGAAACCCTTATTGCGAAATCGGAATTGCCGATTGCCGGGTTGACGTTCACGGACGACGGGTTGGAGTTAAACGGTGTGCCGTTTGTCGCCGGGAAAGTGTCGGATAGTCAGATAATGGAGGTTGCCGCAAAATTGATTATCGCAAGCAATCCGACCGTTAAGGTATTCCGCATTGCGAGGGGCGAAAGTTTGGGCGCAAAACGTCTGCAATCCCTTATCGAATTAGCCCGGAAAGAAGGGTATCAAGGATTTATAGAGGAAGTCAAGCGAGGACAGGACGATTTAATTATTGAGGAATACAGCGAAACCGAGTAATTAACCGGGGCGTCGGTTCCCCGGCGTCCCTTAAACAAAACAATATGGAAGTTAAAGAAATGACAATTGCGGACGTGTTGAAAATGCCGTTGTTTTTTGAGAACGTGAAACGCCAATTAACGAGCCTTTGGAACGACCGGGAGAAAGCTCGTAAGGATGCGACCCGGAATAATACGAGGTTGCGGGCGCACGTTATCGACCGTATGCACAATACCGGGCATTGGGAACCGGGAAATTTCGTTATTCTTTTCGCAAAAGTTTTGGATAAGGTCGCAACCGGGTATTCGTCGAGCGAACGGGCGTTTATCCGTGCGGTTGGAATGACAGCGTTTAATATCACAATGCAAAAGTTAATCGACGATGAGAAAGCGAGAAATAACGGCAACGGGGACGATAAATAATAACGGCGGGTTGGCAATGTACATGGGCGAATTAAACGAATTTTTCAAGGGTTGGAAAGGTTCCCGGATAATTGCCCGGTTTATTGTTGCGTCGCCCGGTTCGTCCGAGGCTTTGAAAGGCTATTATTTCAACTATGTTGTACCCACGTTCCGACACGCTATTTGGGAGGCGGGCGAACGTCTTACGGAGGAACAAACGGAACGGAGGTTGCGGGAGTTTTCCCCAATTATGTACGTCGAGCGGGTCAACGAGGAAACCGGGAAATATTCCCACGAATTGCGCACCGTGGCGGAATTGTCGAACGCCGAGTTAATCGAGCATATCGAAACACTCAAACAGATTGCCGCCGAGGAATACAACACGTATATTGACGACCCCCGAACGTTGTAAGGTATGTTTTGCAAGTGTAACGGAAAGCGTAAGAATTACCCGTTGGCGGGTTGGCGGATTATTCGCCACGAATACACGCCAAAGCATTACAGCCGGATAAAGTGTTTGCGTTGCGGGTGCGTTTGGATTACACGGGCAAAATATGTTGAGCAAACGCCCAACGACGACGGGCAAAAACGATTATTTAACGAATAAAAAAGTAACGAGAGTATGAAATTTGAATTAAAAGACATTTGTTTTTTCGATTGCGAAACAACAGGAGTACCCGCAAAGGGTTTGAAATGGGATGCGGATTTTAACCAATTCCCGCACGTCGTACAATTGGCGTGGGCGTTCGGCGACAAAGAACGCAGTTTTATAATTAAGCCGGACAATTACGAGATACCGCCGGAAACAACCGCAATACACGGGATAACGACCGAACGGGCAATTGCCGAGGGTGTACCGTTTGCCGAGGTTATCGACGAATTTTTGACGGATGCCGCCGCCGCACCTCTTGTATGTGCGCACAACATTTATTTCGATACGTCGATGTTGAAAGCGAACATTTTGCGTTATTGCGGCAAAGAGTATTACGACGCCAAAGCCGAGGACGCATTGCACAAGGGAAAGCGCATTGATACAATGATGAAAACTATTAAATTTGTCGGCGCATTGTATGAAAACGGACGTCCGGGCAAATATCCGAAATTGGAGGAACTTTATAATAAATGTTTCCCCGGCGAAACATTCCCGGCGCATGATGCGTTGGAGGACGTGAAAGCCTGCAAACGTTGTATTCCGGTTTTGGTGGAAAATGGTATTATAGAACTGAAACCAAAAGAATATCCGGCGGAACAATTGAAGTTTAACCCGGAACCGGAACCCGCAAAGACCAAAAAGGTAAAAAGGGAAGTTTTAGTTCACGACCCGAAACCGATATTTGCACCGGATGCAGAGCCGGAAAACAAGGTTGCAAAATTGTTAAATGAAACAGACTTTTAAATTATGAACGAAAAAAAAATGTGCATTGATTGCGTGGATTATCCGGTATGTTGTTTGTCCGGTCGTTGTGCTGATGATGAACCGTGCGAGTATTTCCAAGAAGAAACCGACCCGGAGGAACCGGGAAACAATAAAGATTAAAAATTATGAGCGAAAAAAAAAAAAATGTTATGCCGATTCCTACAAAGGAAAAGTTTTCATTATCGAAAGTAAAGTTATTGAAAGATGGCGGGTTAGAAGTACATTATGAAGTAACGGAAGTTGTCGGAAATGAGAGTTACACGAACAAATACCATGTATTGAGTGCAAAAGACATACACCCGGATTTGCGTCATTTGTTTAATGATTTGCGCCCGATTATGGGACGTGTATTCAACATAACGTCATTTAAAACCATGATGGCAACGCCGGAGTTTAAAGCAACAAAGAAACAAACAGATATTGCAGCCGCATTTGCGGAAGAATGTTTGGACAATATAGAGGTTAGGGGCGTTTCTTTGTCCGGGCAAGATGATAACGTAGGCGTCGTTTTAACCGGATTGTTTACCATATCAAACAATCAGAAAACAGCAATCAATACCCCACGAATGAAATATAACGTTGAAACGTTCGGTTTTGAGGAAGAGTTGGAAAACATTGTTTGCGATATTGAAAACGAGGTTTACGAATTTCTGTTTGAGGGCAAAAAGGCGCAAATGGATTTGTTCGGGGCTGATGGGGAACCCAACCCGTTAGTTTATGTAAATGATGCAGACAACGAAAATGAAAATGATATGTTCCCGGAAATGGCAGACCCGGCGGACGATACAGACAATATGTAATGGAGCCAATATTGTTGACCGAGCGTTGCGAATATGAATATTGCGTTGCACGTGGTTACGAACCGTTATTGGATATTCGTAATTTTCGGTTAGATATACGGTTGCGTGTTGAGTTACAACGGGAAGTGTTCGGGAATTGCGTTTTAGGACGTGGCGACATTCCCGTTGCCAACCAACGGTTTTTCCGGTGGGTTTGGGAGCATAAGCCGCACAGATGCGAAGAATGTTTAAAGCCGTTACGGAATTATTCCGCCGTTTATTGTTCGCATATATTGACCCGTGGAGCGTTTCCCGAAATGGCGCATGATGCAAGAAATATAAATATACTATGTTTTGAACATCATTCATGTTGGGAGAATGGGGATAAAACGAAAATGCGTATATATCCGGGCAACGTCCGGATTATTGAATTGCTTAAAAACGAATACAGAAGTTTGAAAATATGAGGACGAAAAAAAGAACACCCGATTACGGGGCAATTTCCCGCCGTTCAATCAAAAATGATTTCAGACGGGTACAAACATACCCGGAAAGGGAGAAACGCCCGCAAATCGAAAATCCGCCCGAAATAAATGCAGAAAGACGGGTTTTGTTTGTTGGCGAAAATTCAGGTTATTACAAATTGCGTTCTTTCATTGTTGGTAAATTGGTTCGATTAGTTAAAAAAACAAGCGTCGGCGGTTGGGTTTGTGAGTTCGTACACGACGACGACCGAAAAGCGATAAACCATGCCGCCGGATGGTCGGACAATAAGAAACAATATTTGTTGGATTGCGTAAAATTCAAGTGACATGAAAATAAAATCAAAAACCGGATATAAAATTGCGTTATACACGTTCGTGACGTTGACGGTTGCGTCTTATATGTGGACGTTGTATAGTATCATTGTTTGGATAATTAAAGCGTTTTTTGTATGAGTGTAAACAAGGTTATTTTGATGGGACATACCGGGAAAGCCCCGGATTTTAAGGAGTTCGACAACGGGGGTTGCGTGGCGACCTTTTCGTTGGCAACCACGAAACGAGGTTATACCACAAAGGACGGGCGGCAAATCCCGGAGCGTACCGAATGGCATAACGTCGTTTTGCAAAACGGATTGGCAAAGGTCGCCAATCAGTACGTCAAAAAGGGCGACAAACTGTATATTGAGGGCGAATTGAGAACCCGGAGTTATGACGATGCGCAAGGCGTCAAACGGTATGTTACCGAGATAGTCGCAACCGATATGGAAATGTTGACCCCGAAAGCGACCGGAGCCGGAACGCAAGCCCCGCCAACCGCACCGCCCGCACCCGCCCCGGAACCGTCGGACGATTTACCGTTTTAATCTGTTTGAGTTATGGGAGCGATAAACGGACGGGTTATTTACAGCCCAAAAGGAAAAGCCGGGGAATATGCCGAGAACGCCGCCAATTTTTACGTTGGTTGTTCCAACGGATGCACGTATTGTTATTTGCGCAAAGGGCGGGGCGCAAAAGTGTTGGGCGGCAATACCCCGGAATTGAAAAAGACATTACGGGAATATCCATACGCATTGGATATATTTACGAATGAGTTGTTGAAGCATAAGGACGAATTGCAAAAAACGGGGTTATTCTTTTCGTTTACAACCGACCCGTTATTGCCGGAAACGCAAAGGTTGACCCGCCAAGCAATCGGCGTTTGTCAACGCCACGGCGTCCCGGTTAAGGTATTGAGTAAATGCGCCGAGGGTATCAATATTTTAATCGACTTTGCCGAGGCGTCCGAGGGTTGGGATAAATCCCGCATTGCCATTGGTTCCACGTTGACCGGGTGCGACGAATTGGAACCAAAAGCAAGCCCAAACCGGATGCGTATAAACGCATTGGCACGGGCGAAACGCCACGGGTTCCGTACCTTTGCAAGCGTTGAACCAATCCCCGTGGGAATGTTTGACCGGGCGTTTTCTGTAATTGCTTTGTCGTACCCGTTTGTTGACTTGTTTAAGATAGGGTTGCAAAGTGGTTGCAGATATACCAAGCGGGAAACATTGAAGTTTTACAACGACGTGTTCGACTATTGGGAGGCGCACCCGAACAAAACGCCCCGGATATATTGGAAAGATAGTTTTGTTAAGGCGTCCGGGATTGAACGGGAAACATTACCCGGTTATTGTGTCCCGGCTAATTATAATTTATTCGACAATGGCAGAACATGAAGTTACAGAAACAACGACCCGTAAAATATACGTTTACCCATGCGTTAAATGCGGTTGCGATGATATAGAAATATATAATTGCGGTTATAGTTCATTTAATTGTGCCGGTGGTAAATGTAAAAAATGCGGGCATAAAATCGAAACGGGCGCAAGTTGGAACGCCAAAAATAGCGAGTTAATCAAAGCATGGAACCGGGGTAATAATCCCGACGTTTTGATTGAACAATTGGAAAAGGATAAACAAGCAATCGCCGAGGAAATAAAGCGTTTGCGAAAAATTAAAAGGAGGTTGCAAAATGCAGTATAACAACAAAGATTATAAACCGAAATTGCACGACCGTTGGCGTGCGTTGACCGTAAAACAGCCATACGCAAATGATTTGGTAACGGAGGCGTACAAGGACGAAAACGGTATTGTTTACGGGAAAAAGACAATTGAAGTTCGGAGCAAAAACACGTCATACCGTGGCGACGTGCTGATATGTTCCGCAGCGTCCCCGGTTTATCCGGGAATGGAAAGCGGCGTTACTTTGGGATTGGTTGAGTTGTACGACGTAAAGCCGATAAAAGAGTTTACGCCGGAGGATTGGGAAAACACCCGGATTCCAAAGGAAAAGAGGGCGAAAATAACAAAGGGGTACGGGTGGTTGATGCGCAACCCCCGCCGGGTTATTGAATTTCCGGTTAAGGGGCAATTGGGGATTTACAATTTGGTTTATACCAAAGATTGTATATTGCCGTACCCCGTGGCAATGGTAATGGATAAAAAGGGTTATGAATTAGCAAGAAAGGAGGCACACAATGAGTAAGGACAAACACACCGTCCAAACAGGCATACACGTTGGGCGGGTCGGCGTATATGTTTACGCCCGTGAGTATTGGCAATATCATAGTTGGCAATTTGGGGTATCCATTGATGCAATAAACGGTTACGACCGTTATGTTGATATTGAGGCGAAAATATTGTTTGTCGGCATTGGCATACGGTTTATATGGATTAAAAGAAAGGTAAAACGATGAAAGCAAAGATTTTATTGTTATCTATGGCAACGCTTTTGTTGGGGGCGTGTCAAAGCGAGAACGAACCAACGGAGGCATTTAATTTACTTCTAAAATCCGAGAGCATGGAAGAAAGAAACGAGTTTGTAACGAATACCACGGCGGCAATGATACAGATAAACGCCCCCCGGTATAATTGTGAGATTGTCGAAACCGCATTAGCCGGGGGCGATAGGGTACGAATTTGCGTAAAAGGCGCAAAGGACGATTTGGACGCATTGTTTGACTATGTAAACGAAGTGGGCAAAGAATGAGAGTTAAGCAACCCGAACCGTTCGACCCAAACAGAGAGTACAACCCCGGCGAACGTTGCGTTTACCGGGGTATGGTAATAATTGCGGAAAGATGGGTTAAACCGTCTGATAAACTGATTGAAAATGTTGGCAAATATGTATGTTTGAGTAGATGCGCGTGTTGCGTTATCCATAAAGACGATTGCCCGGCGGTTGGGCTTAAATGCCACAGAACAAGCCGTAGCGATAACAAAGTAATATATTTCAGAAAATTATATAACATAACAGAAAAAAGCGATGGAAAAGAAAAGATTTATTCCGTTTGATGCGGAAACGTTTTTGATGATTGAAGATGTAACGTGAACAGAACCGGAAGTTACAGAGAAAGAAAATTACTTTGAACTTAAAATGTACGCCCCGGACAAAGAGGAAAGAATAATTGAAGCCGCAATATATGCAGTTCAAGGCAGATACGGGAAAAGAATAAAAGACGCAATGACGATTAAAGAACAAAACCTTTTGCGTGGTGCAATATTCTTTGTTGAATACGAAAAAGGGGCGGGAAATTTGCCAAATGAGTTGCGCACAAATTTAGGTATGCCGGACGAAACCGCCGGGGATATTTATTGCCGCCGATTGTTAGAAGTTCGTGCATTACCCGTAAAGCGTGATAATTGGGAAAAATTGCAGATTTTTACCGGAGGCGGAACAATGCAGATTCCGAGAACGCCCGGAGGTTTGGCGGTTTATTCATTCCCGACCGAAAACGGCGTAATGTTGGACGTACCGGAGGGAAATTTTATTGTATTGACACCGGACGGAAAATTTGGCAAAATGGATATGCAAACGTTTATGGCTAATTTTGAAGAAAAAGACGCCAATACCGCCGGATTGACCTTTGACGAAAAGAGATTGTTTGAAAAGATGAATAAACTTTTCGGCAAAAACTTTCAAATGAGATTTTTAAAACTTACAGAGGAATACCACGAATTGTTTGTTGTTGCTGATGATATGTTGGTAAATGGAATAATACCGGAAAACACGTCGGAAATTATAGACGAGTTAGCAGATTTGAACGCCGTATTGTTCCATATTGCAGCATTGTTTGGATATTCCCAAAAAGAATTGCAGGAAATGGCATATACTAAAATTGCAGGACGTGAGAAAAACCCGGAATTTATGCGCAAACACCCACACAACAAACCGGAAAGCCCGGTTTGCGGTAATATGCAGCAGGAAACCGCCGAGGAATACAAACTTTTTAAAGAACGTTTTAACAAAATACTATGACAAACGAAGAAAAAGAAGAAGTAAGAAAGCAAGCGTTGTTCCTTACAAATATGGCATATCTTTTGGCTGACATGGCTAATTCGTGCGCAATTGATGCGGAAAGCAAATTGGGCAAATTGGGAAAATGTTTTCAGAGGGACGAAAAAATGAGGTTCAAGAAAGCCGCAAAGTTAGCAAAGGATTTGTTGAAAGCCACAAAGGAAATAACAGAACCGATGTACGATATTACCAACGTAGATGATGCGTGTATTGATAGCGATTATCTTTTGGAAGTTATTCAGTTGGTAATAAACAGAACCGACGAAACCGAGGAAAGCAAAACGGCGATGTTGGAATACATAAAGAAGTTACCACAAATTGAACATGTAGAAGTTTAAGCGTATGAAAAAAGATTTTAAACAAGAACTAACCGAACTTATTAATAAGCACGGTTTAGAAAAGGAAATGAGAGATACCCCGGATTATATTTTGGCAGAAATTTGTATTGATGCAATGGCGGTATTTACGGAAGCAATCGCCCGCCGTGACGAATGGCACGGATTCAGAAAGGCAGACGAAAAGAGTTCGCAGGATGCAAAACACAATTACCCGGATGATTGCAATATTTGCAAAGACCGTTTTAAATGTGCTGACTTTATGAGAACGCAACCAATTGCAAATCTGATTCAGCGTTTCAAGACAACAAAAGACAAAGAGGAAAAAGCGGCGATTGCCGGATTGCTTAAACAGATAAACGCCGATGCGTCCGGGAAGCCGGAAACGGATATTCCGGAGGAAGTGAAAAAAGTTGCCGGGATATTGGGAAAGGCGTTGGGCGCACGTGTTGAGATACAACGCATTGAGGTTCCCGAAAAGAAACGCAGATTCAGAAAGAAGCCAAGAAAGGAGGGCGGAAATGAAACCCGTTGAATTTCCCGGCGTAAATGTGGTTTTTGCAAAAGACCAACCGGAATACCTACCATTGCCCGCAATGAAAGTACCCGACGACCCGCAAGGATTGATAATAACGAAATGGGAATTATCCCCGGACGAATTGAAGCGAATACAAGAAACGGGGACAATTCATTTATCCGTACTAACGTTTAATCAGCCATTGCAACCCGTGTTACTGACGGTCGATTTGCCGACCGAATAAGAGAGCGCAAGCCCCGGAAAACAAAGCCGGGGTTTTGCCGTTTATATGTGAGAGAGAACAAACGGTTGGCAATGCGGCGAAAAAGCCGTAAATTTGCCCCGTGGTTAAAAGATAACCGCCGAGATATAGAAAGTATTGGTTAAGACAATAAAGCCTCTTAAAATGGAAATTCCGTGCAAATAACTTGCAATCGAAAAACATTTGTTACCTTTGCAAAAAAAAGATATGGAAGTTTGGAAAGATATACCCGGTTTTGAGAATTACCAAATATCCAATTATGGTAATGTAAAAAGCCTCAATTATGGGAGGACAGGAAAACCCAAGTTGCTAAAACCAACTGTAAGCGGCAAAGGTTTTTTGCAAGTAAGGTTATCGAAGTCCGGAAAACCAAATGCGTTATTGGTTCATAGATTGGTTGCAATGGCATTTGTTCAAAATCTAAATAACCGGAAACAAATAAATCATAAGGACGAAAACAAGTTTAATAATAATGCCGATAATTTGGAATGGTGCGATAATCAGTATAACAATACATATAACGGCAAATATAATAAAATTGCTAAACCTGTAATACAACGTTCAAAATCCGGAAACGAAATTGCCCGGTATAAATCTATAAGGGAAGCGGAAAGAAAAACGGGAATAAAAAATATAACAATTACCCGATGTTGTAAAGGAGTGTATAAAACGGCGGGCGGGTATGTATGGGAATACGATTTGACGATTAAAGAGGTTGGACGATGAAAAAGAGAAAGAAGCCATTAGGCTACAACAAACGTTCCGAGGAACAACGAATTTATGACATTCGGTTTTGTGCCGATTTATTTTTGCGTGGTTATTCGTACCGGGAAATTGCGGACGCATTGAACCGGGATTTGTCCGCCCGTGGAATGGGTTATACAATAACCTTTCAAATGGTTTATTACGATTTGCAACAATGCCTTATCGAATGGAAGCGGGAACGGTTGGAAACAATCGACGAATATGTTACGCAGGAATTGCGCAAGTTGGATAAAATGGAGCAACAAGCGTGGGAGGCGTGGGAGGTATCCAAAACCGGGAAGCAGCGCACCAAAGAGAAAACCAACCGGGGGCGTCCTATCAAAACGTATGCGACCGACGGCGACCCGGAATATTACGGGTATGACGAAACGACCGTTGAAACGTCGGCGGGCAATCCCCGGTTTTTGGATTTGTTGTTGAACATTCAACAACGCCGGGCAAAGATGTTGGGATTTGATGCACCCGTTAAAATCGAAATCCCCGGATACAACGCCGGGACGGACGACGATAAACCGAAATACGATGTTAAGGCAATCCCGGACGACCTGTTGTTTGCCGTCGCCGACAAATTGCAGTCCGCCGAATTTCAAAAGACAATCGCCGAGAAAGGAGGGGCGCAATAATGGCAAAGCGAATGAATGTTGTTAAACAGGTTGTAACCAAAACGAACCATTATTGCGGGGATTGCGGACACGGGGTTTGGTATTTCGACCATGAGAATTTGGATGTTGCAAATAGATTGCCGATTTGTTGCCGTTGTCCGTTTAGCCCGAACCGTTGCCGGATAAGGAGCGAAACGGCGTGTTTGAATTGGATACCGAAAAAGCCCGGCGAATTGATAGTTACACCCGATAAAATTGTACGACCATGAGTAACGAGGAATTATTGAAGATGTACGAGGCAATCAAGGCAGACCCCGGCGAATTGGTGCGAGCCGCCGCCCGTAAACGCCTTATCAACTTTGCCCGGTATATGCAACCGGATTTGGTATTGGAACCGTTCCACGTTGTATATTATACCCTGTTGGATAAGTTTGCGCACGGAAAAATACGAAAGATGATTGTACAACAGCCGCCGCAACATGGCAAATCGGAGGGGTCAAGCCGAAAATTACCCGCATTTATGTTGGGGTTAGACCCCGACCGCAAAATATGTATCGGTTCGTATGCGGCGACAATCGCACGGGATTTTAACCGGGACGTTCAACGAATAATCGACACGCCCCGGTATCGTGAATTATTCCCCGGCACGTACTTAAATGGGTCGAACGTCGTAACAATGTCGAATACCTATTTGCGCAATTCCGATGTTATCGAAATGGTCGGGCATAAGGGGTCGTTGCGTGTCGTCGGTCGTGGCGGTTCGCTGACGTCTAAAACCGTGGACGTTTCGATATTGGACGACGTGTATAAGGATTACGCCGAGGGTAACAGCCCGATAGTACGGGCGGCGGCGTGGAAATGGTACACGACCGTTGTACGCACCCGTTTACACAACGATAGTCAAGAATTGATTGTATTTACCCGTTGGCACGACGACGATTTGATAGGGCGAATTGAAAAGAGCGGCGAAACGATTATTGATGTTAAGTGTTGGGCGGATTTGGAGAACGTAACGCCGGGGGCGTGGGTGCGCATAAACTTTGAGGGGCTGAAAACCGGGGAACCGACCGAGATAGACCCACGGGAACCGGGGGCGGCATTATGGGAAAGCCGACACAGTAAGCAAAAGTTGGAAGCGCAAAAGGCATTAGACCCGGTGCAATTTCAATGCCTCTATCAAGGCAACCCCGGTTCCGCCGAGGGTCGATTGTACCAACCTTTCAAAACGTGGGTCGAAAAATCCGATTACGGCACGTACATTCGTTCCGGCGCATACATTGACGTTGCCGATGAGGGCGACGACCTGTTGTTTGCCGCAACGTATGACGTGTATAAGTCCGACAATATGTTTTTCAACGAGAAAACAAAGCGCATGGAGCCGATATTGTTTGCCCTTATTACAGATATGGAAATGACGGACGAAAATACGGACGTTACAACCGTAACCGTCCCGGCGATGATTAACCGGAACGGGACGCAAAAAGCGTGGGTTGAGAGCAACAACGGTGGTGCGGGTTATGAAAAGGTTATCAAAAAGAAAGTCCGGGCGATTACAGACCCGTTTTATCAAGGGGGCAACAAGGAAAGCCGGATAATAACAGCGTCCGCAATGGTTAATCAACATATAATTATGCCGTTCGGTTGGGAAACCCGGTACAAAGCCGTTTACGACCATGTAACCGGATTTTTGCGCAATTTCGGAGCCAACACGCACGACGACCCGGAGGACGGATTGACCGGGATATATGAAAAGGAGATTGCGGACGGCAATATACAGCCATACGCACACGCAAACCGAGGCGTAAGACGACGCAATTAGCAATATTTTGAGATATGCAAGATTATCCGGGAAAAAGTTTATAACTTTGTAACCGAAACAAGGGGGCAAAGGGACAGCCCCGGAGAAAGTAACAATATTTTTAACGTTAAAAACAAAGAAGTATGATTTGTAAATGTCCAGCGGCGGCGGCGTTGCCCGATGTACCCGCAATTACGTGTTTGGAAAGTTTCGGACAGGTTCAAAAAGTGGCTTTTCAACGTCTTATGAAAGACGACGGAAGCAAAAACAGTTTTACGAGTGAAAAAGCGATTACGGCGTTAGCGTCGTGGACGCCCCTGTTATCGGCGGCGGATAGCACGAAAGTAGTTGTTTCGCCGTATATCCAAGCCCCGACCGCCGAGGCGGGAGCCGCCCGCACCTTTGGAGGCGGTAACGAAACGTTGGGAGGCGTCGAAGAAATTATTGGACGTGAACCAACCCCGTTTACCGGAGTTATCCGCAAAGCCCCGCAGGAGGTTATTAAAGCATTAAAGGAAATGCAATGCGAAAGTTGGGGCGACAATTTGGGTATCTACATTTTCGACGAAAACGGCGCAATTGGAGCCATTAAGGACGCCACAACGGACGGTACATATTACCCGATACCGATACGTTCGTTGTTTATCGGCGATAAGACGTTGGGCGGATTGGAAGCCCCGGACAGCAACGCAATACAATGGTCGTTTTTGCCGAATTGGTCGGACGATTTGGCGATTGTTGCCCCGGCGTTTAACCCGCTTACGGATTTGAAACCCGCACAAGAGTAATGACGGCGAAAGTTACAAAGGTCGTGTTGGAGTGTCCGACCCTTAACACGACCGAAGAATTTGAGATTAACCACGCCGAACGCCTGTTGCGGATGCCTAACAATGGCGGTTGGCAGTTGCCCGAAAAAACACCTTTTGAATTTAGCAAAGAAAATGGGATTAGATATAAAACGCATAAGAAAGGAAATAACGGAACCGAGGAAAAAGGCGACGATAAATAAAGCGGTCATACACCAAAATCGCATTAAATTTCACGCCCAAACCAACGTAACGCCCTTAATGTGTTTACCCACGACCGATTTTTTGGCATGGGTTCAAAATCTTATCCCGCACGATAAATTCAAAATCTTCAAAACATTGTTCCGTTACCCCGTTCGTACCAACGAGGTAACGGACGTTTGTTTTAAGAAATTAAGCCGTATTTTCGACGGTCGTAACCCGGCGTTCAACTATCAATTCCAAAACACGGAACAACGGGACGATTGGGAGTATTACCGACAAAGCGTTTTAGGGGAGCCGCAAATTTGGAGTACAAAAGGTTGGGAGTTTTTCAAGACGGAAATAAACAGCGTCTTAATAGTTGATTTGCCCGCCGAGCAAAACCCCGCCGACCGATACCCAACCCCGTATTTTTATTGGCTACCTATCGAAAGCGTCATAACCTTTGAAGCAAACCGGACAACCTGGGTTATGGATTGGATAATTTTCCGCCAACCCGATAAACGTATTGCAGTTATTGACGATGAACGATACAGGGTATTTGCAGAGGACAAAGACGGCAACATAGGCGAATTATTGGTTGACAACCCACACGATTTGCGCTATTGCCCCGCCCGTTTCTTTTGGGATGAGCCAATGAATTTACGAGAACCGGACGTTAAGCAATCCCCGCTAACAAATGAATTGGAGGCGTTGGATTGGTTTTTGTTTTTCCATATATCAAAGCGACATTTGGATATGTACGGGTCGTACCCGATATATTCCGGTTACGAACAATCGTGCGACTTTACTAACGCCGAAAACGGCGATTACTGCGACGGTGGATTTTTGAAAGACAAACAAGGGTATTACAGGTTAGACCAAGCCGGGTTATTGATGCGTTGCCCCAAGTGCGGCGACAAACGGATTACCGGGGCGGGTTCCTTTGTTGAAATACCGATACCGGACGGGGACAAACAACCCGATTTGCGGAACCCGGTACAAATGTTGACCGTTGACCGTTCAAGTTTGGATTATAACGTTGAGGAAGAAAAGCGATTGCGGGAAAACATTATTACCGCAATTGTCGGACAAAACGAGGAAGTAACCCAACGGGAGGCATTCAACGAACAACAGGTTAAAGCCGCATTTGAGAGCCAAAGCACGGTATTAAACCGAGTGAAAAAAGGCTTTGAAGCCGCCCAACAGTTCGTCGATGAAACGGTTTGCCGATTGCGATACGGCGATATGTTCGTATCTGCAAAAGTCAATTACGGCACGGAGTTCTATTTGTACGACGCAAGCGAGTTGCGGAACCGTTACAAGTCGGCAAAGGAAAGCGGCGCAAGTGAGGCAGAATTGGACGCCCTACAAAATCAGATTATCGAAACGGAGTACCGGAACAACCCAACCCAATTGCAACGTATGTTGATATTGGCAGAATTGGAGCCGTACCGCCATTTGACCCGGAACGAGGTATTGGATTTGTACGGGCGTAACTTAATCCCGGAGAATGAATTGCGTATAAAGTTGAATTTCGCTAACTTTGTCCGCAGGTTTGAACGGGAGAATACAAACATTTTGGAGTTTGGAACGCAAATACCATTCGACCAAAAGATTTCAGTAATAACAAGTAAATTTAATGATTACGCAAATGAACACAATGTTAAGTAGTGAGGTTTGGCAGGATATACAAGGTTATTCCGGCATATACCAAGTTAGTACATTAGGGCGTATCCGTAGTTTGAAAAAAGGGAAAATCAAATTACTAAAGCCTTATATCAACAATATGGGTTATGCTGTTTTATCTTTATATGCTAACCACAAACAAAAAACATATCATGTTCATAAATTAGTTGCTGAAACATTTTTAGTTAAAGTTGACGGCAAAAATTATATAGACCATATCAACGGTATTAAAACGGATAATAGAATTGATAATTTACGTTGGTGTACTCCAAAAGAGAACGCTAATTTTGAATTATCAATTATTAACCGAAAGCGTGCAATGCGTAAAGCGTGTGGAGTTTCTGTTAATCAATATGATTTAAGAGGTAATTATATTGCTACTTATGCGACATTAACAGATGCTCAAACTATTACAGGAATTGCATATCAAAATATACGTGCATGTTGTATTGGTAGGTATAAAACAGCCGGAAATTATATTTGGAAATTTAATAAATAAATTAAATTATGAGAGTAAAAGTAAACGATGGTAAAACAAAGGACGTCGCAATTACCGACGTCACCCCCGAAAATTACATTGTACCGAGCAACGAACAACATTTGTATCATTGCGTTATTGAGGTGCGCAAGTTTGACAGCGAAACGGGCAAACGCTTATCCGTTCCCCGTATCCAAAAGTTCGGCAAAAAGTCGTTTGAAAACGGCATTTTGGACGCACTGAAAAAACAGGGTTACACGATTACCGTATTGCACGACCCCAACGAGTACGTCAAGGCGCAAGCCGAGGAAAAAGCGGCACGAACCGCCGCACAGCAGAAAGCCGCCGAGGAAAAAGCCGCCGCCGATGCAAAGGCAAAGGCAGAAGCCGAGGCGAAAGCCAAAGCCGAGGAAAAAGCGGCGTTAAAGGCTGAAATTTTGGCGGAATTGAAAGCGGCGGGAGTTATCCCGGCGGAACCCGCCAAAGAAACCAAAGCCGATGCAAAGGCAGAAGCCGAGGGCAAACCCGGAGCGAAAAAGTAACAGAGTATTAAACTATTAAAAATACGATTATGGCACAGATTGCACAGCAGGACAATTTGGTTATTGAAGTAACAACAACCGCCGCCGCATTGGATGGCGGCACAAAGAAAAAGTTGATTGAATGTATTGAGGGCGGAACAATTGCCGACGTCATTTTGGTAACAAAAGAGGTTGAAAATAAAATCAGCCATGCACGTGTTGTTAGTTGGTTGGTTGATACAACCGGGGATTCGCCAAAATACACAATTGATATTATTAACGCAAACAGCGGAGCAGTAGCAGCAATCGCACTTAATTAATTCAAAGGGAAAGAATTATGTTAACGAGAGAAATTTTAATTGCAAATGCGGCATTAGCCGGATTAACCGACGAACAAATTGCGGCAATTACAACATTGTCCGCCAACGACGAAAATAGCGTTATCGCCAAAAAGACGGGCGAAATTTACGGCGGATTGGATGCCGATATTTTGGCGGCGTCCGGTATCGAAAAGAACGGAACCGAAAAGACGTTTGATTACGCAAAACGTGTGGTCGCCGAGTTCAAAACCAAAGCGGAAAGCGCAAGCGCATTGCAAACCCAAATCGACAGTCTGACGAAAGAAAAGGCACGTTTGGAAAAGGCAATTGCCGACGGTGCGACCGATGCGGAAACGGCAAAGGCGTTGAAACAGGCGAAAGCCGATTTAACGGCGGTAACAACGCAGTTTAACGACCTCAAAAGAAAGTACGATGAAGCCGAAAAGAAATTCCAAACGGAGTTGTTCGGCGTTCGTATCGAGGGTGCATTGCAGACCGCAACCGCCGGGTTGAAATTCAAACCGGGATTGCCCGAAAGCGCAACAAAGGTTTTGTTAGCGCAAGCAATCGACAAAATTAAGGGTATGAACCCCGAATATATCGACGACGGCAAAGGCGGCAAAATCATTGCTTTTAAGGACGAAAGCGGCGCAATTATGCGTAACCCGAACAATCAGTTGAACCCGTACATCCCCGGCGACCTGTTGGCAAAGGAATTGGAAACAATGGGTATTTTGGATAAGGGACGCCAAGCCGGAGGCGGCGGAACGGTTCCCCCGGGGGGCGGTTCCGGCGGTGGTAGCGGAACAACCATTGACGTAACGGGCGCAAAAACCCGTGTCGAGGCTTACGAAGCAATCGCCGCAAACCTTATGGCGCAGGGCTTAACGGCGGGTTCCGAAAAGTTCGACGCCGCAATGAAACAGGCATGGCAGGACAACAATATTGCCGCATTGCCGGAAAAGTAAACAATCACGGGTAAAGGGTAAACCCGCATTTAATAACAATTAAATTTTTACATTATGTCATTAGTAGCAACAAGATTGCAGAATTGGCGGATTGAAAACCCGGAATTAGACCGTAATATGACCCGCCCGTGTGAGTATGGCGCATTGGATTTTTTCATTGAGCAAACCAACGCCCCGTCCTCAATCATTAACCCCAATTTGCGTGACCGTGCGTTTGCGTCTATTGGTAACACGGTACAAGTACCCGTTATCAATTACGACGGCGATGTACAGGTTAGCAATGTCCGTTCGTGCGTTATCGCTGACGATGAAAATACGTCCGCATTGGTAACGGTTGTTTGGGCGACTTATGCCATTGGCTTTACAATGGTTCCTGCCGCCTACATGAACAACGAAATTTCCTACGAACACGACTTTTTGCGCAAAATGGAAAAGACGTGCCGGGCTTTGGCGGACAAATTGGACGTCGGAGCCGTTGCCGCATTGGAGGCAAACAAAACGCAGGTGTTCAAAACGTTGCTTAATTACACGAAGTCGGGCAACGTGGTACAGGTTCCAACCCAAATGGCGACCGAGATTTTGGGCGATATTAACCCGATTATGCGGGCTAACTGTTACCCGGAATATATCCACATTATCGCCAACGCCGGGGTTGATAGCCTTATCCGTAAACTTGCACAACATGGCGTTTACAACGACGTAAACAAGCGCATGGAGTACGACAACAAGGTTTTGCACTACACGAACAACGTAACCGATGAATCGGGCAAAATGGGAACCATGTTTGCCGTTGCTGACGGTAATGTTGGTATCCTTACACGTGTTGACCGTGAGGCATTGCGCCGTACCCGTGCGAATTTCCACGAATGGGACGTTGTACGTTTGCCGTACATTGATTTGCCCGTTGGTTCGCACTATTACACCGCCGTTGGCGACCAGTCCGCAATCATGGGCGACGCAACCGCCGATTTGACGTGCGCCGTTAAGGAGTATTTCGGATTTTCGGTTGACGTGGCGTATATGGTTGCTTACAACAGCAACCCGAATACCGTGGCAAACCCAATTATCAAAGCCGAGATTGCCGCCCGCAATCCGAACGAACCGTTGGGTATGCCTGTATATGTAACCAACGCCGGGGAATTTCCCGCCGGAGGTGTCGCATAACGCCGGAGCATAACGAATTGTTAAACCGAGGGGACGGGGTGGTTATCCCCGCCCCCTTATTTATTTCAAACGCAGATGTACCGATTAAAAGAAATACAGGACGCATTATTGCACGTCGTCGGGTGGGAACAATCATACGACCCGGCAAAGGCGATAGACGACAATTTAACGCAGACGGAAAGCGGTTTGACGTTTCAAGGTGCGCACCCCCTTGTTACTTTGGATAATGTCCGGGCAATCGTCCCGGATGATTTCGTTTTTCAATATCCGGTTTGGAATATGATACCGGAATACAAAGCCGGGGCAAAGGTTCGCCACAACAACAAAGTTTGGATTGCCGCACGGGACAACCAAAACGAGGAACCGACCGAAAGCGATTTTAACGACGATTACAACGACGATAACGGCAACCCATATTGGCAACCGTACAATTTCATTTCCGATTATTTGGAGCGGTTGACCCGTAACGGTATTGCGCAAATGGTACAAACATTCACGCAAATAAAGGGATTGGATAAGGAAACAAAGAACCTATTGGAACGGCGCACGTTCTTTGACGGTGCGGGACGTATCCGGGCGACGTTGCCGAATAATCATAAGTTAGTCGGGTTTGAAATTGTCCCGGTTCGTTCTATGGGCGTAACAATGAAAATCGAACAAATCGGGTTGCAAATGACGGGCGCAACCGGGGTTGTTCGTATGTATCTTTTCCATTCGTCCCAAATTGACCCGATAAAGACGTTTGATTTGAATTTTACGCAGACAAACGGCGGTTTTCAATGGTTCCCGTTGAAAGATTGTTATTTGCCGTATATCAGTACCGGAAACAACGCCGGGGGGTCGTGGTTCCTTTGTTACAACCAAAACGATTTGCCCGCCGGGATGCAGGCAATTAACATGACAAAGGATTGGAGCCGGGAGCCGTGCGGGACGTGTACGGGTTACGTTGATTTGGAGCGTTGGCGGGAAATAACCAAGTATTTACAGGTATCCCCGTTTATGATGAACGCCCCGGAAACATTCGACGAATACCCGGAGTTGTGGGATATTGCGTTGACGATGTACACCAATACGCAGAATTACGGGTTGAATTGCGAAATAACCGTTGGTTGCGACCTAACGGATTTTATCATTAAGGAAAGGCAAATTTTCCAAACGGTTATCCAACGACAGGTCGCCGCAATCATGTTGCGCACGTTGGCAATGAACCCCGATGTTAAGGTAAACCGGAACCAAGTAAACGCAACCCGGTTGGAAATTCTTTACGAATTGGACGGCAACGTTGAGGGTCGCCCCGGCGGTTTGGGTTATGACCTTAAAAAAGCATACGAGGCGTTGCGGTTGGATACGCAGGGTATCGACCGTATTTGCCTTACTTGTAATAACCACGGTGTAAAATACCGGACAACGTAAGATTATGGCGGGGTTAAAGTCAATACAGGATTTACGCAACCGGGTTGCCACATTCAACAACGGGTTATCGTCCGGCGCATACATTCAACAAATCATTTGGGACAATGACGCCTATATTGTTGATATGAATGCCGAGGAACAATTGTTTGAACAAGGTATTAACCGTTTGGGCGTGGATATTATGGATTACGCCCCGTATTCGCCGTTGACGATAGCCATAAAGGAGGAAAAGGGACAGCCGACAAACCGGGTAACGTTACGGGATACCGGGGATTTTGAAGCGTCGTTTTTTTTGGAAGTCGGCGACAAACAGTTTGAAATAAAAGCGTCGGATTTCAAAACGGAGGACTTAATAAAAAAGTACGGGCGGCAAATATTGGGATTGACGGACGAAAATATTGCGGCGTTGATTTGGCAATATATATTCCCGGACTTAATGAAGAAAGCAAAAAACGTATTATATGGCAACGAATAAAAGAACAACCCCTATAATTCCCAACCCGGTTTTAATCGACCGGGTTTTGGGGAACATACAAACCGGGTTAATGGATAACGTCGATTGGTTGGACATCGCATTTGGGCGGGCGCAACGTATCGCCAAAGTGATACAGGGCAAACGCTATTATACCCCGAACGTATATGCGGGCGGGACGGAATGGAGAGGCGACAATGATTATATCGACGTTTCCCCGGATGCCAATATTGGCAATTTTTCGTTCTTTTGGATAGACGACCCGCAAACGGTCGGTTGGGTTCCCAAAGAGCAAAGCGAGATTAAAGCCCCGTTTTCTCTTATTGTTTGGTTCGATTTGCGCAAGGTTTACCCCGGTCAACTCAACAACCGGAATACCGAGGCATTGAAGAACGAAATATTGACCGTCCTAAATGGCGGTTTTTGGCTGAAAGACGGGACGATTGTAATAAACCGGATTTATGAGTTGGCGGAAAACGTGTACCGTGGGTTTACGTTGGACGAAATAGATAATCAATTTTTAATGCACCCGTTCGGCGGTTTTCGCTTTGAGGGTGTATTGTCAGTTAATCAACCTTGTAACATTTAACGATATGGTAACTTTCATTATTTGGGTTTTGGTCGTGGCAACCGTGGCGGCGTTCCTGTTGACCCTGTTAAAAAAGTGGGGCGTTATTGAGTACGTCCAAGTTCACGGCAACGACTTTTTTGTTAAGATGTTCAATTGCGGCTTTTGCTTATCATGGTGGGCGGGGGTCGTTTTGTCCGTCCTGTTTGCTATATGCACCGGGAACCCGGCATTGTTATTGGTTCCGTTTTGTTCAACAGTCATAACCCGCATACTCTTATGAAAACGACAAAGATAGGGGAACGGGCGGTTGTGTTGTACGACAGTATCGACGAATTGCCGATTTTGCGATTTCACGCATATAACAAAATGTTGCTTATCGACGCCGGGGTTGGGTCGGATTTGAACGATTGGGATGCGCATATTGAAAAGGCAATCCGGTTTATCCGAAAGGAAAAGCCGGATTTGGCGGAAAAGGAATTGGATAATTTGCGGCAAAACGTTTATTTCGTCCAATCCGCCATATCGCCAAAGTATTTGGCGTTTGCCTGTTTGGTTAAGTCCGTGGACGGAACCGAATACAACGATATGACGGCGGACGGTTTGCAAAAGGTATTGGATTTATTCGCCGATGCGCCGAACGCCGAGTTGACCGCCCAATTGGAAGCGGTCAAAAAAAAAATAGATGAAGAATTGCAATTGTATTTTCCTAAACTATTCGACGACGCCACGGTTAAAGAGTATTACGACCAATTGAAGCAACGCACGATGTTAATGTTGGATGCGATAATAAAGGGGGACGAAAGCGACAAACGGGAAGAAATAGACCATATTACGACGTTGTTGTTGACTTATACAAAACCCAAATCGTTTAGCGGGTCGGATAGCGTGGAAATACAATACGACAAGCAGTTTGAAAATATGTGTTTGATGTTGTCCCAACATTTGCACGTAAACCCAAAATCGTTTACCGTTTTGGAATATTACAACGCATTTGAATACATTAAGGAGCAAGCGAAAAAAGCAAGCAGAAAAAGCCAAAATAAGGCGATTTAAGGTGTTTTATTTTTTCAGACGATAAATTATACATTTGAGAAAAGAAAATTGATTGTAGGGCAAATTGCCCGAAAATAACAAAAACAAATAGTCGGATATATGGCAGATAACAACAACCCAATTAAATATTCTGATTTGGTAAGCCCCGATAATTCGATTACTGATTTGATAAAGCAATTGGATGAACTTTCAGACGCATATACAAATGCGTTGAAAAATATTAGGGCGGAAGCAATTCAGTTGGCGGCGGTTCTGCAAAAGGTTTCCGGGGCAACCGAGGACGGCAGGAACACAACCAAGAAAGCCGCAGACGATGCGGAACGTTTGGCACGTGCGCAACGTGATTTGGCGTTTGCAGAAAGCGAGAACGCCAAAAAGTTAGCCGAGTTAAAATTGGCACAGCAGGAAGCGAACCAAATTAATAAACTGATTGTGAAAATAAATCAATCCGCCGAGGGTAGTTATAACCGTTTATCGGCGCAATATTCATTGAATAAGATTTATTTAAACAACATGACTAAAGCCGAACGGGAAAACACCGAGGAGGGGCGAAAATTGGTTGCACAAACCAAAGAAATATACGAAGAAATGAAACGTTTGCAGGAAGCAACCGGGAAATTTCAATTGAACGTCGGAAATTATACGGAGGCGTCCGACGCAATTATTGCGTATGGCGACAAATTAAAAGAAACGTTAGGTTTAAATAGCGCATTTGGCGAAAGTCTTTTGGCGTTAGGACGTGGCGGGGCTGAAAGTAAAGCCGTTTTTACAGCTATTGGCGACGGGGCAAAAGCATTGGGAAAAACTTTGTTGGGATTACTTTCAAACCCGGTTTTTTTGGCGATTGCCGGAATTGCGGCGGCGGGTGCGGCGTTTAAATGGTGGTACGATTATAACGCCGGGTTAGTTGAGGCAACGAGATTGACGCAACAATTTACCGGGAAAAGTGGCGATGATTTGAAAGCGTTTAGAAATGAGGTGCAAGCCGTCGCCGATTCATTCAACGCAGATTTCCGGGAAACATTGATTGCAACAAACGCATTATCAAAACAATTTGGTATTTCTGCAAATGAGGCATTGCAGTTGGTTAAGGATGGTTTTTTGTCCGGAGCCGATGCGAACGGGGAATTTTTAGACACGTTGAAAGAATACCCGGCATATTTCAAAGAGGCTGGAATATCAGCAGACCAATTTGTTGCGATTGTAGCCCAAACAAACAAAATGGGTATCTTTTCGGACAAAGGCGTTGACGCAATTAAGGAGGCAAATTTGCGTTTGCGTGAAATGACGACGGCGACGGCGGCGGCTTTGGACGGTATCGGTATTTCGTCGGAACAAGTTCAAAAAGATTTGCAGACCGGAACCAAAACAACGTTCGATGTTATACAAGACGTTTCCGCAAAATTGGCAGAATTGCCGGATAATGCGGCAACGGTCGGGGCTGCAATTGCAGATATATTCGGGGGTCCCGGAGAGGACGCCGGATTGCAGTATTTGCGCACGTTGAAAGATATTTCAACAAACATGGATGAAGTAAAAGGGAAAGCCGGAGTTTTGGCGCAATTGCAGGAGGAACAATTGCAAAGCCAAATTGAGTTGCAAAACGCATTATCCGGGTTGTTTGACGCAACCGGAGGAAATTTTGAAACGTTGACAACGCAGGCAAAAGTTTTTGTTAACCAAGGATTGACGGCGATAATAAAAGGGGTTATTGATGTTGTCAATTACTTGATTGATTTATATAATGAAAGTGTTTTGATACGTGCAATTTGGAATGGGATTGTTGCCGGATTCAAAACAACATTTGATACGTTGGGAAATTTGTTTGGATTCTTTATTGATATAGTCAAAGCAACCGGAACCGCATTAAAGGGGGCGTTTACGTTAGATTTTGACGACGTAAAAAAAGGATTGGCAGATTATGCAGCAGCGTACGGAAATTTGGTTAAAGCCCAAGTTAAAGACATAACAGAAAATTTCCAAGAGGGTTTGGAGGGTATGCAAAAGAAAATAAAACCGTTAACAATCCCGGTTTCTGTTGGAGATACCCCGACGCCACAAACAGACAATAAGCCCGTAACGACACAGAACCCAACCGTAACGCCAAGGGGTAAAAGCGATGCGGAAAAGGCAGCAGAACAACAAGCAAAGCAAATTGAAGCGGCTTATAAAAAGAATTTGGAAGCAACCCGAAAATTGCAGGATGCACAATTGCAGCTGGAAACCGACGAATGGGCAAAGCGTCGCCAACAAACGCAATATCAGTATTCCCGCCAAATTGAGGATTTACAACACCAATTGCAGACCGAAAAGGATTTGAACGAAACCGGACGTCAAGCGATAAACGCCACAATTACGGCGTTGGAACAGCAACTAACCGAGGCGTTATTGAAAATCGAACAAGACCGACAATTGCAGGAATTAGCGTTACAGAAAGAAAGCATTGAATTACGTTTGCAAGCAGTCAAAGAGGGAAGCGAGCAGGAAAAACAATTGCGGATGCAGTTGTTGGAAAACGAAAGACAAACCGCATTATTACAGAACCAACAGAAACCGACCGGGCAACAGCAGGACGCCGCGGCGATTAATGCAAGTTTTGACGCAAAGGGAGCCGGAATTGCGGACGAATATTTGCAAGCGCAATTACAGATATTCGACCAACAACAAGCGTTGGCACAATCGGAGTTTGATTTGTTGAGAAATTCAGAAGCCCGGAAAACTCAATTCCGTTTGCAAGCAGAAAAGGAACGTTTGCAAAAGGTTTTAGAATTAAATCAGCAAGCCGCCAATAAATTGTCTGATGTTGAGGTACAAACAATTCAAAACACTATTAAAAAAATAGACCAAGAAATTGAGCAATCCAAAGGGGAGGAACGAGGAACAGACATTTACGGTTTGTTTGGGCTTAATTTGGACGACGACCAAAAAGAGGCAATTAATACGTCTATGCAATACGCATTGGATGCGTTAAATACATTCACGGCGGCACGTGTTGCCGCAGCAGATGCAGCCGTTGAGCAAGCGGATAAAGAGGTTTCCGCCGCACAATCGGCGTTGGATGCAGAATTGGAAGCAAGGGCAAACGGGTACGCCAATAATGTTGTACAAGCGCAAAAGGAGTTGGATTTGGCAAAGAAAAACCAAGAAAAAGCGTTGAAAGAACAACAGAAAGCGCAAAAACAGCAGGCAGCAATACAAACATTGCAGCAAATCGGAAACATGGTAACAGCAACGGCGCTGATATGGTCGCAATTAGGTTTCCCGTTTGCAATACCTGCAATTGCCGTAATGTGGGCGAGTTTTGCAGCGTCTAAAATCAAGGCGGCGCAATTGGCAAAACAGACCGGAGGAAACGGAGGAACGGAAACATACGGCGACGGTACCGTTGAACTTTTGGAGGGCGGTTCGCACCAAAGCGGAAATGATATTGATTTAGGAACGAAACCGGACGGAACCCGCCGACGTGCCGAGGGAGGCGAATTTTTCGCCGTTATCAATAAACGTAATTCCCGCCGTTTCCGTCGTTTAATCCCGGACGTAATAAATAGTTTGAACCGGGGAACATTCCCCCAAAAGTACCTTAATGCCTACAATACCGACGGCATTAATGTAACGGTTCAACAAAATAACGCACCGGATTTGCGGGATTTAAAAGACGATGTAAGGGAGATTAAGGAACAAAACCGCCGCCGTCGTTACGTCGATGGCAACGGCAATGTTATTGAGGTTTACAAGAATTTGACACGTAAAATTAAAAATTGATATGAACCCGATTTATAGACATTCATTTGTAAATGCGTTTTTAGCGAACGGGGCGATAAGTCACATAACCGGGAACATAAACGGGAATAGTACAAAGTTCTATTATACCCGTACTTTTGTCCCGGTTGGGAATGTGTACCCCCGCAAATTGTTTCAGAATTTCACCACGCAATCCGGGGGAGCATTTTACGATAGCAATAAAAAAATTATCGGCGGTTGGGGGAGCGACCCGTCCGCCACAAATACGGAATTTGACATACCAAGCAATGCCGCATATATCCGGTTTAATGTAATCAAAGCGCATTACGCCGACGGGACGGCATGGTTGAGATTGGGAACGTTGGACGCCCCGAACGTCTTACAAGGTCAAACCGTGCATCCGATTTATAAGGACGATTTGGCAAAGGAGTACGAATTAGAAACCAACCAACGGTTTTATCGTGCCAAATTATCCGGCAAAATTACCTTTGTCCGGGATGATTACGACTATATAAACCGTCAATCGTTCGACAATGAATTTTTGTATTGCATTGAAAAGAGCGACGACGGCGGGCGTACATGGTTCCAATACTTTCAAGGCAAGTTTATGAAAACCGATTGCACGTTTACCGATTACGATAAAAAGGTTGTTGTACAACCGGACGCAATCGACGATTATAACGACGTGTTGGCGGGATTGGAAAAGGAATACAATTTAATAACGTTAGCCCCGACAATCCAACGGATAACGATAAACAAGCGTCCATTAATTCAAATATACGTTCCGGGGGATAGTGTTGTTTCTTGTTTTTTGGGCGGTACGAATTGGGAACAAGACGCAAACGCCACGACCGACCAAAACGCATTAGTACAAACCTATCATTTTGCTTTGTGCAATATATTGAAAGAAATACAAATTACGTCCAACGGTTCCCCGGCGGTAATATCCGGGCTTTATACCGGACGAATGGCAACGGGTGCAAGTGCGGACGCATTCGAGGGGAAATTATACCCGGAATTGAATGTTAATTATTATATCTATATTTCACAAAAACGAATTGACGGCGTGCCGTTTGGGGTTGCATTGGTTGAGATACGCCGACGTTCGGACGACGTGGCAATGTTCCGTTATCAAAAGCTTACAACGTCCCCGTTTGATACGTTGGAGTTTGATTTAACCGCCGTCGAGGATTCCGGGGCAACCGGAACAATGCACGCCGATATGAAAAGTTATAATATATACGCCCGGTATTTGTGCGACGTGGAGAAAATCGAAGACCTTAATACATATCCATTGCCCGCCGATGATATAGTTGATAATAACCGTAATTATAGGCGTGCGATTGGTTACGCAATCGACGTGGCGTTTATTTCAAACAACTTTTCAGATACCCCGACCGAGTGGGGATTAGCGGACAACGGAAAGTATTTTGCGCCGCCTTATTCCATATACGGACAAACGTTTTATCCAATCGCCCGGTCAACGTGGCGTTATGCGTCGTTGTGGTTTGGGTTTTATTTGATGGATTGGATATTAGAGGAAAAAGCACGAAAAGCATATACTTTGCGGGATGCGTTCCCGGTTGCGTCTTGTATATCCGTTTTGCTCAATCAGATTGCACCGGGTATAACACACGCAGCCACGGCGGAATACAGTCAATTTTTATACAGCGGTAACAACCCAATATCCGGGTTGAATTTCCGTTTGCTTGTATCACAGAAAACCAATATTATAAACGGGGAATATCAGCAACCCGCACAAAAAGCCCCGACGACCTTACAACAATTTACCAATATGTTACGGGATTGTTTTAAATGTTATTGGTTCATTGAGGACGGCAAATTTAAAATCGAACATATCCAATATTTCCGCAATGGCGGTTCCTATTCCGGCGGGGCTATATTAAGCCACGATTTGACAAAGGAATTGAATTTGCGCAACGGGAAACCGTGGGCGTTCAACACGTCGGAATATTCGTTTGATAAGGTCGATTTGCCGGAACGTTACCAATTTGAATGGATGGACGACGTTACGGCGGCATTTGAAGGGTTGCCGATACAAGTAATAAGCAAGTATGTAACGCCCGGAAAGGTTGAGGAAATTAATATATCAAACTTTACGTCCGATATTGATATGATGTTGTTAAACCCCGGCAATATGAGTTCGGACGGGTTCGCCTTGTTTGCCGCCGTTCCGCCAACGTCCGGGTCGCAATGGATATTACCATTTACCCGCCAAACTATTAACGGGGTCGAATACTTTTTGCAAAACGGATATTTGGCGTTTATCAATCTGCAATCCCCGTATTGGTTATATGATTTACCCGCCCGTCGTGTATCAATAAACGGTTCCGAGGTTTACGCATACGGTATTGAGAGAAAGAAGAAACAAACGTTTAGTTTTCCGGCAAATGACGACCCAAACCCGATGCAACTAATAAAAACGTATATCGGTAACGGTCAAGTTGATAAATTAAGCGTAAATTTGTGTAGTCGAAACATTAAAGCAACGTTGAAATATGATACAGAATAACAATATAAGCGTATTGCCGTGGTACACGTCAATAAATGAACAGAACCATAGAAAAAGTTACGCATACGGCGCAATTTACCCGTTATTTGCCCCGGCTGATAGATTGTTGCCGTTTCAGATAATAAGAAACACACGGTCAAATAATGTTACGTCAGTGGTATTGTATGAAAAGACCGGAAAGCAAGTTGCAAACATAACAACGTACATGAAAGAAACCGGATTGCAGATTTTCCGGTTTCAAACGTTGGGTTATGATGTTATATTGTACCCGTCAATTTTACCCATGCCATTAAATCAGTTGGACGGAATATATTATATGACGTTATCGGATGGCGTGCAAACATGGTATTCTGAAATGTTCACGGTTGTACAAGATGTTTCCGGTTACTTAAAAATACAATGGTGGGATATTGAAAATTTGGTATTTGACGCCGGGCAAATAGTATATAAAAACCCGGATTTCAAAAATACGTTGTACCTTTGTACAGAGTTGGGAAAACCGGATTATGAATTTGAAGAGGACGGCGAAGAACGGGACGGGTATTTTTTTCCGGAAAAACAAATATCAGTCAAAACGTTTAAATGTACGATATTGGCACCGGAGTTCCTTTGCGACGTTATGCGTTTTATCCGTATGGCTGATTACATTCATATAACGGATAAATACGGCAGGGAATACGATTGCGACACGTTTTTAATTACCCCGAAATGGCAAACGCAGGGGGATTTGGCGAGCGTGGAAATTGAGTTTAAAACAAATACCGTCGTGAAGAAAATAGGACGTGGCTATATACTAGC
>OOBO01000496.1_pt1 | contig 34904 bp, 20 predicted proteins | sample 1671031 | NCBI WGS metagenome assembly OOBO01 (sample SAMN06348115, study PRJEB24527) | human gut metagenome | biome: human gut; feature: ankylosing spondylitis patient; material: feces | host: Homo sapiens | place: China | collected 2015-10 | reverse complement strand
AACTTATCATGGAATTCGAAAAAGAATTCGGTATCTCTATTCCTGATGACCAAGCAGAAAAGATTGGTACTGTAGGTGATGCTGTATCTTATATCGAAGAACACGCTAAGTAATTCGATTTCATCAATATGGAATTAAAAAGAGTGGTAGTAACAGGCCTTGGCGCCATTACTCCTGTTGGCAATGATGTACCCGAATTCTGGGAAAATCTAGTGAACGGGGTTAGTGGAGCAGGGCCTATTACTCATTTTGATGCGTCGCTATTCAAGACCCAGTTTGCATGCGAAGTGAAAGACTTCGATGTAACTAAATATATCGATCGTAAAGAGGCAAGAAAGATGGACTTATACACTCAGTATGCTGTCGCTGTTGCCAAAGAAGCGGTATCGGACTCCGGTCTTGACGTCGAAAAAGAAGATTTGAACAGAATCGGTGTTATTTTTGGCGCCGGTATCGGTGGTATACATACATTCGAGGAAGAAGTAGGCAACTACTACACTCATCTGGAAGTAGGTCCCAAGTTCAATCCGTTCTTCATCCCGAAGATGATCTCGGATATTGCTGCCGGACAAATTTCTATCATGTATGGTTTCCATGGTCCTAACTACGCGACTTGTTCAGCATGTGCTACCTCTACCAATGCCATTGCGGATGCTTTCAACCTGATTCGTCTGGGTAAAGCAAACATAATCGTATCCGGTGGTTCGGAAGCAGCAATCTTCCCTGCAGGTGTAGGCGGTTTCAACGCTATGCATGCCCTGTCAACACGCAACGATGAGCCGAGCAAGGCTTCACGTCCATTCAGCGCAAGCCGTGACGGCTTCATTATGGGCGAAGGTGGCGGTTGCCTGATTTTGGAAGAACTGGAACACGCTAAGGCCCGTGGTGCGAAAATCTACGCAGAAGTAGCCGGTGTAGGTATGTCTGCAGATGCTCATCACCTGACAGCTTCCCATCCGGAAGGTCTTGGTGCCAAGCTGGTAATGCTGAACGCACTGGAAGATGCAGAAATGGATCCGAAAGAAGTAGATTACATCAACGTTCACGGAACATCTACTCCGGTAGGTGATATTTCTGAAGCGAAAGCGATTAAGGAAGTATTCGGTGATCACGCATACGAACTGAACATCAGTTCTACAAAATCAATGACTGGTCACTTGCTGGGAGCTGCCGGTGCGGTAGAATCTATCGCAAGTATCCTTGCCATCAAGAACGGCATTGTTCCTCCGACTATCAACCACGAAGAAGGTGACAACGACGAGAACATTGACTACGACCTTAATTTCACGTTCAACAAAGCTCAGAAACGTGAAGTTAACGTTGCCCTGTCCAACACATTTGGATTCGGTGGTCACAATGCGTGCGTTATCTTCAAGAAATACGCTGAGTAAAATCGTGTTACGTAACCAAATAGATAAGATAAGACTCCTGTTCCGCAAAGACAGAGAGTCTTATCTTTGTTTTTACCGGATACTCGGATTTTATCCGCACAATATCCAGATCTACGAACAAGCGCTCCTGCACAAGTCATCTGCCGTCCGCTCCGAGAAGGGACGTCCGCTGAACAACGAACGACTGGAGTTTTTGGGTGACGCCATCCTCGACGCCATCGTAGGAGATATTGTCTATAAACGTTTCGAAGGGAAACGGGAAGGTTTCCTGACAAACACACGTTCCAAGATCGTACAACGGGAGACTTTGAACAAGTTAGCTGTGGAGATCGGTCTGGACAAACTTATCAAATATTCTACCCGCTCCTCTTCCCACAACAGTTATATGTACGGGAATGCTTTCGAAGCATTTATCGGAGCCATTTATCTTGATCAGGGGTATGAACGTTGCAAGCAGTTTATGGAGCAGCGGATCATCAACCGTTATATTGATCTGGACAAAATATCCCGCAAAGAAGTTAACTTCAAGTCCAAGCTTATCGAATGGAGCCAGAAGAACAAGATGGAGGTTTCCTTTGAGTTGATCGAGCAGTTCCTCGACCATGACAGTAATCCCGTCTTCCAGACAGAGGTTCGTATCGAAGGGCTTCCTGCCGGAACCGGTACGGGCTATTCCAAGAAAGAGTCTCAGCAGAATGCCGCGCAAATGGCTATCAAGAAGGTGAAAGACCAGACATTTATGGATATAGTCAATGAAGCGAAGTTGCAGCATTCGATGCCGTCAGAAATGGACACAGAATTGGTCGAGCCCGAATTGACTGAGTCGGAAGCCATGGAACCGGATACCTTGGAGACCAAAACACCGGAAGTGGAAACGGCTGCAAATGAAGTCGAAACGACTGTTAATGAGGTCGAAGCAACAGAAACTGAAAAGGCATGATAACTCCAACTACCATCCTAACGATAAAAGAGTAAATTATAAGTTAACCGAAACAAATCCCCATACGGCGGCCTTGAATTACTAAATCGTGATCTTCAGTTACCAACTTCAATTTACCGGCCACTTCTTCAAGAGGGATGGATGAAATGTCATCTCCTTTTAAAGCAATCATACGCCCGAATTGCCCGTTAGCAATCAATTCTGTCGCGTGTCCTCCCATACGGGTAGACAGATTACGGTCAAAAGGAGTAGGCGAACCACCACGCTGAATATATCCTAATACGGTTTCACGTGTTTCGATACCCGTTTCATATTCTATTTCCTGTGCGATGTATTCCGCAGCACGTTTCCGACCATCCGTCAGGATGCCTTCTGCCACCACTACGATAGAATAGGGTTTACCTTTTTTCAGTCTTTCGAGGATTGTATTTCCTATATTCTTGATGTTGTAAGGGATTTCGGGGACAAGAATGACGTCGCCGCCACCTGCCATGCCCGAATACAGGGCAATCCAGCCGGCTTTATGCCCCATCACTTCAATAACCATCACTCTTTTGTGCGAACTGGCGGTAGAATGCAAGCGGTCGATGGCATCCGTAGCGATGCTCACGGCAGAGTCAAATCCAAAGGAAATATCCGTTCCCCAAATATCATTATCAATAGTTTTGGGGACCGATACGATGTTGACGCCCATTGCGGCAAATTTAGCGGCAGTTTTCTGCGTTCCGTTTCCTCCGATGCAGACGACACAATCCAGTCCCATTTCCTGAATATTCTGAAGAATCAGTGCCGGCTTGTCGACATCCGAGACAACGCCTCCTTTTTTAAAAGGTTTCTCGCGCGAAGTACCCAACATCGTACCCCCTTGGTTCAACAATCCGGATAAGGATTTATCAGTAAAGGATTCGATGTCTTTTGTCAGCAAACCTTGAAAACCACTATGAATTCCTATTACTTCCATCCCATAGTGATTGATGGCAGTTTTGCACACGCCACGGATAGTGGCATTTATACCGGGGCAGTCTCCTCCGGAAGTCAGGATTCCAATTCTCATTGTCGTTTTTTTTAGTCAGAAACTCGGGATTCAAGAGAAGTCGCCAAATTTTAACGATTATTTCCGTCGTAAAGATAGAAAAAAAAGATAAATAAGGTTACTTTTGCACGACTAAACATTATTATGTTAAAGCAGAAATGAATATTACAAAGATTATTAGTAAGACTTTCGATTCCCGTTTAAAACAAATAGACCTTTATGCTAGTCAGGCTAGTGAGATACAGCACCGTGTGCTGAGTCGCTTAGTGAACCAAGCTGCACAGACAGAGTGGGGAAAAAAGTACGACTACGCCTCCATCCGTAGCTATGAGGATTTCAGAAACCGCCTTCCAATACAGACTTATGAGGAAATAAAGCCTTATGTAGAACGCTTGCGGGCGGGGGAACAGAATCTGCTTTGGCCATCGGAAATACGCTGGTTTGCCAAATCATCCGGAACGACCAATGATAAAAGCAAATTCCTGCCTGTCAGCAAAGAAGCTCTGGAAGACATTCACTATAGAGGCGGTAAAGATGCTGCGGCACTCTACTTCCGCATCAATCCGGACAGTCACTTTTTCTCGGGAAAAGGGTTGATTCTGGGAGGCAGCCATAGTCCGAACCTCAACTCCAACCATAGTTTGGTGGGAGACTTGTCGGCGATTCTGATTCAGAACGTCAATCCGTTAATCAATTTCATTCGTGTGCCGAGCAAGAAAATCGCTTTGATGAGCGAATGGGAAACCAAAATAGAAGCAATAGCCAACAGTACTATTCCGGTCAATGTGACCAGTTTGTCCGGTGTACCCTCATGGATGCTGGTACTTATCAAGCGTATTCTCGAAAAGACCGGCAAACAAACTCTGGAGGAAGTGTGGCCGAATCTGGAAGTATTCTTCCACGGCGGAGTGGCTTTCACCCCTTATCGTGAGCAGTACAAACAGGTGATTCACTCAAAGAAGATGTATTATGTAGAGACCTACAACGCTTCCGAAGGGTACTTTGGTACGCAGAACGATCTTTCAGACCCTGCCATGTTGCTGATGATCGACTACGGTATTTTCTACGAGTTCATTCCATTGGAAGAAGTTGATAAGGAAAATCCACGCGCTTACTGCCTCGAAGAGGTGGAGCTTAACAAGAATTACGCAATGGTGATTTCTACGTCCTGCGGATTGTGGCGATACATGATCGGTGATACGGTGAAGTTTACCAGCAAGAATCCATATAAGTTCGTCATCACAGGACGTACGAAGCATTTCATCAATGCTTTTGGAGAAGAACTGATTGTAGATAATGCCGAAAAAGGCTTAGCTAAGGCTTGTGCCGAGACAGGTGCACAGGTGAGCGAATACTCTGCCGCACCGGTATTTATGGACGAACATGCCAAATGCCGTCATCAATGGCTGATAGAATTTGCCAAGATGCCGGATTCCGTAGAGAAATTTGCCGCAATACTTGATGCTACATTGAAAGAAGTAAATTCGGACTATGAGGCGAAGCGTTGGAAAGATATTGCTCTGCAACCACTGGAAGTCATCGTTGCGCGTCCGGGATTGTTCCATGACTGGCTGGCACAGAAGGGAAAATTAGGCGGACAGCACAAAGTGCCCAGATTAAGCAATACACGCGAGTATATAGAGTCAATGCTGGTGCTGAACAACGAATAAAGTTATCCGAACAAATTAAATCATTATATGACAGAAAGTATCCTACAGTGTACATAATATGCACTGTGGGACTTTTTTTGTATCACCAGCTTGCAACTGGTATCTGCAACGCTATAAGCAACAGATAAAGAATAAAATGAGTCGATTCTGTTGCAGATGGCAGATGATTTTTACTTTTTCAAACTTTATAGAGACTGAAGCAATGATTCTTCTACAATGATTCCACCGCCTAACAACAAGCCATCTTTATAGAAGGCAGCAGCCTGCCCGGATGCGATTGCCGTCAACGGTTCGTGAAGTTGTACATGCAGGAAGTTATCCGTTGTAACTGTCACAGTACAATGATTTTCCTGTTTCCGATAGCGAATCTTCACAATGATATCCGCATGCCCTAACAAACGTTCCCGATTAACAATATTCCAATCTTTAAGGAACATCTCCGTTTTCTCCAAAGCCTGTAGGGAAGCAAGTACTACTTCATTCTTTTCCGGGCGAATTTCCTTCACAAAGACGGCACGATTCAAATGAATGCCCAAGCCACGCCGCTGTCCGACGGTATAAAAAGGATAGCCCTCATGCCAGGCTATAAAATCTCCCTTTTCATCGACGAATCGTCCACGTCTGACTTCCGTTGACCAAGTCTGACCTGCACTGACCTGTGGCTGACCTACGCTGACCTGCGACTGACAATTGCTGACCAACCACTTTTTCAGAAAGCTTCGATAATCCATCGGGCAAAAGCAAACTCCCAAACTGTCCCTTTTCACCGCCACTTTCTGAAATCCCCGTTCAGCAGCAAAGGCACGTGCTTCCACTTTGGTAATATCTCCCATCGGAAGCATCATTCTCCGAAGAATATCCTGTTTGAGTCCCCATAAGAAAAAGGTCTGATCCTTGTCCGAATCGGCAGCGTAAGTTATATAACAGGTATCATCCACCTTTACTTTCCGTACATAATGCCCCGTAGCAATATAAAAAATCCCCATTTCATCGGCAATTTTGGATAGAAGAGGCCATTTCAGATAGTTATTGCACAATGTGCAGGGCACAGGAGTATGTCCCACCATATATTCACGCACAAAATATTCGATGATCTGTTTGCGGAATATCTCACGGGCATCATACGTGATATGGCGGATTCCCAAACGCTCTGCCAAATGGCGGGCATCTTCCAGATATTCGGTCGAGTCGTTCAACTCATAGAAACGGAAAGTAACTCCGGTCACCTCATATCCGGCTTCCAGCAATCGCATGGCAGCTACGGAACTGTCCGTACCGCCGCTCATTCCTAACAATACTCGTTTGTTTTCTTCCATCATGCTGCAAAATTAAGGATTTTCCCGTATCTTTGTTTGTTAAAGCCTAAAGAGAATGGAAGAGAAAGCAAATACCGGACAAGTTATCATCGTTTTAACCGAACATCTGACGTTCGGCACACTGCTGATTCCTTATATGGCAGAGAAATCTGACGACGGTACATACCAACTCATTGAACAGGCTTTTCACGCTTCACCCGAAGCAATCAGCCGAATGAACGAGGCCGAGCAACAAGCTATCGACATCGCCTCACATTATACAGAGAAATATCTGATGGGGATCTATTCGCGCGAGAAAACAGTATCCCGTTTTCTGCGTAAATTATCCGAAGATCCGGAACGGGTAAAGAACAATATCCGCCCATTCATCGAGAAAAAGTTGCAGGAGATGCTGACATTGATACGCCATCATAATCTCCCTCTGTATCAGAAACAGGTCGGAAGCAAACTGCTATATGCGCATCATGCCTATCATGTGCATCCTCATGACGTGGAAATCCGTTTTACGTTTCTTGCCGATGAGACCAATTTCCGCTACCAGCTACAATGCTATTATGACGGGCAGCCGCTCTCATTAAGTGAGCAGAAGCCTGTTATCGTGCTGACCTCCTCACCGTCTGCCCTTTTACTGGGAATGGAGCTGTACTTCTTTCCGCATATTGAGAGCGTACGCATTCTGCCCTTTACCAAGAAAAAGAAAATCAGCGTCCCTGCTTCCCAAATTGAGAAATATATCGATAACATCGTCATTCCGATAGCACGCTATCATGAAATTACGACTCAGGGACTGAATATCATTGAAGAGACGTATGCCTGCGAAGCTGTCCTGTCTCTTGAAGATACCATTTACGACGAACAGATGTTGCGGCTTAGCTTCCGTTATGGTGACCAGTCATTTACTCCCGACACCGTGACCGAAATGAAGAAGATCATTTACCGGAACGATTTCGGCGAGATATTCTTTTTCCGTCGGGATAGCGATGCCGAAGAAGAGAAGCTCCGGATGTTAACAGATTCCGGCTTGCAACGAGTCAGCGACGTTCATTTCAAGCTGTCGCCCGATGCACCCGAAAAGACAATTACCGAATGGATCAGTACATATCGGAAGATGCTCCAACAGTCTTTTCTGCTGACAGGAAACATGGGGAATACTCCTTACTGTCTGGACGAAATCCGCATCGAACAGAGTTGTGATGATGAGCCCGACTGGTTTGAGCTACATATCACGGTAGTCATCGGCAATCTGCGTATCCCTTTCTCACGCTTCCGCAAGCACATCCTTGAAGAGAAAAGAGAATTTCTGTTACCGGACGGACGCATGATTCTTTTACCGGAAGAATGGTTCAGCAAATATGGAAACCTGTTGGAACTGGGCACCCAGACGGAGACGGGGATTCGTCTGAAACCGACCTTTGTCGGTGCCGTACAATCGGCTTTAGAAGAGAACGGACCTAAAGACCTGCCTTTCAAGAGAGAGATACGTAATGTTCCTGTTCCCCAAGGACTGAAAGCGGAACTACGACCCTATCAGCAGAAGGGATTCTCATGGATGGTGCAGCTGAACAAGCAAGGATTCGGCGGCTGCCTGGCAGATGATATGGGACTTGGAAAGACACTTCAGACGCTGACGCTGCTGCAATATATATACAAACCGCTTTCTCCCGATGCGGTCACTGCTCCTACAAAGCCCGTATTTACAGAAAGCACAGCTTCCGACAATCAGCCGGACAAAGAATGTACTGCCGGTAATCCTCCCGCCAAAGAGCAGATAGCAGATGCCGAAGGACAGTTCTCTTTATTTTCGTTCTCCTCCGAAGATGAACTACTGCCGGATGCACGGGAAATCAGAAAGAAAAACAGACCGAAAGAAGATGGTCACAGACAGGAACACGGAAAGAACTCCTGTAAACCTGCCACTCTGATCGTTGTCCCCACTTCCCTGCTCCACAACTGGCGAAGAGAGGCTAAACGCTTCACGACTCTTGCGATAGCGGAATATAACAGCAACACCGCATTTCCCAAAGGACATCCGGAGAAGTTCTTCAATCATTTCCATCTGATATTCACGACTTATGGGATGATGAGAAATAACATTGATATTCTCCGCTCCTACACATTCGAATACATCGTACTTGATGAAAGTCAGAATATCAAGAACAATGATTCCCTTACTTTCCGTTCGGTCATCCAGTTGCAGGGCAAGCATCGGATTGCACTTACCGGCACGCCTATCGAGAACTCTCTCAAAGATTTGTGGGCACAGTTCCGTTTTCTGCAACCGGACCTGCTAGGAGAAGAAAACGCTTTTCATAAGCAGTTTATCATTCCGATCCGGCAAGGAAACGTCCGTATGGAGAAAAGGCTGCAACAGATCATCGCTCCGTTTATCCTTCGCAGAAGCAAAAGCGAGGTAGCGCCGGAACTTCCCCCGCTTACCGAAGAAACGATCTATTGCGCCATGTCCGAAAAGCAGAGTGAGAGCTACGAACAGGAGAAAAACAGCCTCCGCAACATATTACTCCAGCAACCCGAAAACAGAGACAGATACCATATGTTCAGCATCCTGAACGGTATCCTGCGTCTCCGTCAACTGGCTTGCCATCCGCAGCTTATCTTTCCCGACTTCGACGGGATATCGGGAAAAACGGAACAAATCATCGATACCTTTGACACACTAAGAAGTGAAGGACATAAGGTACTTATTTTTTCTTCCTTTGTCCGGCATCTGGAGATACTTGCCGAGGTATTCCGCCAACGGGGCTGGAAGTATGCTCTGCTGACCGGTTCCACCAACAACCGACCTTCCGAAATCGCCCATTTCACCGAGCAAAAGGATGTGCAGGCATTCCTTATTTCTTTGAAAGCAGGAGGAGTCGGTCTTAACCTTACACAAGCCGATTATGTATTTATCATTGATCCCTGGTGGAATCCTGCTGCCGAGTCACAAGCCATCGCCCGTGCACATCGTATCGGTCAGGATAAACAGGTTATCGCCTATCGTTTTATTACTCAGAACAGTATCGAAGAAAAGATTCTCCAACTACAGGAGGACAAGAGGAGGCTGGCAGAAACATTTATTACGGATAGTGAGGCACTGCCTGCACTGAGCAATGAGCAGTGGGCGGATTTGCTGCAATAACAATCAAACATCTCACTATTGCACCATAAAAGTGCATAATCTAAGCATATTTTAATTACCACGCACTTTGTAGTCATCCATTTTCTCCTATCTTTGCAACCCAAAACAATGCGACATGAAATACAAACTCATAGTGCTCGACCTCGACGGCACACTCACCAATTCTAAAAAGGAAATCTCTTCCCGCAACCGGGAAACGCTGATACGCATACAAGAACAAGGTATCCGTCTGGTACTTGCATCAGGGCGACCGACTTACGGCATCGTACCGCTCGCCAACGAGTTACGCATGAATGAGTTCGGCGGATTTATCCTGTCCTATAACGGTGGAGAGATCATCAACTGGGAAACCAAAGAAATGATGTACGAGAATGTACTGCCCAATGAAGTCGTTCCGGTACTCTACGAATGTGCCCGCACCAATCATCTAAGCATACTGACTTACGACGGAGCAGAAATAGTGACCGAAAACTCACAAGATCCGTACGTACAAAAAGAAGCCTTCCTCAATAAAATGGCGATACGGGAAACAAACGACTTCCTGACTGACATCACCCTGCCGGTAGCCAAGTGCCTCATCGTCGGGGATGCCGGCAAGCTGATTCCTGTAGAATCCGAGCTTTGCATCCGCCTGCAAGGAAAGATCAATGTCTTCCGTTCGGAACCTTATTTCCTGGAGTTGGTTCCGCAAGGTATCGACAAGGCTTTATCCCTCAGCGTACTGTTGGAAAATATAGGAATGACACGCGAGGAAGTGATAGCTATAGGCGATGGCTACAATGACCTGTCGATGATCAAATTCGCTGGTATGGGCATAGCGATGGGCAACGCGCAGGAGCCTGTGAAGAAGGCTGCCGACTACATTACACTGACTAATGACGAAGATGGGGTTGCGGAAGCGATAGAGAGAATCTTCAACGTCCCATAAGGCATTCTTCCTTCAGCAGATCAGACAAAATCCCTTGCAAGTTAAGTTGAAATCAATTATTTATTCTAACTTTGCACTTCCAATAGAACAAATATAAAATGTTATGGAACATCAACTTACCATTTACAACACGTTAGATAGAAAGAAAGAATTGTTCGTACCGCTTCACGCACCGCATGTAGGCATGTATGTATGCGGACCGACAGTATACGGTGATGCTCACTTGGGACATGCCCGTCCCGCCATCACATTTGACGTACTCTTCCGTTATCTGACTCATTTAGGATATAAAGTACGCTATGTACGCAATATTACCGATGTCGGTCATCTAGAACACGATGCCGACGAAGGAGAAGATAAGATTGCCAAGAAAGCCCGTCTCGAAGAATTGGAGCCTATGGAAGTCGTTCAGTATTACCTGAACCGCTATCATAAGGCAATGGAAGCACTGAATGTACTTTCTCCCAGCATCGAGCCGCACGCTTCGGGTCACATTATCGAACAAATCCAGCTCGTACAGAAGATTCTGGACGCCGGATACGCTTACGAAAGCGAAGGTTCCGTCTACTTTGACGTAGCTAAATATAATAAGGACTATCATTACGGCAAACTCTCCGGCCGCAACCTCGACGACGTACTGAATACCACCCGCGACCTCGACGGACAAAGCGAAAAACGTAATCCCGCCGACTTCGCCCTCTGGAAAAAAGCGCAGCCGGAACACATTATGCGCTGGCCTTCGCCATGGAGCGACGGTTTCCCCGGATGGCATGCCGAATGTACCGCCATGGGACGCAAGTATCTGGGCGAGCACTTCGATATTCACGGAGGAGGAATGGACCTGATCTTCCCGCATCATGAATGTGAGATCGCACAGTCGGTAGCTTCGCAAGGCGATGACATGGTTCACTACTGGATGCACAACAACATGATTACCATCAACGGTACGAAGATGGGTAAATCACTCGGCAACTTCATCACGCTGGATGAATTCTTCAACGGTACTCACAAGTTGCTGGCACAAGCCTACACTCCGATGACCATCCGTTTCTTCATCCTGCAAGCTCACTATCGCAGCACTGTAGACTTCAGTAACGAAGCATTGCAAGCTTCGGAAAAAGGGCTGCAACGTTTGATAGAAGCAATCGAAGGACTCGACAAGATCACTCCGGCCGCAACAACTTCGGAAGGTATCAACGTGAAAGAGCTGCGTGCTAAATGCTACGAAGCTATGAATGACGACTTGAATACTCCTATTGTCATCGCACAGCTTTTCGAAGGTGCCCGCATCATCAATAATATCAACGCAGGAAATGCAACGATCTCCGCAGAAGATCTGAAAGACCTGAAAGAAACTTTCCACCTGTTCTGCTTCGACATCATGGGGCTGAAAGAAGAGAAAGGTTCTTCCGACGGTCGCGAAGCCGCTTATGGCAAAGTCGTTGATATGCTTCTTGAACAACGCATGAAAGCAAAAGCCAACAAGGACTGGGCTACTTCCGACGAAATCCGTAATACATTGACTGCACTCGGATTTGAAGTGAAAGATACAAAAGATGGTTTCGAATGGAGATTAAACAAGTAATTCAAGTTCTCCCTAGCAAACTGTCTCATTAACCGCATATAAAACTGAGGGTCGATTCTTCGCTGAACCGACCCTCTTTCTTTCATAGAAACACAAACATCAATACCTATTTAAATTCTCTCTTCATTTATTTTCAAGAATCATTTCCACCGGTTGTCCATGCTGACAAGTTACATCCAGTATCGTATGGGCACCTTTATATTCAAGCCTTACATTCGCCGGTGTCTCCAAGAAACTCCAGCGGCCTTTCAGCTCTATTATTTTACGAACAGGGCGGCTCGGTTCTTTTGTCGTATACGTCTTTTCCGCAATATTCAAGTTTGGGTCACAGACGCTGAGACGAATCGCCTTTTTTCCCTCTGCCGCATACATGACCATCGTTTCCGCAGGAATGGAAGCAACCACCAGCTTATCGTCAGCAGACCGGTAATCTTCAAAAACAGCATATCCGGTTATACCCGTTTTCCTGTCATAGACAATATGCGCAGTCTGATCACGTTGCCATACTTCGTATGCAGGCGTTTTCTTCAGTTCATCCAAATCCGAAGCTGAAGGCTGAATCAGTACCATATATTCATAAGTAGCATTCTTCGGGGCGTTGCCATGTTCAATCCAGGCAGAAGAAAACGTTCCTGTAGTCTTTTCGCGGGTTTTCTCATGACGCGACTCCTGTTCGGCTATCTGTGAACGAAGGGTTCCGTCAACTACATGATAATAATTATCATAGCCGTCGTGCAACCAATAGTTATCCTTACCTGTCTTCTGCTCTTTGCCGTTAAATTTCGTCTGGAAGAGAGTGGTCTCCGTAGGATAGTCAGCATTGCTGTTCGTGATGCCTGTTCCGAGGCAGATCATCCGGTTATCAAAACAGAAGACGGATTTACGGGCTACAAAGTCGGGAGTAAAGTTCTCATAATCACGTTCCGTCAGTTTCATTGCAAACATTCCGTTCATGCCGCCTAAAGAGCTGCTTCCGGAAAAGTTTTCCGTAGACCGTGCCATCGTCGTACCTTTCAGGGGACTGTCCAAGAGTTCAAAAGGAAGATGAATGGTAGTCGTACCGGGCAGACGGTTCCAGTCCCATCCTTCCTGTACAAAACCACTTCCGGCACGGGAGACGGGATTTCCTTTTCCCATAATCTGTACCGATCCGTAGCTTTGATAACGTCCGTAACGATTATCTTTCGCATAGATTTCAGCACCCCATACATCTGTGGTATATCCTTTCAGTGTCACCATCCAGTCTGCACGGCGGAAAATACCTGCCGATCCATAGTTATAAACAAAAAAACCGTGGGGAGCCTGTGCAGGCCGAATACCTTCTTTTCTGAAGAAATGTGCATTCCTTGTATTCCGATCACGTATCAGACGCAAATAATCGGCGGCCAGTCCATGATCGAATGTATTTCCCTGACCGGACAAGTCTCCTGACAATGCAATATTGGCAAATGCTTCTATATCACCGCTTCCCATCTTTCCGCCAAAAGGATGGCGACCGCTAATGCCTGTCCCCCATTCGTAAAGGTTACAATAATTGCGCATGGCGAGGAAGGCAGACTTGATATGTTGCCGTGCCTCTTCCGTCAGTTCAAATCCGGTCCCGTTGGTGAGAGCGATAAATTGGCCGATGGTAGCCAGTACTCCGGTTGTATAGCCGGGATAGAAACCTCCGTGATGAAAGGTCGTTCCATCTACTTTGATACCGCCGAGAGTGCCCGGAGTATAATTCAGCGATGAAGACAACCAGCGCGACAAACCATTCAAAGCCTGTTCCTGTTCTCTTGCATCGGGGAACATCATGGCGGAGATAAACTTTGCCATCAAGAGCGTATGCCATGAATCCAGTAATTCATCCCGCTCCGGCGGACACGGTTGACGAGTCTCCTGTAAAGCAGCCCAGAAACGTAAAGTGGATAGATAGGCATCCCGGTGAGGATGTTTATAAATCGCGTCCCGCATGAGCCAGGCGGTAGTATATATTTTACGTACCTGATAGCCGTAATGATGATTCGTCCCCATGCCGCTGCCAAAAGCGAATCCCTGATCCATTGCATAGTCGAATACGGTAAAATAGTTCTTCTTCGATGTCTCATTCTGATTGTAGAAGGCATCGTATGCAAAGCCGGCAAGCATCGTTTCGATATCATTCCATGACATCTCTCCTTTCTTCTTGTCTTGCTCGTCCGGTGCTACAACAGGAGTTCCGGTAAAGCCGGTTCCGGCTGCGGAGGGAGTAATGGCAGCTCTTTCAAAAGTTTTATAGGCAGCGTTGATCTGTCCTTGGGGAGCTTTCTTCACATCGAGAAATTCAGTCAGGCGTTGTTCGATTGTTTTCAAGTCCTTCTTTTGCCGAGTTGTCAGTTTAGAAAGCAAGGGGACATCATAAGACTGCTGTTCCCACTTCCATACAAGACACCAATGCCAGAGGTCACGATTGGAAAGACCGTTGTTAGCTGGCAGTTGTTGGTCCGGTGTCGTGCGCAGGTTCATCTTCTTTTCCGGAAAGGTCAGGCGATCCAGAAAGATGCGCCCTTTACGGTCGGGAGCAACCAGACGATAAGAAACAATATTTTTATCTTTCTTATCACCGTTCATGTAGGCGAAAGATATCCAGCAAGCCCGCCAGCCTGCCGCTTGCAGATGATACGTGAACCAATAAGAGACTTCACCCACCTTATTTAGAAACTCAAAACGGATAGAGTCCTGTTGGGGTTTCTCGTTATATATCCACAGGGTAATACCAAATTGCTGTTCCTTTTTAGCATTCAGCGATAAGGGTTCTATCTGAACGTCCAGTGTCGAGGCAGGTTGGAAATCCCATTCCAGACTGCTTTCTCCCTCTTTATAGAAAAGAGAAGAAAGTTTCACTTCACCTTTCCCCGAAACTTTGAACGTCTCGGGAACCTTTTCTTCAAACCCTATGACCTGCGCATAAGAGGACAAAGAACAAAACAAGAACAGAAATATAAAACAAACAGCTTTCATGATCATTAATTGTTTAAAGGCAGTTCTTACCACACCCGGGTGTCAGGATGCACGACACCCGGGTGTCAGCATGTATGAGATCCGGGTGTCGGTATGTATGAGACCCGGGTGTCATACAAACCGTATTAGTATACGGTATCAGTAAGGTATACGGTCCGAAAGAATCTTTTCCGTATACCACGGATCGTCGATTTCTTTCAGCATTGCTCCCATTTCACGATAAAGTTGCTCCACAACTTCCTTATTTTCATCCAAAGGCAGATTATTCAGCTGATAAGGGTCGTTTACGTCATCAAACAGTAGACTTTTCTTTAGCTGTTTCGTCTCCCGGTCGATATACAGAGCCAATGTATAGCGAGCCGTCTTAATGCCGCGCGAAGAGGGGAAATAAGATTGCACCAATCCATCCTTATCTTTCTCTCCATCCAGATTCTGAATATACAACGCACCTGCCGGACGAACAATTTCCGCCTTTTCATCGAAGAAAAAAGGTGCGAAGTTGCGTCCCTGCACCTCGGAAGGAATCGAATCCCCCAGACCGCACAAGCCGAGTACGGTAGGCATAATGTCGGGAGCAGAAAGCAACAAATCATCTACCCGGGGCTGAATCTTACCGGGGAAACGAACCAGGAACGGAATATTCATAGATTCGGAATAGGGAGAGTTCTTAGGGTCGTCCGTTCGCTGGCTGCACATTGTTTCGCCATGGTCGGAAGCAAAGATGACTACTGTATTTTTATCCAATCCCAATTGTTTCAGTGCTTCCAAAATCTGTCCGAAAGCACGGTCTACTCCGGTCACAGAAGCAAAGTAGTAACGGACGGATTCCGCTTTTTTCATATTCAGATCTACGTTTGGGCGAATCAGCAGACTGTCCAGCGGTTGATCTTTATAAAGATTGAAGTCCTGTTCTTCACAATCGTTCAGCGAACGGTATGGGCTATGCGGCGGGTTCATTCCCACCATGATGAAGAATGGCTTCTTCGTATCACGCACGTTTCCTTCATTCTTGAGATAAGAAACAACTTTGCCCGACTCATGGAGCGGTGACCATTCTTTCGGATCATGCCTCTTGCCGTCCGTATCCCAATAATGCGGGTTCTTATGTTCGTCAAACGTGCCGTACGAATACCAATAGTTGAAACCATGGCGCTGCTCTTTCGGCGTATAAGCGTCCCACACCGGACGCTGTGTTTCTACATATTGTCCCGGATTCTCCGGATCATTCGGGGTCGGGAAGTCAGCGTGAAGTTTACCGAAATAAGCACAATCATAACCGGCCTTGCTGAATACGTCGCCTATGCACTCCGCATCGTCACGCAAAGAGCTGATAGGACGTGTAGAGTTACAGTTCAAAGGTACACCACTGCGATTCGGATACATACCGGTCAGCAACATTCCACGATGGGGGCTGCTCAGCGGACAGTTGCTTTGAGCGGAAGTCAGCACCATAGATTCACGTGCGAAAGTATCTATGTTAGGAGTATGCACGGGGTCTCCCCGGAAGTTTACTTTATCTCTGAAACCTTCCTGATTCCAGAAGCCCATTGCCTGATTGCGATACTGATCAGGAAATACATAGATGATGTTTGGATGTTTCGCTTGCTCTGCCACCTGTTTGGGGGCTTTACAGCCTTGCGCTGCAAAGAGGGTCAAGCCTCCCATCAATAAGTTTACTGATTTGTTTATCATGATATAAAGAATAACAGTTAATGTACCGGAAGAGACTAATATATGCACATATCCGGCTAAAGTACAAGCAAGGCAGTTCTTACTTCTTTTCCAGGTCTCTTTTGCGCATCAATCCTTCCAGGAAGTAATAGTCAGCGTAGTTCAAAGGCACATCTATTTCCTGGCCGTGAGGGATACTGCCCACAGAGTGCATCAATATAAAGTTTCCATTCGTACCCACTTTCGCACGATAAGCCGGTGAGCCGAGGCTTTCCATAATCTTATCAGCAGTTTCCTTATAGTGATTGCCCGGCAGATAACCGTCGAGTTCGTACAGAGCAGAGGCCGTACAGGCGGCTGCCGAAGCGTCACGAGGTTCGTTCGGAATGTTCGGAGCATCGTAATCCCAGTAAGGAACGAGGTCTTCCGGCAGGTTCTTATTGGTAAAGATGAAGTTATACACCTTCTGTGCCTGATCGAGATACTTCTTGTCTTTTGTATAGCGATAGCAAGTGGTATAACCGTATAATGCCCAAGCCTGTCCGCGAGCCCATGATGATTCGTCCGCATATCCTTGTGCTGTTTGTCTCTTACGCACTTCTCCTGTTTCGGGATCGTAGTCTACCACATGATAGCAACTGTTGTCCGGACGGAAGTGGTGAGCCATCGTTGTATCCGCATGTTTCACTGCTATATTGTAAAAGGTAGAGTCACCGGAAAAAGCCGTAGCTTCAAACAGCAATTCCAGATTCATCATATTATCGATAATCACCGGACATTTCCATCCGCGTGTTCCCTGCCAGCCTTTATCGGCATCCCATGACTGGATAACGCCTGCTCCCGGACGGAAACGGGTAGACAATGATTTTGCGGCTTCTACAATCACATCTTTATATTCTTTTTTATCTGCAAAACGGTAACCGTTAAGATAACTGCACCCGATCATAAAGCCGACATCATGATGCCACTTCAGATATTTCACAGAATCGAGGGCTTCTGTGTATTTTTCTGCCAAAGGCAACCACTTTTTATCCCCTGTCAGATTGTAAGTCAGCCACATGCTGCCCGGAAAGAAACCGGAGCACCAGTCATCAATAGGTATATAGGAGATACTACCATCTGCATTGATGGTTCTTGGATTCAGAATTTTACCGGATTTCTCGATAATGTCTGTCTGAATTGTGTTTTGTGCTACTGCGTTGTCGATGTTGTCCTGAATAAAATCGACTTCAACCTTTTTTTGTCCACCGCAACTCGTAAAGATCAGAAGCGAAAGTCCCAATGCGCTAAGAATTGTTTTCATAATACATGGATTATTTGTTAAGTTAATAATTATCTGGTGGCAAAAGTAGTACTTTCAAATAGAATAGACCGTCCCAAATAATCCAATTCAGGGACAAATTTGGTACATTTCTCCCTTGAAGGGCATATTTGCACAGATATTCCCCAAAAGCCTGCTTAATTATTTAATGAAATTGAAAATGCAATTATAATAATCTGACTAATATATAATATATTCTGGTCATTTCAAAAAAAAGGCATTCTAACTCTTCTACATTTTTATTATATTTATTTGTAATTAACCGATTGATTGTTAATTATAATTATCATCATCACACCTACATAAAGTTATGCAAACTAAATAAGAAATTACTTATTTAGTTAGCTTTGCCATGTCTTTTCTCAGTCAAACTCTTCGTTGATGAGAATCAGACATATATAGATATTTGTACTTAAATCTACAACATATTATGAGCACAACATGCCAACATCAACAAGGTGAAGGATACCTAAAACTCCTAAAGATTTAGATACATATTATGCTTATAATAAGAAAGATAGGCAAACGTTGTAAGCAATAATATTTATTGTTCGGATGCACTTTAACCATTTTATTATTTATATTTATGAAAAACCACCTAATAACAGTACTTGTCTGCTGTTTATTCTTCATCGGTTGTAAAGATGATAAAGCCAACTCTAATCAGTATGACCCATCTCAACCAGTAGTATTTACAGATTTTAGCCCTAAAGAGGGAGGTATGCGAACCCGCCTGTACATTGAAGGCAGTAACTTCGGGAATGATCCCACCAAAATTCACATTACGATCGGTGGAGAAAAAACCAAAACCATCGGAGCAGATGGAAAAAAGATTTATTGCATGGTTCCTTCCAAGGCTTTTGATGGAATAATCAATGTTCGTGTAGATGGTCCGGATGGCAAACCTATTGCAGAACATACATTTGAAGAGGAATTCAAGTACACTCCTGCAACGATCGTAGGTACCTTGCTACGTAAGGTAGACGAGGATAATAATTCTGCATTTCAAGAGGGTTCGTTCGATGAAGGAGCTTCTATTCCTTCCAATGACTGTATGGTGTTCGACCCCAAGTACAAGGATGGGGACAACCGGTTACTTTTTTCTTCAAACCATTCTGACGGTCTCCATCTAATAGACCTGACAGAACGGACTGTAAAACGTCTCTTCCCAAGAACGGGATATAGCACAATGTATTCTTTCACATTCAGTGCTGACGGAGACACGTTGCTATTTACCGATGATCACGGTCAGGACAACACCACCCGGGCAAATATCTATTATTCTCTCCGTCGTGAAAACTTTCGACGAATTCGTCCCTACAACTATGGCAGGACAGCATATAGCTTAGTGTATATGGATGACGGAACCATCTTTTACACCACCTGGTGGGAGGGAAAAGTCTACAAAATGATACGCAATGGGGCTATTCCCAATATCGACGAGAATGCGGAAGTTGCCTTTAGCCTGAGTCAGATATCGGCAGTGGGCGGTTCACATACGATATTATTCAGGCACCCGTCCAATAAATTCATGTATATGCTTTCCGACAATTTTGGCGCAGTGTTCAGAGCCGATTATGATCCGGTGGCAAAAACATTCGGTAATCCTAGCATCATTGCCGGAAACATGAACGATAAAAGTTTCAAGGAAGGAACGGGAGGAAGCGCCCGGTTTAACAAACCACAGTTCGGTGTATTCGTAAAAAACGAGAAATACGGCGAAGGAATTGGTCCCGACAACGACCAATATGACTTCTATTTTTGTGACAGAGAAAATCACTGCATCTGGAAACTGGATCCTCATGGGGTAGCGTCTCTTGCAGCCGGACGAAGTAACGAAAACGCCGACGGCAAAATATGGGGATACGTAGACGGCAATCCATTGCATGAGGCACGTTTCAATCAGCCAGCCGGTCTTGCTTACGACCCTGATACAGATATGTTCTATATTGGAGATATTGATAATAAAGGGATTCGTTATATGACAACGGAATAATACTATTTAAAACACAAGTAAATATGAGAAATGTAATCTTACTATTTTTATTGATAGTAGGCTGGACAACTACAGTCTGCGCTCAAAATGAACAAGAGACGATTGAGGTGACGGGAATCGTCACTGATCCAAAGAACGAACCTTTAATAGGCGTGAACGTTACAGCAAGAAATATGCCCGGCTTCGGTGCGATAACAGACATAAACGGACGTTACAAGATCAAGGTTCCCAATTACTCTTACTTGATTTTTTCCTATGTGGGATTTACAAAGCAGGAAATCTTTATCAAAGACAAAAAAATCATTAACATCGTTATGGCAGAGACGAAAGAAACGGTCATCGACGAGGTTGTTGTCACAGGGACCGGTGCTCAGAAGAAGGTAACTGTGACAGGTGCCGTTACCACAGTCGACGTTTCCCAGCTACGTACTCCGACGGCAAGCATCACCAATGCTCTTGCAGGCAATGTAGCCGGTATACTCGCCCGCCAGACTTCCGGACAGCCGGGTAGCAATATTTCTGAGTTCTGGATACGCGGTATCTCCACTTTCGGTGCCGGAGGCAGTGCATTGGTGTTGGTCGATGGCTTCGAACGTGATATGAATGAAATCAATGTGGAAGATATCCAGGACTTCTCCGTGTTGAAAGATGCCTCCGCAACCGCCATTTACGGTTCACGCGGTGCAAATGGCGTTGTCTTGATCACGACCAAACGCGGCAAGGAAGGGAAGACCCGCGTCAATGCCAAAGTAGAAACCTCGTATAATACACGCACCAGAACTCCGGAATTTGTGGACGGTCCAACATATGCCCGCATGATGAACGAAGCCTTGGTTAGTCGTAGTCAGGCTCCGGCCTATAGCGAAAGCGACTTGGAACTGTTTGCAAACGGGCTGGATCAGGATCTTTTCCCTAATGTGGACTGGATGAACTTAATACTGAAAGACGGTGCCCCCACTTATCGCGCAACTGTAGACTTGACCGGAGGTGGTACGGTAGCCCGCTATTTCATTTCTGCCAGTTATGTAAATGAAGGCGGCATGTACGAGACGGATCGTGCAATGACGGACTATAACACCAATGCCAACTACCATCGCTGGAACTACCGCATGAATGTAGACATAGACCTGACAAAATCCACGCTGCTAAAAGTAGGCGTATCGGGTTCTTTGGACAAGCAGAACCTGCCGGGAAGCCAGTATCATGAAATATGGCACTCGCTAATGGGATACAGTCCCATCGCTTCTCCGGTACAGTATAGTGACGGGAAATGGGCAGCAGTCGGTAGTGAAGGACGAAGAAATCCGTGGGTACTGACCACCCAGCAGGGATATCAGGAAACATGGAAGAATAAAATACAGACTACGGTTAATCTTGAACAAGATTTGAAATTTATCACAAAGGGATTAAAATTCTACGGACGTTTCGGATTCGATACATATACGGATAACGGTGACAACCGTTTCAAATGGCCGGAAAGTTGGTTAGCGGAACGGCAGCGTACCTCCGACGGAGAATTGCAATTCAGAAGAATAGAGACGCAGAAACTGATGGACGGAACGATGTATTCAAGTGGACAACGGAAGGAATACTTGGAGGCAGAGCTACACTATAACCGTACGTTTGGCGACCACATGCTAGGGGCCGTTTTAAAGTATTCTCAGGATAAGACTACCAATACATCTCACAACGGCAATACAGATAGCTACGAGAAGATTGTGCAGAGTATTCAGAATCGTCATCAGGGGTTTGCAGGACGTTTCACATACGGATGGAAATACCGCTACTTCTTTGACTTTAATTTCGGTTACAACGGCTCCGAGAACTTCGCCTCAGGTCAGCAGTTTGGATTCTTTCCCGCCTATTCTGTAGCATGGAACATCGCTGAAGAGTCAATCATCAAGAAACATCTCAAATGGCTGAATATGTTTAAGCTGCGCTACTCATATGGTAAGGTAGGTAACGACAATGTGGGAACCCGCTTCCCATACGTAGAGAAATTCGGGACATGGGATGAAGACGGTTATTATTACGGTGATATCGGCACCAGTAATTATTATTATACCGGACTGACCTATTCGAGAATTGCGTCAAGCAGCATCACTTGGGAGGTAGCCAAGAAACATGACCTCGGACTTGACTTCTCTATGTTCAATGATAAGTTCAGTGGCAGCATTGACTACTTCCACGAACAACGCAACGGTATTTATATGGTACGTAGTTACCTTCCTCAGATCATCGGTCTGAATCACATCACAACGAAACCTTATGCCAACGTGGGTTCTGTCTTGTCCGAAGGTTTTGACGGTAATATCGCTTATAAACAGAGGATAGGTGAGGTAGACCTTACGGTACGTGCCAACATGACCTATAGTAAGAATGAAATCAAGGAGTATGACGAAGAGAACAGCCGCTATCCGTATAAGATGAAATACGGATTCCGTGTAGACCAGGCACGCGGCCTGATAGCCGAAGGATTGTTTAAGGATTATGAAGAAATCCGTAACAGACCCTCACAGGGTTCAGGCATCATGCCGGGAGACATCAAATACAAGGACGTAAACGGTGACGGAGTCATTAACGGAGATGACGAAGTGCCCATCGGTGCGACCACCCGCCCTAACCTGATTTACGGGTTCGGTGTATCTGCACAATGGAAAGGATTTGATATCAACGTTCACTTCCAAGGAGCCGGCAAGTCATCCTTCTTCATAGACGGATTCACCGTATATCCATTCCAAGAGAAGTCATGGGGCAATATTCTGACGGATGTAGTGGGTAACTACTGGTCGCTGGGAATCAACGAAGACCCGAATGCCAAATACCCGCGTCTGAGTTATGGAGGTAATAGCAACAACTATCGTGCTTCTACTTACTGGCTGCGAAACGGTTCGTACATCCGTTTAAAGAATGTGGAATTAGGTTACAGCATCCCCAAACGGTTTGTCAATAAACTCCATTTGGACCGTGTACGCCTCTACCTGATGGGAACGAATCTACTGACCTTCTCCGACTTTAAGCTTTGGGATCCGGAACTGGGTAGTTCCAATGGACAACAATATCCGTTATCCAGAACAGTGACCATCGGACTGACGGTAGGAATCTAAAACAATCATTAAAAGAAAAGTTATGAATAAAAATAAATACATTTTATTGGGAGCAGTGGTACTCGGCTTGGGACTCACTTCCTGTTCCGATTTCCTAAATGTAGACCGCTATTTCAGAGACCAACAATCTACAGAACGCATTTTCTCGGACAAAGACTATACACTTCAATGGCTGTCATTCTGCTACAGTCGCCTGCAGGGAGATAATCTGGAGGTGGGACACAGTGACGTATGCCCTTTCAATTTCTCAGACGACCAAGTATTCAACGAACGAGGAGACCGTTTTGCCAAATTCAAACGCGGCGAATATTTAAATTCCACTGGCGGCCAAAATGCTTGGAAATGGTCGTATGACGGAATCTATCAAGCCTCCATTCTACTGAATGAATTGTATGAGAATGAAGATCTCACTCCGGAGGAAGTGACGGACATAAGAGGACAGGCCCGTTTTCTGCGTGCCTATTTCTACTGGTTACTGCTGAGAAAATTCGGTCCGATACCCATTCTACCACCGGAAGGAGCCGACTATACAAAATCGTATGACGAACTGGCCTACCCACGTAAAACCTATGATGAGTGCGTGGCATTCATCACTTCAGAACTCGAAATTGCAGCTACCGAACTGTTCGAAAAACGCGATAACTTGAACATTGCCCGCCCGACTAAAGGAGCCGCGCTGGCTGTACGTGCCAAAGTTTTCCTTTATGCTGCCAGTCCGCTGGTAAACGGGAATACGGAAATGGCAGACTTCATCAACAAGGACGGCCAACAGTTGATTCCACAAGAATACAATGAAGAGAAGTGGGCAAAAGCCGCTGCTGCCGCCAGAGACATGATCGAGTACTCGGAAACGAGCGGACTCTACAAACTTTATACTTTTGAAAGGCGCCCGGTTAGTACAGACGAGGCTTATCCAACCACTATTGAACCGCCATATCATGAGGAATACAGTAACAAGCCTTTTCCGGAAGGATGGTCCAATATAGATCCATTTGAATCATATCGGTCTCTTTTTAATGGAGATATCTATGCAGCCGAAAATCCGGAACTTATTTTTACCCGAGGAACCAATGGTGACAGCAATGACTTAAAAACAGACAACACGATGGTAGATTTCGTAAAGCATCAACTGCCCGGAACTTTTGGAGGATATAACGTACACGGAATGACCCTGAAGCAGAGTGAAGCATACGCTATGGCAGATGGTACATCATTTGACAAAGAATGCTACACATTATGGAAAGGGAAGTTCACAAACGATGAAAACAAAGATGAACACAAGTACGACAATGTAAAAAATGGCGTATGGTGGGGATATACCAACCGTGAGCCTCGCTTCTATGCTTCCGTAGCTTTCAACGGAGCACAATGGAACGCACTGAGCATTAAGGAAGAAGGAGGAAAAGACTCACGAAACAAACAAATCTGGTATTATCGCGGAGCAACCGACGGGCGTATCAATGGATCTGATAACTGGTGTATTACGGGCATCGGCATCATGAAATATGTAAATCCGAACGATTGCGCCAAATGGGGAGGCTCGATCTACCAGAAAGTGGAACCTACATTACGTTATGCCGACATATTACTGATGTATGCAGAAGCACTGAATAATATTTCCGAAGGGACACACTACCAGGTGGCCTCATGGGACGGAAGCCAGACTTACGACATCTTCCGTGACAAAGAACAGATGCGCCGTGGAGTTAAGCCTGTCCGTATGCGTGCCGGAGTCCCCGACTATAGCGATGAAGTATATGAAAACCCGAAAAAATTCTTTGAAAAAATAGTTCATGAACGGCAGATCGAATTCTTTGCAGAAACCCAACGCTACTATGACCTGCGTCGTTGGAAAATTGTCGAAGAACATGAAGGAGAACAAATCTACGGTTGCAATACACTGATGAACGAAGAATACAAGGACATGTTTTATCTGCCAGTCAGAGTGGCCGAACTACAGACTTCTTTCTCACGCAAACAGTACTTCTGGCCTATCAGCTTCGATGAGCTGAAACGCAACAATAATCTCTCACAAGCTCCCGGATGGCAGAATTATGATTAGTGTTAACATTATAAACCAAAAGATCAATATGAGAAAATTATATATTTTAGGAATGATACTGGGGATGTATGCAACATTCAGTGCATGCAATGACGAGTGGAAAGATGAACTTTACACACAGATGCTTTCTTTCAAGGCACCTTTAGGTGACAACGGCTTGAGTGAAATTTATGTACGCTATCAGCCGGATGGAACAGGAATATACCAGTTGCCGGTCATTGTCAGCGGCTCGAAAAGCAACAGTCGGAATATCGATGCAAAAATAGCCGTGGATGAGGATACGCTCCGAATACTTAACCAGGAAAAATTCCCTGTAGGTCGTCAGGACCTCTGGTATGTCCCCCTTGCAGAACAGCATTATTCTTTTGAATCAAACATTTGCCATATTCCTGCGGGAGAGAATATACAGCTCTACCCCATCCATTTCAACTTTAACGGGTTGGAACTGGATGAGAAATACGTACTTCCGCTGACTATTGAAGAAGACCCTTCTTATGTTCAAAACAAATATAAGGGACGTTATAAAGCGCTGCTGGGAGTCAATCTGTTCAATGACTACTCCGGAACGTATAACACCACGCTGATGAACATTTACATCGAAGGAACGACAACCGATCCCGCCAAGGTAGATACACGCTTAGCCCGCGTGGTGGACGAGAATACCATTTTCTTCTATGCCGGCTCAACGTGGGTGGAAGATGAAAACCGCTCCATGTATAAAGTATTTGTCGAGTTTGAAGAAGGAACGGAGGACGAGGAAGGTACTATTAAAGGAAAGTTGAAGTTGTACGGTGACGAAGGCGAACCGGGAATCAATATCCGACCATTGGGAGAATGCAAATATGAAAAACGAATCATTCAGCACGAGACCATCAAATATATGGAACGCCACCTTACCACACTGGAACTGAGTTATAAGTACACGGATGTCACTTCCAATCCGGATTATCCGATAACTTACGAAGTAAAAGGTTCTATGACAATGGAACGCCAGATCAACCCGTTGATACCGGATGAGGATCAAGCTATTGAATGGTAAGAGAAAATTAAAAAAGGAGGAGACAAGCACTTGATTAAACATAGAAGCTTATCTCCTCTTTCTTTTATCAGGATACTCCATATAGCATTTTTATTAGATGATACGAATGCAAACACCATACCAGTCATAAGGTATTCGAGATTGATGAAGAATAATACCCCCTAAAAACGTAAGTATCCGACAGCCATATATGGGAATATATTTATTACATTTGCGGAAGAATCTTGAATTTTAAATTATAGGCTAATTCGGCTCTCATAACTTATCATTCAACGTTTCAAATTAGTAATTCAAAATTAATCATTATGACCCCACAAGAGTTTTTTAAAAAGGACCTGTTCGCCGAAAATGCAGGCGTAGTATTGCTTGAAGTACGCGAAGGATACAGTAAAGCCAAACTGGAAATAAAACCCGAACATCTTAATGCCGGAGCGCGGACACAAGGAGGAGCGATTTTCACGCTGGCAGATCTGGCACTCGCCGCAGCTGCCAATTCGCACGGAACACTCGCTTTCTCTCTTTCATCCTCAATCACTTTTCTGCGTGCCAGCGGTCCGGGCGACACTCTCTATGCCGAGGCACGCGAACGGTATATCGGCCGAAGCACCGGCTGCTATCAAGTAGATGTTACTAACCAGAACGGAGACTTGATCGCTACATTCGAATCAAGTGTTTTCCGGAAAGATCAGAAAGTACCTTTTACTCTGTAGACAGACTATTTAACTATAGAAGTCAATGGATGACGGTGACCTCTGACATCATTTAAGAAAGCTTTGGCTGAACCGAAATTCAAGAACATATCTAAACGGACAGGAAGGTGGTTCTTATCATCTGTTACGAAGAAAGTAATCACTTCCTTTTCTTTCCCTTTTTTATCGTATTCAACTAATGAGAAGATCAGGCAGCGATAGGTAACCCCATTTTCCGCTTTCACATTCTCTTTTCCCCGATAAATCAGTGTCTGTTCTTCCACTTTACGTCCGGTAGCCATCGGGAATTTGATTTTATCGCCTACCTTATAATCAGCAGGATCATAAGAACGCGCTTGGGCAAGGATAGTCAGCATATCGTAGATGCAGCGACTGTCGCTTTCTTCCGACTCCTGAACTTCTCCGTCACGGAACGTACGTTTTTGTTTGGCAAAGCAAAGGCCGTCTTTATAAGAGAACCAAGCCTCATCTACCGTATAGCGTTTTCCTTCCTCGGCACCTTTACGGAAATAACGAGGTTCCAGTTTTTCACCCATGACGCAAGTCAGTGTATCGCGCATCTTGAAAAAGAAGTCGGCACGCTTGCTACCTAAGGCAAGCAGATTGATACGGTAAGCCGGTTCCGAATGATAGGTAGTTGCATTAGTCGTCAGACTGGCTATACCCGCTTTCACCCAAACGAATTTCCAGTTGAAGTACAAATCATACATTACATGCTCTCCGGATTGAAAAGCATCGTTTTTAGCTTCACACTGAGCATTGGCAGGAAGCGCAAAACTTCCCATCAACAATGCAAGAATTCCAACAATTAGATGACGTCGCAAATTAGCGACGGTTACGGTTTTGGTTATTTCTATCTCTTTCTCTTTCTTTCTTTTTCTTGTCTTCATCTGGTTTTTGTTTTTTTAGTTCATCCAGTTTCTGTTTGTCTACAGGAGTTGCGTGTATATCCCAGTTCTGGTCAACATCCCATAACGCTTTATATTCGACAACCTTGGGGAAATAGTAAACTTCTTCCGGTTGTATTCCTTTTGCATAGTCTCCCGTGTCCCATTCTCCGTTTCCATTTCTATCATTGATCAGTCTGGCGGCATATTTCCCCGGATTCAGGTAATAGAAATCTGCCCTTCCATCCTCCACCAGTCTTCGTCGAACCACTTTATCTTGGGTATCCAGTAATTCTACAAATGCCTGAGGATCTGCTCCTGTAACAATAAAATGAAGAGTAAAATATTCATCCTCGCTACGTACCTTAAATGATTGTTTTATCTTATCGGTAAACAAACCATAAATGCCATGAAACGCAGTTGAGTCCACCGAGAACTCATATTCCATTGTAGGCTCCCAATCATTTTCCGGATACAGATTAAACCGCCTCAGATTCAATGAGTCTTGTTCGAATTCGAAAGGAATATCTTTCCAAATCGTATCCACCTTCTGCCGCAGATGAATTGCCGCAGTATCAAAACTTGCAATCGGCTCCTCAAAGTTTAAAGAAACATAGCCATACACGTCCATTGATGAAGGTGCATTCACATTCACCGGTAAGAATTTAGTCGGTATCGGCTCATCTTCTTCACCCTCTTTCTTTTTCTTCTTTTTCTTCTTCTCGGGCTCTTCTTTGGTCAGAGTCTTTTGTTTGGATACCAATTTCAAGGTATCTGTACGCGGAATTAACTGGTTCAGCGTATCCGTATAAAGATAGGTAAGGCTAAGGGCCAGAGTATCCTGTTTATAGAGCAAAGAGTCCTTTACCCAATAATGAATCGTATCGTTCCGTTGGTTCTTTTCTATCACAAAAGCCTCCTTTTCATCGAAGTTCAACCCTTTCAGTACAGGCAGGGTATCTGCTTTGCCAGCAAAATAAAAGGTGAATTTCTGGGGAACCAGTCGTTCGGACTTTATCAAATATTGCGAATAATTGAGTTCTTTAAAAGCACGGAGAATCACATCATCCGGCAAATAATGCATATATTTCTTCTCAACGATCGTATCATAAGTCAATGAATCCACCCAAGCCGTATCCATACGAAGTCTTTCTTCCATACGGGGGATGATCAGTGAATCATTAAAAGCAATGACTTCACTCTTCTGAGTGAAAGCAAAGTTCTGATCTGAATCCATCAAGCCAAAGATACGATACTTGCCGGGAGCTACCCCACGAATAGAGAAACGCCCACGGCTGTCGGTACGTGCCACACGGTCGAAAGGAAGTTTAGTAAAGGCGGAGTCATTCAGATTTGCATGCAGTCCGACCAGTATACCTTTAATAGGCTCCAGGTTAGAGGCGTCAAGCACCGTTCCCGATACTTCCATTGTATCGATCTGCGCACCGGTAGAAAAAGTAAATGCAAAATTACCCAGAGGATTGCCTTCGTTATTATCGACGATGGCATCCGAGAAATCTATAGTATAGGTAGTATTAGGCTTTAGTGAGTCAAGCAGATTCACTTGTATTTTCTTTCCGGAAGCCTTTATCTCCGGTTGTTGAATCTGAGGAGGAGAAACAACCACTTTCTCGGTTGCTTTCTCTAGCTTAATAAACTCATCGAACTGAAGAGAAACTTTAGTCCTCTTATTGTTAATCGCACCTGCAGCAGGAGTACTGCCGATAAAACGCGGGGGATCATAATCTTTATCTCCTCCCGTCGGTTGTCCAATGCTGGCACAGGAGTACAATATAGCCACCAGTGTAATCACCGGAAGAGCTTTGCGCACGATATGTTTTATCTTTTGATTCTCAAATTGTAACATGGTGCAAAAATAAACGTTCTTCACCAATAAACACTACACTTTCTAGCTAATTTATTAAAAAGTAGCCTTAAATGAATGATTATTGGTCCTTATCTTGTTAATAAATCCCTATCTTTGACTCCCGAAATTCAAACCTAATACAAAAAACCCATGAAGAAACAACTACTTTCCTGCTGTTTGGCTGCACTAGGACTAACAACAGCCATCCAAGCACAAAACTTTAACGAGTGGAAAGACCCGGAAGTGAATTCCGTAAACCGCTCCGCTATGCACACTAATTACTTTGCTTACGCATCGGCTGATGAAGCTAAAGCCGGCATTAAAGAAAATTCAACGAATTTCATGACCCTGAACGGTCCGTGGAAATTCAACTGGGTAAGACATGCAGATGCACGCCCGACTGACTTTTATCAGACTAATTTCAACGACAAAGGTTGGGATGACCTTCAAGTTCCCGGCGTTTGGGAGTTGAACGGCTACGGTGACCCTATCTATGTCAACGTAGGATATGCCTGGAGAAGCCAATTCAAAAACAACCCTCCGCTAGTGCCGACAGAAAACAACCACGTAGGCTCTTACCGCAAAGAAATCATCCTTCCTGCCGACTGGAAAGGCAAAGAAATTTTCGCACATTTCGGCTCGGTAACGTCCAATATGTACCTTTGGGTGAACGGACGCTACGTAGGATATAGCGAAGACAGCAAACTGGAAGCTGAATTCAATCTGACTAACTACCTGAAACCGGGTAAGAACGTCATCGCCTTTCAAGTTTTCCGCTGGTGCGACGGTAGTTATCTGGAAGATCAGGACTTCTTCCGCTACTCCGGCGTAGGACGCGACTGTTATCTTTACGCACGCGACAAGAAATACATCCAGGACATTCGCATCACTCCCGATTTGGACAGCCAATATAAAGACGGTACATTGAATATAGCCGTTGACCTGAAAGGAAGCGGCACAGTAGCTTTGGACTTGACAGATGTTCAAGGCAACAGCGTAGCGACTGCCGACCTGAAAGGTTCGGGCAAATTAAACACGATTCTATCCGTCTCCAATCCGGCAAAATGGACTGCTGAAACACCTAATCTCTACACACTGACCGCTACACTGAAAAACGGCAACAACGTAGTAGAAGTAATCCCTGTTAAAGTAGGTTTCCGCAAGATTGAATTGAAAGGCGGACAGATACTCGTAAACGGGCAACCGGTACTCTTCAAAGGAGCCGACCGCCACGAAATGGACCCGGACGGCGGTTATGTCGTTTCTCTCGAACGTATGTTGCAGGATATCAAAGTAATGAAAGAATTGAATATCAACGCTGTGCGTACCTGCCATTATCCGGACGACAACCGTTGGTATGACCTTTGTGACCAATATGGTCTGTATGTAGTGGCCGAAACCAACGTAGAATCTCACGGAATGGGTTACGGCGATCAGACACTGGCAAAGAACCCGAGTTACGCTAAAGCTCACATGGAGCGTAACCAACGCAATGTACAACGCGGATACAACCATCCGTCCATCATCTTCTGGTCACTGGGCAACGAAGCCGGCATGGGACCGAACTTTGAGGAATGCTACACTTGGATTAAGAACGAAGACAAGACACGTGCCGTACAGTATGAACAAGCAGGAACCAGCGAATTCACCGATATTTTCTGCCCGATGTATTATGACTACGACGCTTGTATCAAATATAGCGAAGGCGACATCCAAAAGCCGTTAATCCAATGCGAATACGCGCACGCAATGGGTAATTCACAGGGAGGATTCAAAGAATACTGGGACATCATCCGCAAATATCCGAAATATCAGGGTGGATTTATCTGGGACTTTGTAGATCAGTCCTGCCACTGGAAAAACAAAGACGGAGTAAATATCTATGGTTATGGCGGTGATTTCAACAAATACGACGCTTCGGACAACAACTTCAACGATAACGGTTTAATCAGCCCCGACCGCGTGCCTAATCCGCATGCTTATGAAGTAGCTTATTTCTATCAGGATATATGGACTACTCCTGCGGATCTTGCCAAAGGTGAAATCAATATCTTCAACGAATATTTCTTCCGCGACCTCTCTGCATATTATATGGAATGGCAATTACTGGCAAACGGGGAAGTAGTGCAAACAGGCATTGTATCCGACCTGAAAGTTGCACCCCAGCAAACTGTGAAAGTGCAAATTCCGTTTGACGTGAAGAATATCTGTCCTTGCAAGGAATTGTTGCTGAATGTGAGCTATAAACTGAAAGCCGCCGAAACGTTGCTGCCAGCAGGAACGACTATCGCTTACGACCAGTTAAGCATCCGCGACTACAAAGCACCGGAACTGAAACTGGAAAATCAACAGGCTTCCAACGTTCCGGTTATCGTGCCCAGTATTTTGGATAACGACCGCAATTACCTGATTGTTAAAGGTGAAAACTTCTCTATGGACTTCAATAAGCACAATGGTTACCTTTGTCGCTACGACGTCAATGGTATGCAAATGATGGAAGACGGCAGCGCATTGACTCCTAACTTCTGGCGTGCACCGACCGACAATGATTTCGGAGCCGGACTGCAACATAAATATGCTGCATGGAAGAATCCGGAGCTGAAACTGACTTCTCTAAAACATGCTATTGAAAACGATCAGGCAGTGGTTCGTGCTGAATATGATATGAAATCGATAGGTGGAACATTGTCACTGACTTATACTATTAATAATAAAGGTGCAGTGAAGGTTACGCAGAAGATGGTGGCAGACAAGAGCAAGAAGGTTTCTGAAATGTTCCGCTTCGGTATGCAAATGCGTATGCCTGTCAACTTCAATGAGGTGGAGTACTACGGCCGTGGTCCGGGAGAAAACTATGCTGACCGTAACCACGGAGCCATGCTAGGCAAATACCGCCAGACAGTAGAAGAACAATTCTATCCTTACATCCGCCCGCAGGAAACCGGAACCAAAACGGATATCCGCTGGTGGAGACTTCTGAACATTAGTGGTAACGGATTGCAATTCATATCGGATGCTCCTTTCTCTGCTTCTGCCCTGAATTATACCATCGAGTCATTGGATGACGGTGACGGTAAAGATCAACGTCACTCACCGGAAGTAGAAAAGGCAGACTTCACCAATTTCTGTATCGATAAGGCACAAGCAGGGCTTGCTTGTGTGAACAGTTGGGGAGCTATACCACTGGAAAAATACCGTCTTCCTTACCAAGATTATGAGTTAAGTTTTATTATGACTCCTGTATATCATAAAATAAAGTAAAAAACATAGTTAAAAAACACGGTATCAGAGAACAAGAATACCGAATTTAAAGTACTTTTGCAGCCGGAAACTAATTTAACCGAATTAGTTTCCGGCTTTTTCTTCCTTAACCCCCTTAATCTATATGGACGAACAGCACACTGGCAACAAACGCATTAAATTAAAAAACAGATATTTATTAAGTATGAAAAGTAGAATTGTTTTATTTGCATTTTGCGTAGCCCTCTTGTCTAGTTGTGGCAATAAGGGCAATGACACAGGAAAGGCTCCTGAATATGCAGTACAAGAGTTACAAAAAACAACTGCTAATTTAACAACTGCCTATCCGGCTACAATTAAAGGAAAACAAGATGTAGAAATCCGCCCCCAAGTATCGGGCTTCATCACGAAACTCTGTGTAGACGAAGGAGCAACTGTACGTAAAGGACAAGTGTTGTTCATTGTTGATCCGACTCAATACGAAGCAGCTGTACGCACTGCCAAAGCAGCAGTGGCTACAGCAGAAGCAGCAGTGAGTACTCAACAGATGACGTATGACAATAAGAAAGAATTGAACAAAAAGCAAATCATCAGTGACTATGACCTGGCAATGGCAGAAAATTCCCTGGCACAGACCAAAGCCCAGCTGGCACAAGCAAAAGCACAACTGACCACTGCTCAACAGAACTTGTCATTCACACAGGTTAAAAGTCCGTCAGATGGCGTTATCAACAATATCCCTTATCGTGTAGGAGCATTGGTAAGTCCTTCTATCGCTACACCGATGACTACTGTTTCCGAGATTGACGAAGTATATGTATACTTCTCAATGACAGAAAAGGAATTGCTGACAATGACCAAGTCCGGTAGCACTATCAAAGAAGAAATCAGCAAAATACCGACTATCAAACTGCAATTAATTGATGGTTCCACATACGATATAGAGGGTAAAGTAGATGCTATCACAGGTGTTATCGACCAATCTACCGGTTCGGTAAGCATCCGTGCTATCTTCCCGAATAAGGAACATGTATTGCGTAGCGGAGGTACTGCAAACGTTCTGATTCCTTATACCATGGAGAATGTTATCACTATACCACAGTCTGCAACAGTAGAAATCCAGGATAAGAAGTTCGTTTACGTTTTGCAACCGGACAACACGGTAAAATATACAGAAATCAAAATCTTCAATCTGGATAACGGAAAAGAGTACTTGGTTACTTCCGGTTTGAATTCAGGAGATAAAATCGTAATCGAAGGAGTACAAAACCTGAAAGACGGTCAGAAGGTTCAGCCTATCACACCGGCGCAAAAAGAAGCAAACTATCAACAACATTTGAAAGACCAACACGACGGTAATTTAGCCACAGCCTTCAACTAATAATCAGATAATCATTATGAAATTAGATAGATTTATTAACCGTCCGGTACTATCAACCGTTATTTCTATCCTGATAGTCATCCTGGGGGCTATCGGATTGGCGACACTGCCTATCACGCAGTATCCGGACATCGCGCCTCCTACCGTTTCGGTAAGAGCCACCTATACGGGAGCCAGTGCATCGACCGTATTGAATTCCGTGATTGCTCCGTTGGAGGAACAAATCAACGGTGTAGAAAACATGATGTATATGACCTCAACTGCGTCAAACACGGGTTCCGGTGATATATCCATATATTTCAAACAAGGAACAGACCCGGACATGGCCGCCGTCAATGTACAAAACCGCGTCTCTATGGCACAAGGTCTGTTGCCTGCCGAAGTAACTAAAGTCGGTGTAACCACTCAAAAACGCCAGACTTCCATGCTGGTAGTATTCTCTCTCTATGACGAGACAGATACATATAGTGAATCATTTATTGAAAACTACGCTAAGATCAACTTGATTCCTCAAGTTCAACGTGTACAAGGTGTAGGTGATGCAAACGTTTTGGGACAGGATTATTCTATGCGTATCTGGCTGAAACCGGATGTGATGGCGCAGTACAAACTGGTTCCTACTGATGTTTCGGCAGC